>Ga0316604_10000920_pt1 | contig 30097 bp, 24 predicted proteins | sample OWC_soil_day20_C_FD_207650 | JGI IMG/M metagenome (GOLD analysis project Ga0316604, IMG submission 207650) | Wetland soil microbial communities from Old Woman Creek delta, Ohio, United States - OWC_soil_day20_CT | ecosystem: Environmental > Terrestrial > Soil > Wetlands | place: USA: Ohio... | reverse complement strand
CATGGAAGCCTGGGAAAACAGCGCGGAAGGCCCCAAGCCCTACACCGCCGGCACCTGGGGCCCGGCCGCCTCGTCCGCGCTGCTCTCGCGCGACGGGCTGTGCTGGCATGAGGAGGCCTGAGATGCCAGACACCCGCACGCACCCGTGGCATCTCGCCGACACCCGCGACGCCCTCGATAGTGAACTAGCCCGTTTCGTCGCCGAGCGCCTGAACGAAGCCCTCGTGGCACGCGGCACGGCCAGCTTGGCCGTTTCCGGCGGCCGCACCCCGGCCGGCTTCCTGCGCACACTCGGCGCCATGCCGCTGGACTGGTCGCGCATTCATGTCACCCTCGCCGATGAGCGCTGGGTGCCAGCAGAACACGCCGACAGCAATGCACGCCTCGTCCGGGAAACGCTGCTGACCGGTCCGGCCGCTTCAGCCCATTTCATCCCGCTCGTCAGCGATGCCGACAACGCGGCAGCGGGCCAGCCGGAAATCGAACAACGCCTGTCAGTGCTGCCCTGGCCGCTGGATGTCGTGGTGCTGGGCATGGGCGACGACGGACACACCGCCTCGCTGTTCCCGCAAGCGCCGGAACTGGAAGCAGCCATGACCACGCCGGCACGCTGTGCCGCCATCACGCCGGTCACCGCGCCGCATTCGCGCCTGAGTCTGAGCCTTTCCGCGCTGACCTCGGCGCGCAGCCTGCTCGTGCACATCACCGGCGAAAGCAAGCGCCAGTTGCTCGATGCCGCACTGGCGCAATCGGCCACGCCGCACTTACCGATTCGCCGCGTGCTCGATGCTGCTGCCGAAGCCCACGTATTCTGGACTCCCTGAAAACCGAACCCGAAAACCTTCCGGGCCATGCCCGTACCAGGAAATACAATCATGCTAGAAAAAATCAGATCCTCCCTCGACAGCCTGAGCAAATCCGAACGTAAAGTGGCCGAGCTGGCCCTGGCCCAGCCCAACCTGGTCGCCAACGCCCCCATTGCCCACATCGCCGAACTCTCCAACGTCTCGCAACCGACCGTCATCCGCTTCTGCCGCTCGCTCGGCTGCGCCGGCCTGCAGGATTTCAAGCTGCGACTGACCCGCAGCCTGGTATCCGGCGTACCTTACGTGCACTCGACGGTCATGCCCGGCGATTCCGCGCACGACATCGCCCGCAAGCTTTTCGACAGCAACATCTCGCACCTGATGCGCTGCCGCAACGAGCTCGACACCGACGCACTGGAGCGCGCGATCAACATCCTTGGCCACGCGCACCAGATCGACGTTTACGGCCAAGGACAATCCGGCGCGGTCGCCATCGACGCGCAGAACAAGTTCTTCCGCCTCGGCGTGCCGACCATGTCCTACACCGATCCGCACATGCACGGCATGTCGGCATCGATGCTGAAACCGGGCGATGCCGTCATCGCCATTTCCAATTCCGGCCGCACGCTCGACCTGATCCGCTCGGTGGAAATCGCCCGCGATGCCGGCGCCGATGTGATCGGCATCACCCACTCCAAATCGCCAATGGCCAAGCGCTGCTCGGTCTGCCTGTTCGCGGACACCATGGAAGATCCGGATCTCTACTCGCCAATGATTACCCGCATCGTGCATCTGGTAATCATCGACGTACTGGCGGTGGGCGTTGCGCTGAAACGCGGGCCGGAGCTCATCGACCAGCTTGAAAAGATGAAGCAAAGCCTCAAGGAAAAACGCACCCGTTAAGCAGTGACAATCGCACAGTTTGCTCACATTTTCGGTTGAAATAACAAATACTGATTGCTGAGTACCTGCAATTGTTGGGCTGCGTCACCATGCCGCAGCCCACCCCTCAAGGTACACTGCAAACCCTAATGAGACCTGCCATGCCTAATCCTGCCAAGCTCCCCGCCTGGGCCGCACTGAAAACACACGTTACCGACATCGCCAAGCTGCATCTACGAGACCTGTTCGCCAATGATGCGAAACGCTTCGAGGTATTCACGCTGGAAGCCTGCGGGCTGTTTCTGGACTACTCGAAAAACCGCATCACCCGCGAAACCATGCCGCTTCTGTTCCAGCTCGCCCGCGAATCCGGGGTTGAAGCCAGGCGCGATCGCATGTTTTCCGGCGAAAAAATCAACAGCACGGAAAATCGTGCTGTTTTGCATACTGCTTTGCGCAACCTGTCCAATACGCCGGTCATGGTCGATGGCTCCGACGTGATGCCCGCGATCAACGCCGTGCGCGAGCGCATGATTCGCTTTGCCGAGACCGTGCGTTCGGGTGAATGGCGCGGTCATACCGGGCAAATAATCACCGATGTGGTGAATATCGGCATCGGCGGCTCGGATCTGGGCCCTTTGATGGCATGCCGGGCCTTGCATCGTTTCGGTCACCCGCGCTTGAAGATGCACTTTGCCTCCACCGTGGATGGTGACCAGATCAGCAGCATCCTCGCCCGGATCAATCCCGCCACCACGCTGTTCATCGTGGCATCCAAAACCTTCACCACGCAGGAAACGCTGACCAACGCCCATACGGCGCGACGCTGGTTCCTGGATTCAGTTGGCGATGAAGCCGCCATCGCCAAGCATTTCGTCGCGGTCTCGACCAACGCCACGGCGGTAACGGCTTTCGGTATTGATCCGGCCAACATGTTCGGGTTCTGGGATTGGGTGGGCGGACGCTACTCACTCTGGTCCGCCATCGGGCTGCCTGTGATGCTTTGTCTGGGACCGGACAATTTCCAGGCGCTGCTCGCCGGTGCGCAAGCCATGGACCGGCATTTTGTCGAGGCACCGCTTGAAAAAAACCTGCCTGTGGTACTGGCGCTGCTCGGTATTCTAAATAGGAATTTTTACCATTTCCCCTCGCTATTGATTTCACCCTACAATCAGGCCCTCGACCGATTTCCGTCCTACCTGCAACAGTTGGACATGGAATCAAACGGCAAGACGATCGATCTGGATGGCCAGCGCATCGTGGATTACGAAACCGGCCCCATCGTATGGGGTGATTCGGGAATCAACGGCCAGCATGCCTACTACCAGTTGCTGCATCAGGGCAGCCAGGGCGTGGCGATTGACTTCATTGCCTCAATCGAGCACCCTGACGCCCCCCCGCCGCACGGGCCGATTCTGATGGCGAATTTTTTCGCCCAGACCGAAGCATTCATGCGCGGGAAGACCGAATCGGAAGTGCGCGCAGAACTGACACAACAAGGATTAAGCGGCGAAGCCCTTGAAAAATTGCTCCCGCACAAGATATTTGAAGGCAACCGGCCGACCAACACGATTCTGATGCAAACGCTGACACCGGAATCACTTGGGGCCCTGATTGCCCTCTATGAGCACAAAGTATTTGTGCAAGGCTCGATCTGGAATCTGAACTCCTACGACCAATGGGGCGTGGAGCTTGGCAAACAGCTCGCCAAAACCATCGAACAAGAATTGATCGCGTCTGAACCGGCCACCCGCCACGACGCATCAACCAACGGTTTGATCAACCATTACAAACAGCGCCTGCTTGGCGCCTGATCAAACCGGAGAAAGGAAGCGCGCCCATGCAGCGCGCCTTCGTCCACCCACTAAAGCAAGGTACAAACTATGGCAGAGCAGCATCACGACCACGACCCGCAAGAAACGCGCGAGTGGCTGGATTCGCTTGGCAGCGTTCTGGAGAGAGAAGGCGCCGGCCGCGCGCAGTTCCTCGTTGAGAAAGTCATTTCGCAAGCCCGTGCCGACGGCATCGGCATCCCGTTCAACACCACCACCGATTACATCAACACCATTCCGGCCAGCATGGAGGCCAAGAGCCCCGGCAACGCCCAGTTTGAAGAACGTATTCTTGCCTATACCCGCTGGAATGCCGCCGCCATGGTGGTGAAAGCCAACCGCGGCGAAGGCGAGCCCGGCGGCCATATTACGTCGTTTGCTTCTGCCGCCACCTTGTACGATGTGGGCTGGAACCATTTCTGGCACGCCCCGAGCGAACACCACGGCGGCGACCTGGTTTACTTCCAGGGACACTGCGCACCGGGCATGTACTCGCGCGCTTTCCTCGAAGGCCGCATCTCCGAAGACCAGCTCAACCAGTTCCGCCGCGAAGTGGGCGGCAAGGGGCTATCGTCCTACCCGCACCCGTGGCTGATGCCGGACTTCTGGCAATTCCCGACCGTATCGATGGGTTTGGGCCCGCTAATGGCGATCTACCAGGCCCGCTTCATGAAATACCTCGACGATCGCGGCTTCAAGCAAAAGGGCAACCGCAAGGTCTGGTGCTTCTGCGGCGACGGCGAAATGGACGAACCGGAATCGCTCGGCGCGATCTCGCTCGCCGGCCGTGAAAAGCTCGACAACCTCGTGTTCGTGATCAACTGCAACCTGCAGCGTCTGGATGGCCCGGTTCGTGGCAACGCCAAGATCGTGCAGGAACTGGAAGGCAACTTCCGCGGCGCCGGCTGGAATGTGATCAAGGTGCTGTGGGGCTCGAACTGGGATAGTCTGCTGTCCAAGGATGTGAACGGCATCCTGCAAAAGCGCATGATGGAAGTGGTCGACGGCGAATACCAGACCTACAAATCGAAAGATGGCGCCTACGTGCGCAAGCATTTCTTCGGCAAATACCCGGAACTGCTGGACATGGTTTCCGACATGTCCGACAGCGACATCTGGCACCTGACCCGCGGCGGCAACGACATGCCCAAGGTCTATGCGGCCTACAAGGTCGCCGTCGAACACAAGGGTCAGCCGACCTTGATCCTGGCCAAGACCGTCAAGGGCTACGGCATGGGTTCCGCGGGCGAATCGCAGAACGTGGCGCACCAGACCAAGAAACTGTCCGACGACGACATGATCTATCTGCGCGACCGTTTCAACGTTCCTCTGTCCGATGAAGAAGCCAAATCCTGCAAATTCTACCTTCCCGCAGCCGATGCGCCGGAACTCAAGTACATGCAGGAACGCCGTGCCGCGCTGGGTGGTTACATCCCGTCGCGCAAGCCGGTCAACGAAGCCCTGCAAGTACCTGTTCTGGATGCCTTCAAGCAGATGCTCGAAGCCACCGGCGAACGCGAAATGTCCACCACCATGGCTTTCGTGCGTATCCTGAACGTGCTGGTCAAGGACAAGAACGTAGGCCGCCGCATCGTTCCGATCGTGCCGGATGAATCGCGTACCTTCGGCATGGAAGGCATGTTCCGCCAGCTGGGTATCTGGTCGCACGTCGGCCAGCTCTACACCCCGCAGGATGCCGACCAGCTGATGTTCTACAAGGAATCGAAGGAAGGCCAGATCCTGCAGGAAGGCATCAACGAAGGCGGCGCAATGGCCGACTGGATTGCCGCGGCCACCTCCTACGCCAACCACGGCGTTTCGATGATTCCGTTCTACATCTACTACTCGATGTTCGGCTTCCAGCGCATCGGCGATCTGGCCTGGGCAGCGGGCGATCTGCGCGCACGCGGCTTCCTCGTTGGCGGCACGGCCGGACGCACCACGCTGAACGGCGAAGGCCTGCAGCATCAGGACGGTCACGGCCACCTGTTCGCCGAGTTCATCCCGAACTGCGTTTCCTACGATCCGACCTTCCACTACGAGCTGGCCGTGATCGTGCAAGACGGCATGAAGCGCATGTACCAGGACCAGGAAAACATCTACTACTACATCTCGGTGATGAACGAGAACTACAGCCACCCGGCCATGCCGGCAGGTGCCGAAGCCGGCATTCTGAAGGGCATGTACCTGCTCAACGAAGGCGCCAAGTCCGATCTGAAGGTGCAGCTGATGGGCTCGGGCACGATCCTGCGCGAAGTCATTGCCGCGGCCGACCTGCTCAAGAACGATTTCGGCGTCGATGCCGACATCTGGTCCGCACCGAGCTTCAACGAACTGTACCGCGACGGCATTAGCGTCCAGCGCGACAACATGCTGCATCCGACCGCGCCGCAGAAGACCGCATACGTGACCGAATGTTTGCAAGGCCGCACTGGCCCGGTGATTGCCGCGACCGACTACAAGCGCACCTTCGCCGAGCAGATTCGCGCCTTCGTGCCGAGCCGCTTCGTCACCCTGGGCACCGACGGTTTCGGCCGCTCCGACAGCCGTGCCCAGCTGCGCAAGTTCTTCGAAGTGGACCGTTACAGCGTCACTGTAGCAGCCCTCAAGGCGCTGGCCGACGACGGCAAGATCGGCGCAGAGAAGGTGGCCGAAGCCATTGCCAAGTATGGAATCGACGCCAACAAGCCGGCGCCGTGGACTGTTTGATATTTAGGTAACGTGTGAGCACTGGCGCCGAAATTGGCGCCAGTGTTCGATGCAAACGCAAACACAGCACCCTCGCTCCTCACAAGGACCATAATAAATGAGTAACGTGATTGAACTGAAAGTCCCGGACATCGGCGGCAGCACGGACGTTGATGTGATTGAAGTAAGCGTCAAGGTTGGCGATCGTATCGAGGTTGAGCAATCCCTGGTTACGCTGGAAACCGACAAGGCCAGCATGGAAGTGCCCGCGACCGCCGCAGGCATCGTCAAGGAAATCAAGATGGCCGTGGGCAGCAAAGCCAGCGAAGGCGATGTGATCCTGCTGCTGGAAGTTGAAGGCGCAGCCGCGACCGAATCCGCCCCAGCGGCCGCTGCACCGGCAGCCGCGGCTTCGGCAACCGCACCGGCACCGACCGCAGCCACGATCATCATTCCGGCAGCCGCCCCGTCCGCCGCCGAAACCGCACACAACGAAGGCTACCGCCAGGCGCACGCCAGCCCGTCGATTCGCCGTTTTGCTCGCGAACAGGGCATCGATCTTTCCAAGGTCGTGGGTTCCGGCCCCAAGGGCCGTATCCTGCATGACGATCTGCGCAAGTTCAAGAGCGGTGCAGCCACCGCAGCAGCACCGGTAGCTGCTGCACCGGCAGGCAGCGGCGTGGGACTCGACCTGCTGCCTTGGCCGAAGGTCGATTTCGCCAAGTTCGGCCCGATCGAAACCCAGCCGCTGTCGCGCATCAAGAAGATTTCCGGTGCCAACCTGTCGCGCAACTGGGTCATGATCCCGCACGTCACGTTCAACGACGATGCCGACATCACCGAACTGGAAGCCTTCCGCAAGGACATCAGCAAGGAATGGGAAAAAGAAGGCGTCAAGCCCTCCCCGCTCGCCTTCATCATCAAGGCCGCCGTGGATGCACTCAAGGCCTTCCCGGAATTCAACTCCAGCCTCGATGGCGACAACCTGGTGCTGAAGAAGTACTACAACATCGGTTTTGCTGCGGATACCCCGAACGGGCTCGTGGTGCCGGTGATCAAGGATGCCGACAAGAAGGGCATCAAGCAGATCACCAAGGAACTTGGCGAACTCTCCAAACTGGCGCGTGAAGGCAAGCTCAAGCCGACCGACATGCAGGGCGCAACCTTCACCATCTCCAGTCTGGGTGGCATTGGCGGAACCGGTTTCACCCCGATCGTGAATGCGCCGGAAGTCGCCATCCTCGGCGTGTGCAAGTCGCAGATCAAGCCAGTATGGAACGGTAAGGAATTCGCGCCGCGCCTGATGTGCCCGCTGTCGCTCTCTTTCGATCACCGCGTGATCGATGGCGCAGCCGGTGCGCGCTTCACCGTCTATCTGGCCAAGCTGCTGGGTGATTTGCGCCGCCTGATCCTTTAACGAAGTGAGGCGTGAAGGGTGAGGTGCAAGGAGCAAAACCGGCACCACATCTTCACGCAACAGGGGTTTACCCCTCACCCCTAACTCCTAACTCCTCACAGGAAAAAGACATGAGCAACGTAATCGAATTGAAAGTGCCTGACATCGGCGGCCACGACAATGTGGATGTGATTGAAGTTTTCGTTAAACCGGGCGACCAGGTTGCCGTGGATGATTCGCTGATCACCCTCGAAACCGACAAGGCCAGCATGGAAGTGCCTTCCACGGCAGCCGGCATCGTCAAGGAAGTCAAGGTCAAGGTCGGCGATAAGATCTCCGAAGGCGGCGTTGTCGTCTTGCTGGAAGCCATCGCCCAAGGTGCCAGTGCGGCCGCTCCGGCGACAGCGACAACTGCCGCTGCACCTGCCGCCGCAATCAATGGCGAACTGGTCGAGTGCGATGTTGTAGTGCTGGGTGCCGGCCCCGGTGGCTACACCGCAGCCTTCCGCTCCTCCGACCTGGGCAAACGGGTTGTCTTGGTCGAACGCCACCCGACGCTGGGCGGCGTTTGCCTGAACGTGGGCTGCATTCCGTCCAAAGCCCTGCTCCACGTAGCCAAGGTTATGACCGATGCCGAGGAAATGAAGGAACACGGCCTCGAATTCGACAATGTACGCATCAATATCGACAAACTGCGCGGCTTCAAGGATGGCGTGGTTGCACGTCTGACCAAGGGTCTGGCGGGCTTGGCCAAGCAGCGCAAGGTCAACGTGGTGAATGGCGAAGGCAAGTTCACCTCGCCGCACACTCTGGAAGTGCGTGGCGCGGATGGCTCGGTCAAGACCATCAAGTTCCAGAACGCCATCATCGCCGCCGGCTCCACGCCGACCAAGATTCCGGGCTATCCGTACGACGATCCCCGCGTTATTTCCTCCACCGGCGCTCTGCAACTCAAAGATATTCCGAAGCGCATGCTGGTGGTGGGCGGCGGCATCATCGGGCTGGAAATGGCCTGCGTTTATTCCGCACTGGGCAGCAAGATCAGCGTGGTGGAACTCGGCGATGGCCTGGTTCCCGGCGCCGACCGCGATGTGATCAAGGTACTGGCCGACCGCATCGGCAACCGCTATGAATCGATCATGACCAAGACCAAGGTCGCCAAAGTGGAAGCCAAGCCGGAAGGCCTGGAATGCACGTTTGAAGGCGACTGGGCACCGGCCGAACCGCAAGTCTACGACCGGATTCTGGTTGCCGTGGGCCGCCGCCCGAATGGCCTGTTGATCGGCGCCGAAAACGCCGGCATCGCCGTGGACGAGCGCGGCTTCATCGGTATCGATAACCAGTGCCGCACCAACGTGCCGCACATCTACGCAATTGGCGACATCACCGGCAACCCGATGCTGGCCCACAAGGCCACGCACGAAGGCAAATGCGCCGCCGAAGTCATCGCAGGTCAGCCGTCCCATCTCGATTTCCGCGCGATTCCGGCCATTGCCTATACCGATCCGGAAGTAGCTTGGGTAGGTCTGACCGAAACCGAAGCCAAAGCCAAGGGCATTGCCTACGAAAAAGCTGTGTTCCCGTGGGCAGCTTCCGGCCGCGCGCTGGGCAACGGTCGCGACGACGGTCTGACCAAGATCCTGATCGACCCGGAAACCAAGCGCATTCTTGGCACGGCCATCGTTGGCGTAAACGCTGGTGAGTTGCTCGGCGAAGCAGTGCTGGCTTACGAAATGGGTGCCGATATCGAGGATATCGCCATGACGGTCCATGCCCACCCGACCCTGTCGGAAACCGTGGCATTTGCCGCCGAAATGGCGCATGGCTCGATCACCGATCTGTATATCCCGAAAAAGAAATAAGCAGCATACGTCTCAACGCACAACGCCCCGGACACCCGGGGCGTTGTTGTTTTCAGCACGACTTATCTGACCGCAGCAGGTACGAGCGGGTGCGCATTGCGGCTATCTTGCACCTGCGCTTTACGATCAACAGAAATTCTTTCTCGGTCTGTCACATCTTCCCGATGATCCATCCGCAGCTATTGCCGGTTGGCACGACCCGCCACAAGGCGTTGGCCACATTGTCCGGGCAAATGGATGGTCCGGCCATTGGTCATCTCACCTTACCAAATTGTCCAACATCAAAGTCTATTCAGGATAAAATAAAGTCTTGAATAAAGCAGGATTGGTCATATTATAATGCCAGCCAGTCGCCCATTTCCCCAGGCACTTGAAACAACAGCGCCGGTCAAACGGACCGTCGCACATCGTCTACACCAAGGAGCACCCCATGCAGATTGATATTCGCCAATCCTGTAACGCGGCCTACACCAAAACTCTGGATACAGAAGGTCTGCGTCGCGAGTTTCTGGCCGAGCAAATTTTCGCGGCCGACCAGATCACCATGACCTACAGTCATGTTGACCGCATTGTATTCGGCGGCATCATGCCGGTTAGCGGCGATCTTGCCATGCCGGATCTGGGCAAAACCTACGGTACCGCTTACTTCCTCGAACGGCGCGAACTGGGTCTGATCAATATCGGCGGTGCAGGCGTAGTGGTGGTTGACGGTGTTTCCTACGATATCGGCCACGAAGAAGCGCTGTACATCGGCAAGGGCGCCAAGGAACTCGTCTTCAAGAGCGTATCGAAAGACAGCCCGGCCAAGTTCTACTACAACAGCACCCCGGCCCATGCAGCCTACCCGATCAAGAAGGTCACCCTGGAAATGGCCAGCCCGCAAGTCATGGGCGATGCCAAGAGCTCCAATCGTCGCACGATCAACAAGTACATCGTTCCCGGCGTGGTTGATTCCTGCCAATTGATCATGGGTCTGACCAAGCTGGAAGAAGGCAGCATGTGGAACACCATGCCTTGCCACACCCACGAGCGCCGCATGGAAGTTTATCTATACTTCAACATGAGCCCGGATGCCGTGGTTTTCCACATGCATGGCGAACCCACCGAAACCCGCCACATCGTAATGCGCAACGAACAAGCCGTAATCAGCCCGAGTTGGTCGATCCACTCCGGCGTCGGCACCCAGGCCTACACCTTCATCTGGGGCATGGCCGGTGAAAACCAGACTTTCCCGGACATGGACCATGTTGCCATGGCAGACATTAAATAATTAGCGAACAGCACCCCGGGCCGGCGCGCCGGCCCTTCCTTTCTATCCATATACAAGGAAACACGGAATGAGCAATCCTTTCGACCTCTCGGGCAAAGTTGCCCTCGTGACTGGTGGCGCCCAGGGCATTGGAGCCGCAATTGCAGCCAAGTTGGCGGAAGCCGGCGCAAACGTCATCTGTGCCGACTTCGCCCCGATGGCCGCAGAATCCACCGCAGCCATGGAAGCCGCCATCGCCAAGACTGGCGGCAAATATTGGTACCTGCAAGCCAACCTGACCGCCAAGGGCGCGCCGCAACGCGTGATCGACGAAGCCGTCGCGCTGGCTGGCCAGGTTGATATTCTGGCCAACGTCGCCGGCACCATCCGTCGCGCACCGTTCCTGGAGCACAGCGAAGAAGACTTCGACTTCGTCATGCAGATCAACCTGTATGCCCCGATGTACCTGTCACAAGCCTTCTGCCGCCACGTCGTCGGCCGCGAAGGCCGCGGCAAGATCATCAACATCTGCTCGATGCTGTCTTACCAGGGCGGCATTCTGGTGCCGGGCTACACCGCATCCAAGCACGGCATCGCGGGCATCACCAAGTTGATCGCCAACGAAATGGGCGCCAAGGGCATCAACTGCAACGGCATCGCCCCGGGCTACATCGCCACCGCCAATACCGCACCAATCCGGGCTGATGCGGACCGCAACAAGGCCATTCTGGACCGCATTCCGGTCGGCCGCTGGGGCGAGCCCGACGATCTGGCCGGCACTGCCGTATTCCTGGCATCCAGCGCCTCCGACTACGTCAACGGCGCCATCATTAACGTGGATGGCGGCTGGCAGGCACGCTGATCGCGCAGTAAACAGCAACAATGACAAACGCCACCCTTGCGGTGGCGTTTGTCATTTTCACCAACACCAAAGTCAGCCCCCTTTCCCGCCTACGGAAAAAGATCAGGAAGAGGAGATTGCAAACCGAAACACCCTCTCTCCCGAACGGGAGAGAGGAACCACCCCTTTTGCGCCGCATTTCCCCGCTAGCTGGAAAGGGCATCGCCCCCCCATTTCCGGTAACAAATCTGTCATCACTACAGCTTCTCCACCCCACAAAAGCCAAAACTGTGCACTTTTACCAACACTTTCACCAAAACAGCGCAAGGAAGGTTGCTCCGCAGGCAAGGGGTAAGGCATCCTTAGCCCAAGGTTTCGGTCATTAAGGCCAGGCCGGCATAGCAGAAGTACCCCTTCAAACAATTAAGGAGTATTACCCCATGAAAAAGATCATTGCTCTGGCTGTTGCCTCTGCATTCATCGCTCCGGCTGCCATGGCCGAAGTCGTTGTTTACGGCTCCCTGCGTACCTCCGTTGAATACGCCAAGATGAGCGACACTTCCGCTGACTACAGCAAAGTTCGCCTGGTTGACCAATCCTCCCGCCTGGGCTTCAAGGGCACCGACAAGCTGGACAACGGCCTGACCGTTCTGTGGCAAGCCGAACAGCGCGTACGCGTTGGCGCCAGCAATGCTGATGGCACCAACAATGCATCCGTAGGTTGGGGCGATCGCGACACCTTCGTTGGCCTGCAAGGCGGCTTCGGTCTGGTACGCGCCGGCCGCTTCGATGACATCATCGATGCTTCCCGTGGCGACTTCTACGGCGCCCTGGGTGGCCTGGAAGAAACCAGCAGCATCAACTCCCGCTTCGTTCGTCGCGGCGCTGCCAAATCCAACAACACCATTGCCTACCATTCCCCGTCCTTCGGCGGCTTTGGCTTCAAGGCTCAGTACGTAATGGGCGAAAAGACCGCCAGCACCAACAATAATGGTTATGCTGCTACCGCCTTCTACAAAGCCAGCCTGTTTGAACTCGGCGCTGGCTACAAGGGCATGAGCGATACCACCAGCTCCGCAGCCAGCACTGGTGGCGACAATGCCGACAAATACAAGTACTACGTGGTTGGTGGTTCCGTGATGCCTATCGCCGGCCTGAAGATCAGCGCTGCTGTGGATCAAACCAAGGTTACCGATAGCGGCACTACGACCAAGCAAGTCGGTTACGGCCTTGGCGCTCAGTACGACATGGGCAAGTACAGCTTCCAAACCAGCTACGGCAAGCTGAACGACAAGAAAGTTAACGGCGTCAAAGACAGCACTTCCGGTGCTTGGGGTGCAGAAGTTGGCATGACCTACGCTCTGAGCAAGCAAACCAAATTGCTGGCCGGTGTTTCCTACATCAAGAACGAATCGGGCGCCAGCCTGACCACCAACACCAGCGCATTTGCCGCTACCGCCGGTGCAGATCTGGCCAGCGTTTCCGTTGGTATCCGTACCGACTTCTAATCTGACTCTGTCAGCTTAGTTGTTCGATCTGAAAGGGCGGGTTTACCCGCCCTTTTTTTATTTTCCGCGCCTGCTTTTCCTGCCAGAATAATTTCACCCACGCACACAAACCCCGCCTGCGTATCAGGACTTGCACGAAGCGCCCAATACTTCAATAATGTTGTCTTTTCCAAAATCGTTGCAGTCACCGGCTCGCGACAGGATCTTGCCCATGCGTCATTATCTGCAATTCAAAGATTTTTCCCGCGAAGAGTACGATTACCTCTTTGCCCGCGCCACCGAAATCAAGCGCCTCGTGAAATCGGGCCAGCTTTACCAGCCGCTGCCTGGCCGCGTGCTGGGTATGATTTTCGAAAAATCGTCCACGCGCACCCGTGTTTCGTTCGAGGCCGGAATGTACCAGCTCGGCGGGCATGCGATGTTTCTGAATTCGGAAACCACCCAGCTGGGCCGTGGCGAGCCGATCGAGGACATGGCCAAGGTGATGAGCCGCATGGTCGATATCGTGATGATCCGCACCTTCGAGCAAAGCATTGTCGAGCGCTTCGCCAAGGAATCGCTCGTACCGGTGATCAACGGCCTCACCAACGAATATCACCCCTGCCAGATCATGGCGGACATCTTTACCTATGTTGAGCGCTTTGGCTCCATAGAAGGCAAGACCGTGGCCTGGATCGGCGATTCGAACAACGTTTCGCGCACCTGGCTGCAGGCGGCCAAGGTATTCAACTTCAAGCTGAAACTGGCCTGCCCCGAAGGCTACGACATGGTGGTGCTGGATGGCCAGGAATATGGTCCGGAACTGTTCGAGGTATTCCGCGATCCGTATGCAGCCGTCGCAAGCGCCGATATCGTGACCACCGACGTTTCGGTTTCGATGGGCTTCGAGCGCGAAACACTGCAACGCAAGAAGGACTTCATCAACTACAAGGTGACCGAGCAACTGATGAAGGCGGCCAAATCGGAAGCCGTTTTCATGCACTGTCTGCCAGCGCACCGCGGCGAGGAAGTCGACCCGGAAGTGATCGACGGCCCGCAATCGATTGTTTGGGACGAGGCGGAAAACCGCATGCACGCGCAGAAGGCCGTGATTGAATACCTGCTGCTAGGCAAGATCGAGGACTGGGATGTTTTCCATCAAAGCGGAAAAACCGAGAACTGGGACGTTTTTAACCGGCGTTAAAACTCACCACAAAGGGCATGAAAGCTGCAGCGCTTTTTTTTAATTTTTCCGGTGGCTTTTGTGTGCTTCGTGGTTAATTCATATTTTGATTGGATTTAAAAAAATGAGCGATATCAAGCGTGTAGTGCTCGCCTACTCCGGCGGATTGGATACTTCGGTCATCCTAAAGTGGCTGCAGGATGAATACAAATGCGAAGTGGTGACCTTCACCGCCGATCTAGGCCAGGGCGAAGAGCTGGAGCCCGCCCGTGCCAAGGCACTCAAGGCCGGCATCAAGCCCGAACACATTTTTATCGACGACCTGCGCGAAGAATTCGTGCGCGATTTCGTTTTCCCGATGTTCCGTGCCAACACCGTCTACGAAGGCGAATACCTGCTGGGCACGTCGATTGCCCGTCCGCTGATCGCCAAACGCCTGATCGAGATCGCCAAGATGACCGGCGCCGACACGATCAGCCATGGCGCCACCGGCAAGGGCAACGATCAGGTTCGCTTCGAGCTGGGCGCTTATGCGCTGATGCCGGGCGTGAAGATCATCGCCCCGTGGCGCGAATGGGATCTGCTCTCCCGCGAAAAGCTGATGGCCTACGCCGAAGCCGCCGGTATCGAAGTCGACATGAAGCACAAGAAAGGCGGCGCGCCTTATTCGATGGACGCCAACCTGCTGCACATCTCCTACGAAGGCCGCCATCTGGAAGACCCGAAGGCCGAAGCCGAAGAAAGCATGTGGCGCTGGACCGTGAGCCCGGAAGCCGCTCCGGATGCGCCCGAATACCTCGACCTCGAATTCGAGAAGGGTGATCTGGTTGCGATCAATGGCGAACGCATGAAAGCGCACGAGTTGCTGGCCAAGCTGAACCAGCTCGGTGGCAAGCACGGCATCGGCCGCCTGGATCTGGTGGAAAACCGTTACGTCGGCATGAAGAGCCGCGGTTGCTATGAAACCCCGGGCGGCACGATTTTGCTCAAGGCCCATCGCGGCATTGAATCGATCACGCTCGACCGTGAAGTGGCACACCTGAAGGACGACCTGATGCCGCGTTACGCCAGCCTGGTCTACAACGGCTACTGGTGGGCGCCGGAACGCGTGGCACTGCAGACGCTGATCGACCATACCCAGGCCAGCGTCAGCGGCTTTGTGCGCGTGAAGCTCTACAAGGGCAGCGTTTCAGTGGTGGCGCGCGATTCGGTCAATACCCTGTTCGACCAAACCATCGCCACCTTCGACGATGACGGCGGCGCCTACAACCAGGCCGATGCCGGCGGCTTTATCAAGCTGAATGCGTTGCGGATGCGCATTGCTGCACGCAAGGCGGGGAAATAACGCCACCCGTATTTGTCATTCCGGCGAAGATAACCGAAGGGAATCCAGCGGCGTCATGGGTGAAAACCTCTGGATTCCGGATCAAATCCAGAATGACAGCATGAACGAGGCCGACCGATACTCAGGTCGGCCTTTGTACTGAGAGAAAAATGCTCGACGCCCTTCTGAACATGCCCGAAGCCGCATTTACCCGATTGACCGTGGCTATTTTCTGCACTGGTTTGATCGTGTTCATGGGTTTTATCATCTACCGGCTGGCCAAAGACTCCAAGGCCGGAAAAATCGGCACACTCGTGCTGTTTTTCGTGCTCGGGCTAGGCGTTTTCGGCTTTATCATCAAAACACTATTAACTGAAGTCCTGCAAAAATAAGGAATTACCATGAGCCAATTCGATAACGTTTCCGTGCTGAAGCAAGCCAATGTCTATTTCGACGGCAAGTGCATCTCGCATACCGTGGTATTTGGCAACGGCGAAAAGAAAACCGTGGGTGTGATCCTGCCCGCCAAGCTGACCTTCAATACCGGCGCGCCGGAGATCATGGAAGTGGTGGCGGGCGCTTGCTGGGTAAAACTGGCCGGCACGGATGAAACAAAGCAATACGTGGCAGGCGAATCGTTCCATGTTCCAGGGAACTCCAGCTTCGAAATCGAGGTGCAAGGCGAGCCGTTCCACTACGTTTGCCACTTCGCCTGAGCCCCGGGTTGCATCGTGGGAAGTCCGAATAGGCAAGCGCGAGCAGGGGAATCCCTGGCCATCAATGATGCCCTGGATCGCGCCACCAGCCTGATGCATCAGGGCGACATGCTGCAGGCAGCCTACGTCTGCCAAGCTGCATTGGCCAGTGCTTCTCGGCACCCGCAAGCGGCTTATCTATACGGACGCATCCTTTGCAACATCGGCGACGCCGCAGAAGGCAAACCATGGCTAAAGATTGCTGTTGCTGCCATGCCAAAAAATGCCGGGGTCATTACAGACTGGGCGACTTGTCTGTTGGCTTGCGGGGAAATAAATGGCGCGGAGAAGAATTACCGCAAGGCACTGGAAATCGACCCCGCTATTTCCAGCGCCTGGCGCAACCTTGCAGACATCCACAGTGCGCGCGGCGATTTCAACAAAGCCAGTCATGCCATTGAAAAATACCTTTCACATCAGCCGGAAGATGCTCCGGCCTGGGCCAAGCTTTGCGCTTTGCATGTACGGCTGAATCAATTCGGCACCGCATTGGCAGCCGCAAAAAAAGCTCTCGAGATCGATCCGCAATGCCATGCCGCCCTGTTCAACCTGAGCTGGGCGCATTTCCTGATCGGGCAGACCCAAGAAGGGCTGGAAGCGTTTGATAAGACCAAAGCTGCCGATCGCAGCTTGTATGACTGGCAAACATTCCTTTTCCAGGCCAATGCAATTCAGGACATCGCCCCTGAAGCGTTGGCAGAATACCATCGCGATTTTTCAGCCAGGCTTGACGATAAATTCGCTGAATATCGCCCCCAGCACCGCAACACGGCAATTGCAGATCGTCCCATCCGGGTAGGATTCATTTCGGGCGACCTGCGCAATCACCCTGTCGGATATTTCCTGACAGCCTTGTTCCAGCATCTGGACAAGGAAAATTTCTCCCTGTTCGCCTATTCAAACCATGCAATATTTGACAAGACATCAGAGAAAATAAAGCAGCATTGCCGGCAATGGCGAAGCATCGCGACGCTGAATGACAGCGCCGTGCACCAGTTGGTTCTGGATGATGAGATCGATATCCTGCTCGATCTTTCCGGACATTCAACAGACAATCGCCTGGCGGTTTTTGCAGCCAAAGCCGCCCCCGTTCAAGCGACTTATCTGGGCTATTTCGCCACAACAGGACTGCACAGCATGGATTACATCCTGTGCAACAAGGATTTGATCCCTGCCAGTGAGCGCGGGCTTTACACGGAAACTCCCTGGTATCTTCCCGATGCGCATGTGTGCTACACCCCGCATGACAAATCGCCCGCGCCTTGCCGAATACCTCAGGATGATCGCAAGATCACCTTCGGCAGCCTGCAGCGGATGTCGAAAATAAACCGCTCGGTACTGGAGGCATGGGCTGAAATACTGGAGGCCCTGCCCGACAGCAATTTGCTCATCATGAATAGAGAAGTTGAGGACCCCTTCGTTGCCTCGGCTTTGCAAGCATTTTTTACATCGCGCGGGATAGACCCCGCACGGATTGCCCTCAAAGGGGCCATGAACCATACCGACTATCTCGCCATGCACCAGCAGATCGATATTGTCCTGGACACTTTCCCCTATAACGGCACCACCACAACGATGGATGCCCTCTGGATGGGTGTGCCTGTGCTCACGCTGGCTGGCGACCGCTATTGCGCCCACATGGCCGAAGCCGTGCTCAATCAAGCGGGATTACAGGACTGGGTTGCCAGGGACAGGGGCGATTACGTTCGATTGGCGGTAGACCACGCCTCAAACCCTGAATACTTGACCCGGCAACGCGGCGGCATGCGCGAGCGACTGTTAAATTCCCCATTGCTGGATGCCCCGCTTTTCGCCCGGAATTTTGGTGATGCCTTGCGCGGAATGTGGCGAAAATGGTGTGAAGAACAGCCCAATCAACACGATTCAACTCACTAAATTTATGGAGAAAATTCATGCCATCTTTTGACTTTACATCCGAAGCAGACATGGTCGCCATGAAAAACGCGATCGACGTGGCTTCGCGTCAGATTGACAATCGCTATGATTTCAAGGGCACCAGCGCCAAGATTGAACTCAACGAGAAAGACAAAACTCTCACGCTTTGGGGCGATTCGGACTTCCAGCTCGACCAGATCAAGGACATCCTTTTTCCCGCGCTCGAAAAAAAGGAACCCGAAAGCTCCAAGCGCCTGGACGGGCAAAAGCTGGAAAGCGTCTCTGGCAACAAGGTCAAACAAGTCTTCAAGATCAAGAACGGCATCGAAAGCGAACTGGCAAAGAAGATCGTCAAGCAGATTAAGGATGCCAAGCTCAAGGTACAGGCTGCCATCCAAGGCGATGCCGTACGCGTCACCGGCGCAAAGCGCGACGACCTGCAGGAATGTATTGCAATGATCCGCAAGACGATCACGGATTTTCCGATCAAGGCTGAAAATTTCCGCGACTGAAAACATGCCACGCAAACGACAAGGCCCGGAAAACCGGGCCTTGTTTGTTATTGTTTGGCGTAGAGGAAAAAGCGCTCGCCACTCTCGCCCGAGCGGCTTCCCATCCACAATAGCCTGCGCTGCCCATCCGCAGGCTGCCCTTGCAACAATTGCAACGGGCACTGCTCCACCCCGGGGGCCCCGGATCCGCGTAAATCCAACCCGCTGAAATAGCTGAGCCCCCCCAATGACGCAACACCGCTCTGCGGGGCATAGATGCAGCCAGGGTAGTCTTTCGCCGCCATGCGCAAGCCAAGGCCAACTTCACGATAGGTTTTGGAAGCATCCAGCCACGGCTGCCAAAGGCTGACCAGCAAACCCCAGACCAGAGTCAACCCGCACGCCCAGGCAGTCACCGCGCGACGCCCCAGCGTGCGTTTGCCAAGCAGGACGCGCACCCAGGCTACGCTGATACCCGCGGCAAAAAATGCGCCAAGACCAAGAACCGGGATATAGGTGGGGCTTCGTCGATGCAGCGCAGACGAAATTTCGGCCGGCCAGCCCAGTTGCATCGCCAGCCACAACCCCCACAAGGCCACAGCCAGGACACCCAGTGTCGTGATGCCAAACCAGTAGAGCGACGAAGCGGCACTGTGCCGCAGGTCATCCACCCCGGCAGCCGCCAGCACTGCCAGGGGAACCAGCAGCAACAACGCCTGCGATTCACCGGGCTCCCCAGCAAAAAACAGCCAGAGCGCAACGAGTACCGACTGCACAATCAGCAATACCCAGCGTGACTGCCGGAGCGACTGGCGATAAAACCACAGCGACCACGCCGCCAGCGGCAAGCAGGGAAATGCGAACCAGACAATGATGGAGGGCAGATAGCCGGGCTCATGAAACAGCCGGAAGTGTGCAATGCCGCCATACAAACCCAGCGATTGATAATCCCACCAGAGGGTAAAAGCCTCTGGCGCCTGCTTGTACAACGAAAGCGGCCAAAGCAGGCCCAGTGGCAATGCAATGGCAAAGGCTGCTAGCAATGCGGCCAGATAGCCGCTTTTGCGCCAGGCAGAGAAAGGCACCAGCAGCAGGGCTGCTGCCATTGCCAACAGGGCCTCGCTCCAGGTCGAACCAAGCAGCAAAACCAGCCAGGCAAGCCCCAGCAAGCCTCCCGCCTGCAAGGGACGCCGGCGCGCCAATGCCAGCGCGTACAACTGCCAGGCAAATGCCGCGAAAGTGGCGGCAGCCGGGGAAACGTGATGCCCCCACAGCAACAACCCGATGCTGCCGATCAACACCACTACCGCAACCCTGCCCTGCCTGCGCCCGTGCAGTTCGCGACCGGCGAGCCCCACCCCCCACATCGCCAGGGCCATCCACACCCCGGTACTCAGGCGCGCAGCATCGTGCAAGGGCATGCCCAGCCAAGCGAGCGGCTGCGCAAACAATGCAGCACACCAGTAATACAGCGGGGCATGTTCCAGATAAGGCACGCCAGCCACCAGCGGTACTGACCAATCCGCGCCGCGCAACAACTGGGCGATGATCGCAACACTCTGGTTCTCTACCGGCTTCCAGGGATCGTGCCCCCACAGGCCGGGCAGCAACCAGAAAACGCACAACAACAGCAACAACCAAGGCTTTTCGTTTTGCGGCGGCGAGACGGCCGCAGCACGATCGGAGGACGGAACGTAGGTCAACATGGGCAGGGCCAGGCGAAAAAACCAAGGGGGATAATGCCAGACGACAACAAAAAAGGCAGCCCGAAGCTGCCTTTTTTACGTAATGACGGTGAATTACTTCTTGCCGAACATCGCGTACTTGCTGTTGAACTTCTCGATACGGCCGGCGGTATCGACGATCTTCTGCTTGCCGGTGTAGAACGGGTGGCATTCGGAGCAAACTTCGATGTGCAGGTTCTTGGACATGGTCGAGCTGGTCTTGAAAGTGTTGCCGCAAGAGCAGGTCACTTCGATTTCTTTGTATTGGGGATGAATATCGGTCTTCATGGGGGTTTCCTAGTTAAGGCGGCCACTGGGTTGTGCAGCAGCTCTTTTACGAAAGAGCGGGATTATCCGCCCTTTCTTCTTGCAAGGCAACCATCAACGCCGCATTGAATCGAAGAAATCGGCATTGGTCTTGGTGGCCTTGATCTTGTCGAGCAGGAATTCCATCGCTTCCATATCATCCATCGGGTAGAGCAACTTGCGCAGTACCCAGATCCGCTGCAGCTGATCCTGCGGAATCAACAGCTCTTCACGACGGGTGCCGGAGCGGTTGATATTGATCGCCGGGAACGTGCGCTTCTCGGCCATGCGCCGGTCGAGGTGGATTTCGTTGTTGCCGGTACCCTTGAACTCTTCGTAGATCACATCATCCATGCGGCTGCCGGTATCGATCAGGGCCGTGGCGATGATGGTGAGCGAGCCGCCTTCCTCGATGTTGCGTGCCGCGCCGAAGAAACGCTTCGGGCGCTGCAGCGCGTTGGCATCGACACCACCGGTCAGCACCTTGCCGGAGGCCGGAACCACGGTGTTGTAGGCGCGTGCAAGGCGTGTAATCGAATCGAGCAGGATCACCACGTCTTTCTTGTGCTCGACCAGGCGCTTGGCCTTTTCGATCACCATGTCGGCAACCTGTACATGGCGGGTGGCCGGTTCGTCAAAGGTGGAGGACACCACTTCGCCTTTGACCGAACGCTGCATTTCCGTCACTTCTTCCGGGCGCTCGTCGATCAACAGCACGATCAGCATCACTTCCGGGTGGTTGGCGGTGATGGCGTGGGCGATATGCTGCAGCATCACGGTCTTGCCGGTCTTGGGTGGCGCCACCAGCAGGGCACGTTGCCCCTTGCCGATCGGGGCCATCAAGTCGATCACACGGCCGGTGATGTTTTCTTCGGACTTGATTTCGCGCTCCAGGAACAGGCGCTTGGTCGGAAAGAGCGGCGTGAGGTTTTCAAACAGAATCTTGTGCTTGGCGTTTTCGGGCGGTTCGCCGTTGACCTTGTCCACCTTGACCAGTGCGAAATAGCGTTCTCCGTCTTTCGGGGTGCGGATCTCGCCTTCGATGGTGTCGCCGGTATGCAGGTTGAAGCGGCGGATCTGGCTGGGGCTGACGTAGATGTCGTCGGGGCCGGCCAGGTAGGAAATATCCGGGCTGCGCAGGAAGCCGAAGCCATCCGGCAACACCTCCAGCGTGCCGTCGCCATAGATGCTTTCGCCTTTTTTGGCCTGGTTTTTCAGGAGCGCGAAGATCAGGTCCTGCTTGCGCAGGCGGTTCGCGCCATCAATCTCGTTGGCAATGGCCATCTCAACGAGTTCGGTGATGTGCAGATTCTTTAGATTGGATAGATGCATGGCTCGAATATGCCGTTAGAAATAACGAACGGATGGGAAATGATCGGAAAGGAAAAAACAGAAAACTGCAGCAGAGGAACCGCTACAAAGAGAATTTCCGCAAGATTAAAGTGGAAAGTCGCGCCTGTCAAACGCGATTTGCAAGGTTCCGCCCAAGAAGGCCGACAAGCGGAACCTCGCCTAAATCCATTACAGATTGCTATCGAGGAATGCGGTCAGTTGCGACTTGGACAAGGCACCGACCTTGGTGGCTTTCACTTCGCCGCCGACGAACAGCATCAGGGTCGGGATGCCGCGAATGCCGTACTTGGGCGGCGTGGCCTGGTTTTCATCGATATTGAGCTTGGCAACCTTGAGCTTGCCGGCGTATTCGCCTGCCACTTCCTCCAGGATCGGGGCAATCATCTTGCACGGACCGCACCAGTCAGCCCAGTAATCAACCAATACGGCGCCGCCAGCTTGCAGGACTTCGGCATCAAAGGTGGCATCGCTGACTTGTACGATATTTTCGCTCATGGTGTTCTCCGGTTCGGCTACTTTGTTGGTTTGGATATTGAATTTTGCAGCAATCCTGGGGGATTGGGCAAAAAAAGGTCGTGCTACTGTGATCTTTTTATGTGGCCGTCACCTTGAATTTCAAGATGCGCCGCGCGGGTTTTTTCACATCGCCGCATCGACCGCGTCGGCGAGCCGCTCGACCGCAGTGACCGTCATGCCCTCGATCGGTTGCTTGGGCCGGTTGGCCTTGGGAATGATCGCATGGGTAAATCCTAACTTGGCGGCCTCGCGCAGCCGCTCCTGCCCGCGCTGAACCGGCCGCACCTCGCCCGCCAGACCGACTTCGCCGAACACCACCAGCTTTTCCGGCAGGGGCCGGTCGCGCAAGGACGACACGATCGCCAGCAGCACCGCCAGATCGGCCGCGGGTTCGGCCACGCGCACGCCGCCGACCGCATTCACGAACACATCCTGATCGAAGGCGGCCACGCCTGCATGCCGGTGCAACACCGCCAGCAACAAAGCCAGCCGGTTCTGCTCGATGCCGACCGCCAGGCGGCGCGGCTGCGGGGAATGGGTATCATCGACCAGCGCCTGCACCTCGACCAGCAACGGACGCGTTCCTTCCTGTGTGACCATCACGCAGGAGCCGGCCACCGGATCGCGGTGCTGCGAGAGAAACAGCGCCGATGGGTTGGAGACTTCGCGCAGTCCCTTGTCGGTCATGGCGAACACGCCAAGCTCGTTGACCGCGCCGAAACGGTTCTTGATCGCGCGAATCAGGCGAAAGCTGGAATGCGTGTCGCCCTCGAAATAAAGCACGGCATCGACGATATGTTCGAGCACGCGCGGACCAGCGATCGCGCCATCCTTGGTCACATGGCCGACCAGCAGGATCGTGGTGCCGGTGCGCTTGGCAAAGCGGGTCAACTGCGCCGCGCATTCGCGCACCTGCGCCACACTGCCCGGTGCCGAGGTCAAGGCATCGGAATAAATGGTCTGGATCGAGTCGATGACCGCCACTTGTGGACGCTCACGCTCCAGTGCGCCGACGATCTTTTCCAGGCCGATTTCGGCATAGAGCGCCACCGACGAGGCTGCAAGATCGAGCCGCCGCGCACGCAGCGCGATCTGCTGCGGGGATTCCTCGCCCGAGACGTACAGCGTCTTGCACTGCAGCGCCAGACTGGTCAGCGCCTGCAGCAGCAGGGTCGACTTGCCGATGCCGGGATCGCCGCCGATCAGCACCACCCCGCCCGGCACCAGGCCACCGCCCAGCACACGGTCCAGTTCGTCAATGCCGGTGGGCGTGCGCGGCAACTCGGCAACGTCGACCTCGTGCAGCGGGCGGATCGCGCCATCGGCGGCCAGTGACTGGAAACGGCTGGCCGAGCGGGCTTCCTGCGCGGTTTCGATGAGGGTATTCCACTCGCCGCAACCGGGGCATTGCCCCTGCCACTTGGGCGAAGTTGCGCCGCAGCCCTGACAAACATAAGCGGTCTTGGATTTGATGGCCATAAATAGCGCGAGCCCCGCAGGGCTCGCATGATCTCGAGTCGGGAAGGGTCAAATATACTTGAACAAGCTCAGGTCTTGCACCTTGGCAAAACTGCTGCGCGTGGCTTCCAGCAGCATTTGGTTCATGGAGAAATCACTGATGGCCGCCGCATAGTCGAGATCGGCCAAGCCGGAAATGGTTTTGCTGTACTGCAGCTGCAAGTCTTCGTTGGTGTTTTGCACCGATTCGGTTTCGCCCATGCGCGCGCCGATGGACGCCTGCACCCTGAGCACCTGGGAAAGCGCGTTATCCAGGCCTTGCATCACGCCATTGAGCTGGTTCTGGAAAGCGGCCTGGCCAGTGCCCGTGCTATCGGTTGCATACGACCCCAGGGCGTTCGAAAAATCGCCGAGCACGGCAAACATATCCCGGTTGGTGCTGGCATTCAGGGTAAAGGTGTCGCCCGCGGCTGGCGCGCCTTCAATCGAAAACTGGACACCGTAATCCACCACGGGCGGTCCGGGATTCTTCAGCGCAATCGTTCCGCCCGGTGTATAGGTGGCGCCGCTGACGATGGGCGTCGCGCTGCCGTTGAGGTAGATATCGTAGGTATTGGCTGCAGTGAACTGGATCGAAAAATCGCGCGGGCTCGGCACGTTATTGTTCCAGGCACTCACAGAGGTCACTTCGCCGCTGCTGACGACGCCCGATCCGCTGTTGCTACTGTCGGCCGCGGTGACGAAGGTGCCATTGCCGTTCCTGATAGCACGGAAGATCTCGTTGCCATTTTCGGAAATCGGAATCTGCCGGCCGGAGGAAATCTGGACCTTGCGCACGCCTTCGTCGCCGTTATAGCTCACGTCGCCAAGACTGTTCTCGGTAAAGGGCTTGATATCGCCCTGGAAGCCGGAAAACAGATAGATGCCATTGCCATCGGTGCTGTTGGCCAAGCCGAGCAACTCCTGATAGCGCCCTTGCAGCTCAGTATCGAGCATTTTCTTTTCCGCGGCAGTCTGCGTGGCATTGCCGGCATTGACCGCCAGGGTCTGGATATCCTGAATAACGCCGACAATCTGCGCCAGTGTGGCTTCGGTGGTGCTCAGTGCGGAATCCGCGGTCTTGCTGTTCACCGTATATTGAGTCGTGATCGATACCGTCTGACTGATGCCGAGGATGCGCGCCGAGGCAATCGGATCATCCGAAGGGGTCAGGATTTTGCGTCCGGTCGAGAGCTGCTCCTGCAAACGCGCCTGGTCGGCCGTATGCTTTTGCAGACCGCTGCGACTGATATTGAACAGCGTGTTAGTGGCGATACGCATGATCGCGCTCCTTCTGTTTATTGCACTATCGATTAACCGCCAATATTGGCAAGTTCGTCAAAAGCCTGTTGGGCAATCTGGATCAGCTTGCTCGCTGCGGTATACGCCTGCTGGTAGCGCAGCAGATTGGCCGCTTCTTCATCCAGATTGACGCCCGAGACCGAATCACGCGCGGTCTCCGCCTGCGACAGCATGCTGGCCTGGGCTTCCGCCATGATGTTGACTTCGTTGGTCTTGGTGCCCACCGCTGCCACCATCTGGCCATAGGTTTGCTCGAAGGTGGCCGTGTTTCCGGACATCAGTTTGGTGGTCTGCAGCGCGGCCATCTTCTGTGCATTGCTGCCATCTTCCGTGCCGGACAGGTTCGGCGTCACCACGAACTGGTCGCCAGTGGCGGGCTGCCCGCTCACTTTCAAGCTCCAGCCGTTGTAGCTGATGGGCGTACCGCTGGTAAACGTTTGATTCGCCGGGGCAATGGCCGTCGGCGGCGTTACGTTCAAATCATAAAGCGTGTAATGCGTTGCGTCGGTGAACTGGATGCCGACCGGGTTTTGCAATGCCGGGTTCGACGCCGCACTGGTCGTCACCGAAGAAGGCGAATCCACCTGCAAGGATTCAATTTTCCCGGTACCGGTATTGGTCGACTTGACCAGAGCACCACTCAGCGGGTCGAAATTCTTGGTTTCAGCCCGCATCGGTGCCGCCGCCGCCAGCTGGCGCGAATCGCTGATGCGCACGCTCATGGAATCAATAAATCCCTGATAGGGCTTGATGGTGAAACGATCGCCGGCTTGCATCGCGCCGCCGGTCAGATCCAGCGTTACGCCATCCACGGTGACCGGCATCGTGGACGAAGTGGTTTTGTTGCCATCCGAGAGGCGGGTCAGCACATAATTGCTGCCGTCATAGCCCAATTCATAGTTGCTGGCCTGCAACTGGCTTACATCGCTGATATAGCCATCCAGGCTGGCGGTGCCGCCATTGAGTGAATTGGGCGCGATATAACCGACATCGGGCGGGAACGACCAGCTGGTGCTTGCCGCGCCAGCCGGCGCACCTGCGGTCGTTTGCAGCGTGACACCCATGGCGGTATAGCCGGCAGTCATTTGCGCCGCTGTAATGGTCTGGCTGCTCTTGTCCGAAAGCCGCGTCAGCACATAATCGGTACCGTTGTAGGCCAGGCTGAAATCACTGGTCGGGACCGTGCTGCCGGAGGAAGAAATACTGATGGTAGCGCCATTCAGCGCAACATCCAGGCTGCCCTGTCGGTTGTAGGAAAACAGGTCTTCACCCATTTTGCCGTTGAGATCGAGCCCGGCGCGTTGCTGGGCATTGAGCATCTGGGTCAAGCCGAGCGCGACCTGCCCCAGGTTGTTCTGCGCCAGATCCAGCGAGCCGGTGCGAAAATCCAGCAAGCCACCGAGCGTTCCGCCAGCCAGCGAGTTTTCCGGCAGATAGACCGTCGAGCCGTTCTGCTGATAGGCCACCGTGACACTTTGCGGATCGGCCGGCGAAGCCACCGCCGCCAGGGAAAAAATGGCCCCGCCAACCACCAGGTTCTGGCCGGTACCGATAAACACGTTGAGGCTGCCGTCGCTTTGCTCGAAAGTGGTGGCCTTCACCAGCGTGTTGAGCTCTTTCACGATCTGGTCGCGCTGATCAAGCAAATCGTTGGGTGTCTGGCCGCTACCGCTATTCATCACGACCTGCTGGTTGAGATCGGCAATCTGCTTGGCATAGGAATTGATGCTGGCCACGGCATCAGTGATTTCGCCGTTGAGCGCATCGCGCTGGTCCGCCAATTGCTGATTGACCGAATCAAAACGATTGATCAGGGTCTGCGCGGAAGACAACATGGCTTGCCGCGCCGGCAGGTTGGACGGATTGGTCGCCACGTTCTGCACGGCGGAAAAATAATCTTCGATCGCCGGGGACACGCCGGCGCTGCTATCGGCAACGAGGTTGTCGATTTGCTTGATATGGCTCAGATAGCTGTCGTAATAGCTGGTCTTGGCCTGCGTGGTTTGCACCTGCTTGTTCAGGAACTGGTCATAGCTGCGCGAGATGGTGGTGACCTGCACTCCCATGCCGACAAAGCCGCTGCCGGTCACGGCGGGGTACTGCGCGCTTTGCTGGATGGTCTGACGGGAATAGCCGGCCGTATTGACGTTGGCAATATTATGGCCAGCGGTGGACAAGCCCAGATTGGCGGCTTTGAGGCCGGTGAGGCCAATCGAGAATACGGATGATCCCATGGTGGTGCTCCTTCGCTTTCTTTATCGGCCTCAGGCGGTTTTGCTTGAGCCGGACTGATGGGCGGCGAGACGGGTGGAGACACTGTCCGCCACCCGGGCAATCTTGTTGGCGTAATGCGGGTCGGTCGCATAACCGCCCGCCTGCAGCGCCTTGCCGAAGCTGGCGCTGTCCGAGCCCAATCCCAGTGCATCGCCGAAACGGCGCTTGAGCAGGCTGGCGTAATCCCCGAACGCGTCGGAATACGAAGCATAGACGCGGAATTTTTCCACCCGCTTTTGCATCTTGCCGTCAACGAACTCGGTGGTCGGCACATCCACGGTCTTGCCAGTCCAATCCTTGCCGGCCTTGATGCCGAACAGGTTATGGCTATCGCTGCCGTCGGCAGCCTTGATCGATTTTTTGCCCCAACCGGATTCGAGCGCGGCATGCGCCAGCACCAGCTTGGGCGAAAGACCCAGCCCCTTGGCCGCCACCTCTGCGGCGCCGGCCAGCTTGCCGAGAAAATCCTCGGCAGCCCCCGCCGTGGAGGCGGCAGGTTTTGCCGCCGGCGTTACGCTTGTTGCCGCATTGACCGCCTCCGGCAAGACTGCGGTCTTGCGCACGGGCGGCCGGGTCAAGAGCGAGGGATCGCGCTGCACGCTGATCTGGCGCACGATGGCATCGGCCAGGCCCAGCCCGCCTTTCACGGTCGTCAACTGGGCAAATTGCTGATCCTGCATCGAGCGGAACATGCCCATGGCGCTGCTGCTTTCCTCGCCCAAGCCTTGATTGGCCTGGCGCATCGATTTGAGCATCTGCTGCAGGAACAAGGCTTCGAACTGCTTGGCGACCGCGCGCGCGCCGGCTTCGGCATCGTTCCTGGCGGTGCGCCGCAAGGACTGCAAGCCTTGCGGATCAAGCGCCAGTGTTTGCGCGGCAAAGGATGATTGCGAGGAAATGGCCATCGGCTCTCAGGGTCAATCAAAGGTTTGGCTGGATATAAAGCAAGGAGCATGCCGACAGGGAAGCGGCCCAATGAATTCGGCCCTGAACGATGTCAGGGCCGATCGCGGATAAACTCTGTTGAAGCCGGGTTCTGTTGACGCTAGATGATTTCCAGCTCCGCCTTCAGGCTGCCGGCCGCCTTCATGGCCTGGAGTATGGCCAGCAAGTCCTGCGGCGTGGCGCCCACGGCATTGAGGGCGCGCACGACATCGCGCAGCGACGTGGCCTTGGGCAGGCGCACGATCGGCCCCTTGTCGGCCTGGATCATGATTTCGCTGTTCTGGACCGCACGGGTTCTACCCCCGCTCAGGGGCGCGGGCTGGGAGACGGCGTTCTCGGTGGAGATGGTCACCGTCAGGTTGCCGTGAGCCACCGCACACGCATCGACCGTCACACCCTGGTTCATCACCACCGAGCCGGTGCGGGCGTTGATGATCACCTTGGGCGAGACTTGCGCCGGCGTCACGTCGAGATTTTCCAGCCCGGCGAGAAAGGCCACGCGCTGATTGGAATCCTGCGGTGCCCGGACCTGGATCACCCGGCCATCCAGTGCGGCAGCAATCGAGCCGAACCGGCTGTTGATCGCATCAACCACGCGGTTGGCCGTAGTGAAATCGGTGCTGAGCAGCTCCAGCTGGACGAATTCGCCACTGCCAAGCTGGGTCTGCACCGCGCGTTCCACGGTCGCACCGCCCGGAATACGGCCGGTGGCCAGCTGGTTGATCGTGGTACTCGATCCGCCCGCCGAGGCGCCGGCGCCGGCGACAACGATATTGCCCTGCGCCATGGCGTAAATCTGGCCGTCGGCGCCTTTCAACGGCGACATCAAGAGCGTGCCGCCGCGCAGCGATTTGGCATTGCCGATCGAGGAAATGGTGACATCGATCGGCTGGCCGGGCCGAGCAAAGGCCGGCAGATTGGCCGTCACCGTCACGGCGGCGACATTCTTGAGCTGCAGATTACCGCCCGTGGGCACCTGCACACCCATGTTGGTCAGCATATTGACCACGGATTGCACGGTAAACGGCGTTTGCGTGGTCTGGTCACCACTGCCATCCAGACCCACAACCAGGCCATAACCCACCAGCTGGTTGTTGCGCACCCCGCCAAAGCTGGCGAGCTCCTTGAGCTTTTCCGCCCCGGCGGAAGCCGCCAGCAACAGCAGGCATAGCGAGACAAACAAGCGGCGCATGACGTATCTCCTCATCACAGCGGCAGGACGGACAGGAAGAAGCGCGCCAGCCAGGCCATGGAAAGGGAATCGGCAATCACCCCCTCGCCCACCTGCTCGATCCGTGCATCCGCCACCTTGGTGGAAGAAATGGTATTCCCTGCCTTGATCTCGCGCGGATTGACCACGCCCGTCATGCGCAGGTTGTTGATTTCGCCGTTGACATTGACCCGCTTTTCACCGCCGATCATCAAGTTGCCATTGGGCAACACATCGACCACCGTGACTGCCAGCGTACCGGTAAAGGTATTGCTGTT
>Ga0316604_10000919_pt1 | contig 30103 bp, 35 predicted proteins | sample OWC_soil_day20_C_FD_207650 | JGI IMG/M metagenome (GOLD analysis project Ga0316604, IMG submission 207650) | Wetland soil microbial communities from Old Woman Creek delta, Ohio, United States - OWC_soil_day20_CT | ecosystem: Environmental > Terrestrial > Soil > Wetlands | place: USA: Ohio... | reverse complement strand
AAACCGTCCGCCTTACCATCTTTCAGCCCCGCCTTAACAATTCAAGCACCTGGGATATATCGCCCGATGCGCTTAAAACATGGGGCGAGGAAGTGTTAAAGCCAAGGGGCGCCATGGCCCTAATGGGTGCCGGAGAGTTTAAGGCCGGCAGCTGGTGCCGCTTCTGCAAGGCAAGAAACCAGTGCCGCGCCAGAGCCGAAGAGTTTCTGGCGCTGGCCAAGATGGATTTTCGCCAGCCAGCCCTTCTGTCGGACGATGAAATCGCGGAGGTCTTGAGAGTATCGGACGAATTGGCGAGTTGGGCATCCGACGTATATGCCTTTGCGCAAAACCAGGCCATTGTCCACGGCAAGGAATGGACAGGTTTCAAGCTTGTCGAGGGACGGAGCAACCGCAAGTACACAAGCGAGGACGAGGTGGCGGAAGCCGCTGCGGCCGCCGGATATACAGACATTTACAAGCGCTCCTTGGTGGCCATCACCGAGATGGAGCGGATCATGGGCAAGCAGGACTTCAACCGTATCCTTGGGCATCTGGTGTACAAGCCGCAAGGCAAAATCACTCTGGTGCCGGATTCCGACAAGAGAGAAGCCATCAATAAAACTACCGCCGCGGCGGAATTTCAGGAGGTTTAATCATGAAAAATCAATCTACCGCTACTAAGGTCATCGTACCCTGCCGTTTTTCCTATCTACACTGCTGGGAGCCGGATTCCGTTAACGGCGGCGATCCTAAATTCAGCGTTTCAGCCATCGTGCCGAAGAGCGACATCAAGACCGTGGAAGCTATCAAGGCGGCGATTGAACAGGCCAAAAAGGATTCTGTCTCCAAGTGGGGCGGCAAGGTTCCCGGCAATCTCAAAACCCCACTTCGCGACGGCGATATCGACCGCCCCGAGGACGAAGCCTACAAAGGCTGCTATTTCTTCAATGCCAACAGCCGGCAGGCTCCCCAGGTGGTGGACGGCAAAGTACAGCCCGTTCTTGACCAGAGCGAAGTGTACTCCGGCTGTTACGGTCGCATCAGCGTGACGTTTTACGGATACAACTCCAACGGCAATCGCGGCATTGCGGCAGGACTCGGCAACATCCAGAAGCTGAAAGACGGGGAGCCGTTGGGCGGCGGTCGCGCCAAGGCGGCTGATGATTTCGACACGGTCGATGAGGAAGACTTTTTGGCTTAAGAATTGTAAGGGCGGTGGGAAACCGCCGCCTTTTACATAAAAGAGGTGACTCCATGTTTTTATCATTGGATATTGAGACATATTCGGATGTGGATTTAACGAAATGCGGCGTTTACGCTTATGCGGACAGTCCGAATTTCACAATTTTGCTGCTTTCTTACGCATTCGGCGATGAGGAAACAAAAATAGTTGATTTGGCTTGTGGAGAACCGCTGCCGCGGGAAGTTATGGACGCGCTTACCGATGAGAGCGTTATAAAGACAGCCTTCAATGCCATGTTTGAAAGGACTTGCCTTTCACGATATCTGGGAATACATCTTTCGCCTGTTTCTTGGCAATGCACGGCGGTGCAGGCGGCAATGCTTGCTCTGCCGCTGTCTTTGGAAGGGGTGGGCGAGGTTTTGAATATTGAGCGGAAAAAGCTGAAAGAAGGCGCTGACTTGGTCCGGTATTTCTCCATTCCCTGCAAGCCCACCCGAACGAACGGCGGCAGGACGAGAAACCTGCCGGAGCATGCGCCGGAAAAATGGACACTTTTCAAAAGCTATTGCGTCCGAGACGTGGACGCCGAGCGGGAGATCCGGCAGAAGCTGAGAAACTTTCCAATTTCCGACATCGAGATGGAACTGTACCGACTCGACCAGGAAATTAATGACCGAGGTATTCTGGTTGATTGCGATTTGGTATCCCGCGCCGTGGAGTGCGATCTTCAATATAAGGAACTGGCAATCACTAGGGCATATGAACTGACCGGACTAAACAACCCCAACTCTGTCACACAAGTCAAAGGGTGGCTTTCCGATCATGGGGTTGAGGTAGAGAGTCTTGACAAGAAAGCGGTCAAGGGCCTTTTGCCCGAAGCGGACGGCGAAGTGTTGGAGGTTTTGAAGCTGCGGCTCCTGATGGCCAAGACCTCGGTGAAAAAATACGAAGCCATCGAGCGTTCCGTATGCTCGGACGGCAGGGTTCATGGGCTGCTGCAGTTTTACGGGGCGAACCGCACCGGGCGCTGGGCGGGAAGGCTCGTCCAGGTTCAGAACCTTCCACAGAATCATTTGCCGGACCTGGAACTGGCTAGAAACCTCATTAAGCAAAGCCGTTTTGAGGATGTGGAACTGCTCTTTGAATCCACTCCCGGCGTATTGTCCGAACTGATCCGGAGCGCCTTCGTGCCAAGGCCTGGCACCCGCTTTATCGTGGCGGACTTTTCCGCCATTGAAGCGCGAGTGCTCGCCTGGCTCTCCGGCGAGAATTGGCGCCTTGATGTATTCAGCAGCCACGGCAAGATTTACGAAGCATCGGCATCTGCCATGTTCGGTGTCCCCATTGGGGAGATCGGCAAAGGAAGCCCGCTTCGCCAGAAGGGCAAAATTGCGGAACTGGCTCTGGGCTATGGCGGTTCAGTTGGAGCCTTGACCGCGATGGGTGCGCTGGAGATGGGGCTGACAGAAGAAGAACTGCCTGTCCTGGTGAACCAGTGGCGAAGAGCCAATCCGCACATTACGAAGTTCTGGTGGGATGTGGACGCCGCTGCCATCGCGGCAGTCCAGGAAAAGAAGGCAACGGCGGTCGGTAGTGTGGCTTTTTCTTATAAGTCCGGCATCCTGTTCGTTACGCTGCCATCCGGCAGAAATTTGTCCTATATCAAGCCGCGAATGGCGATCAACAAGTTTGGCCGAGAGGGGCTGACCTATGAGGGGATCGGTGAAAACAAAAAGTGGATGCGTATCGAAACCTACGGCCCCAAGCTGGTGGAAAACATCGTCCAGGCAACGAGCCGCGACTTGTTGGCACTTGCCATGCTGCGGCTCCGCAGCCAGGGGTTTGCTATCGTAATGCATGTTCACGATGAAGCCGTGCTGGAGGTGACGGAGGGACATTCAAGCGTTGGGGAAATCTGCAAAATCATGGCGGAGGCTCCGGGCTGGGCGGCTGGCCTTCCGCTTAGAGCCGATGGGTATGAGTGCGGCTTCTATAAAAAGGATTAGGGGGTGATTGTCTTGGGAATCAGCAAATACAATGCGGAAGGTTATTATGACCCGACCGCCTACGAGGGCATCCGCCGGGCGGAAGCGGATGCCGGAAAGCTAAAGATCGTTTATCCCGCTGGATATATGGAACTGAACCTGGAAGGCTTCTTTCCCTGCCCTTTGGATAAAGCCAGGAAGGTCTTTTCCTTGATTTACAGATACTCGCCGGAGCCGGAAAAGGACAGGCTGCTTGCTTTCCTGCGCAGACTGGAGAAAAGGTATTTTGCCCAGATGCAGGAGTATGCCAATGAAGCGGCAGACTATCCGGCAAACTCAGACAAGTGGCGCGAGTATACCGTGAAGTTTAAGGAAGCGATGCGGTTCCGACAAAGAACCGCAAAAAATATAGAACTTTTTATTGCAGGGAGGGACGGCAAATGAAAATCAGGCTTTCTACTGGCAATTCACGTACAGACAAACGCTGGAATCTGGCCGAAATGGAACTGGATGAGTTCCGTGAACGGATTTCCGCCACGCGCAGAACCGCGGAGACGATGGAGCAGTACAAAAAACTCAGCAAGGCCAGACAGGATGATATCAAGGATGTGGGCGGGTTTGTCCTAGGAACGCTGAAGGGCGGCAGACGGAAAAAGGATTGCGTCCTCACGCGCTCAGGACTGTGCCTTGATATGGACTACGCGCTGCCGGATATCATCGACCAGATCGAGATGTTCTGTTCCTTCAAGTGCTGGCTTTACTCCACCCATAAGCACACACCGGAAAAACCCCGACTTCGCCTTATTATCCCGCTTGCCCGCGAGGTATCGCCGGATGAGTACTCTGCAGTGGCAAGGAAAGTAGCAGAGGAAATTGGCATTGAACTTTTTGACGACACCACCTACGAACCGAGCCGCTTGATGTACTGGCCGTCCACCTCCGCGGACGGGGAGTTCGTGTTCCGCGAGGTTGACGGAGAGATTCTCAATCCCGACGAGGTGCTCGTAAAATACACTGACTGGCGCAACTCGGCGCAGTGGCCTGTGTCCAAGCGACAGCAGACCGTGGTGCAGCGCGAGTTCAAGAAGCAAGCCGATCCCCTGGAAAAGCAGGGAGCGGTGGGCGCGTTCTGCCGCGCCTACTCCATGACGGATGCTATGGATACCTTTCTTGCTGATGTATATCGAAAAAGCGCCATGCCAGGACGCTACGACTATATTCCGGCAGACAGCCAGGCGGGCGTGGTCATTTACGAGGATAAATACGCATACAGCCATCATGCCACCGACCCGGCGTGCGGAAAGCTGATGAACGCCTTTGACGCGGTGCGGATTCACAAATTCGGAGAACTGGATGCCAAGGCGGATGAGGACGCCGATTCCGCCAAGCTGCCTTCCTTTAAGGCCATGCAGGAGTTTGCGGTTTCTGATGAACGGGTTAAAGTCCGGCTTGCCAAAGAGCGCGAAAACTTGACGCTGGATGAGTTCAATGAAGTGGACAACGAAAACTGGCAGACATTACTGGAACTGGATAAGCAGGGCAAGGTCAAGGACACTCTGACCAACATCGCCAATATCATCCGCTTTGATCCGAATCTCAAACCCATCGTCTACAACGAGTTCAAAAGTATGGTGGATGTGATCGGAGAGCTTCCTTGGAAACAGGTGCGTCCCGGCTGGGGAGATGCCGACCTTGCCTGTGCCAAGGTGTACTTTGAACGGGTATACGGGATTTGGTCGCCAGCCAAATTTAAGGACGCGCTTCTCGCCGTGGTGTCCGCGGAGCGGCCGTACCATCCGATTAAGAAGTATTTTCAAACCCTGGAATGGGACGGCACGGAGCGCATCGACACATTGCTCATTGATTATCTGGGCGCGGAGGATACCGCGTTTGTCCGGGCAGTCACCCGCAAGACCCTGTGCGCCGCCGTAGCCCGGGTGTATGAGCCTGGCGTCAAGTTTGACTCCATCCTTGTCCTTAACGGTCCGCAGGGTGTGGGCAAGTCCACGCTGTTCGCCCTTCTTGGCAGACAGTGGTATTCGGACAGTCTCTCCATTTCCGACATGAAGGACAAAACCGCCGCAGAAAAGCTGCAGGGGTACTGGATTTTAGAACTGGGCGAACTGGCCGGCATTAAAAAAGTGGATGTGGAAACGGTCAAGTCCTTCATCAGCCGCACAGACGACAAGTTCAGGCAGTCCTACGGCGTCAATGTGGAAAGCCACCCCAGGACCAATATCATTGTAGGTTCCACCAACTCGGAGAGCGGATTTCTTCGCGACATCACGGGAAACCGGCGCTTCTGGCCGGTGCATGTGACGGGAAATTCCAAGTTTCGCGCTTGGGAGCTGACCGAGGTTGACCAGGTTTGGGCAGAAGCCATTGTGAAGTACCGCGCCGGCGAGGAATTGTTCCTGAAAGGCGATGTGGTCGCCGAAGCCTATGTCCAGCAGCAACAGGCCATGGAAGCCGACGACCGGGAGGGTATTATCGTAGATTACCTGGAAGTGCTGCTTCCTGAAGGGTGGGACGGAATGGACTTGTATCAAAGAAGGACGTTTCTTGGCGGCAACGAGTTTGGCGGCTCCGCCATGACGGGAACCGTGCGCCGGGACAAGGTCTGTGTGATGGAGATTTGGTGCGAGTGCTTTGCCAAGGAACGCCAGAATCTCAAACGGTCCGACTCCTATGAAATAGAAGGCATCCTGACCCGCATCGGGGGGTGGAAAAAACTGACCGCCAACAAAACCGGCAAGGTCCGATACCCCCTATACGGTCCTCAAAAGACCTTTTTGCGAGATGAGTAATCGGCACATTGGCACAGCTTTGAAACGTGCCGTTGTAACCTAGGAAATCTAAGGAACGCCGGCAGGCACAGTCCGCTAAGGCGGAAAAACAGCGAGCCTTGCGGGTTCTGTGCTTACCGTGCCTAAAAAAAGACATATTGATTAATTGGATATAGGTAATAAGAAGAAATAGGCACATGCAAGTACGTATACGCGCGTATAGGATTTTTAGCACATAGGCACGGCTCAAGGCACAGACATGGAAAGGAGCGGTTATTTTGCGGGAAAGTACTATCGAGCGAAAACTGGTCACTGAAGTAAAAAAGCGTGGCGGGCTGGCCGTGAAATTCGTATCGCCCGGTTTTGATGGGGTGCCGGACCGTCTGGTTCTTTTCCCCGGTGGCAATTTGGCTTTTGTAGAATTGAAGGCTCCAGGCAAGAGCCTGCGTCCTTTGCAAGAATTGCGGGCAAGGCAGTTGACCGCTTTGGGTTTTCGGGTTTACTGCATTGATAGCAAAGAAATGATTGGAGGTGTGCTTGATGCAATACAGACCGCATGATTATCAGAAATACGCAACCAACTTCACCCTGGAACATCCTGTATGCTGCCTAATGCTGGATATGGGATTAGGCAAGAGTGTCATTGCTTTGACGGCGTTGTGGTTGCTGGCATTGGACAGTTTCGACATTGGAAAAATACTCGTCATCGCTCCCAAGCGCGTGGCTGAAAATACCTGGCCGAAGGAGCTGGCAAAGTGGGAGCATCTGACCGGACTTTCCTATTCCCTGGTTCTGGGCAGCAAAAAGCAGCGTGAAGAGGCTCTTGCCAAAAAAGCGTCGGTGTATATCATAAACAGGGAAAATGTGGCGTGGCTTGTGGAGAATCATCGCTGGGATTTCGACACGGTGGTGGTTGACGAACTATCAAGCTTCAAGTCCAATCAGGCGCAACGGTTCAAGGCGTTAAAGAAAGTCCGCCCCCTGGTGCAGAGGGTGATCGGCCTTACCGGTACTCCGGCGCCTAATTCTCTCCTTGACCTTTGGCCGCAGATGTTTCTTCTGGATATGGGGCAAAGGCTTGGCCGCTTCATCGGCGGCTATCGTGATCGGTTCTTCATTCCTGACAAACGCAATCGTGAAATCATTTATTCTTATAAGCCCCGTGAAGGCTCGGAGGAAAAAATCTATGAACTGATTTCCGACATCTGCATTTCCATGAAAGCTGTGGACTTCCTCAATATGCCGGAGAGAATCAGCAATCGCGTTGAGGTTGACCTGAATCAGAGGGAGCGGCGGCTTTACGACGATTTCCAAAGAGAGATGTGTGTGTCTATCGGCAGTGAGGAGGAACTGGACGCTGTGAACGCGGCAGGCCTTTCAAACAAACTGTTGCAGATGGCAAACGGCGCAGTGTACGGCGAGGACAAAAAAGTCATTTATATTCATGACAGAAAGCTGGACGCACTTGAAGATTTGATTGAAGCCGCCAACGGCAAGCCGCTTCTTGTGGCTTACTGGTACAAGCACGATCTGGCCCGCATCCGCGAGCGGTTTGACGTCAGAACCATTGATACGGAAAAAGACATTGATGACTGGAATGCTGGAAAGATTCCCGTTGCCCTTATTCATCCGGCATCTGCGGGACATGGACTGAACTTGCAGGAGGGTGGCTCCACTGTAGTGTGGTTTGGGCTTACCTGGTCATTGGAATTGTATCAGCAGCTGAACGCAAGACTCTGGCGGCAAGGTCAGAAAAATACGGTGGTAATTCAGCACATCGTCACCCGCGGTACGCACGATGAAGATGTCATGAAAGCTTTGGAGACAAAGGATATGCGGCAGTCGGCTCTGATTGCAGCGGTCAAAGCCAGGATTGGAGGTGCGGCATGAGTGGCAGAGTGGAAAAAATAATGCAGGAATACCGGCAGATGGTGATGGAGCGGGTCTGCCTTGAAAACCAGATCCGAAACTTTCAAGGGATTACGGAAGAGGAGATGATTGATTCTTTGCAATTTTCCCAGCCGGACGCAGAGCGTGTGCAGACCAGCGGTGTTTCCGATAAAACCGGACGTATCGCCGTTTCCTATAAAGACAAGATGGACAGAATCAACAAGGAATGGCAAGCGCACCTGGAAAAGAAGCATGCCATCCTCGTTGAGGAACTGATATTTTTCGAGTCGGCCATTTTTTCTTTGAGCGGCATCTTGCCTGCGTTTATTTCGGATATGGTGGTCAAAGGGCTGTCCTGGGATGACCTTGCCGCCAAATACCATATCAGCCGGACGATGGTGGCGAAGAACCGCAAGAGGGCAATCCGCGAACTGAAAAATCTGTACGCCATCCACGAAAAAGAGATGGCGGAATATATGTTGAGTTGAGGTGAATGCGATGTGCAGAAGAGGCGACGTTTATTATGTGGATTTCGGAATGAACATAGATACGCGAAAACAGAGCGGAATCCGTCCGGCGGTGATTGTCAGCAACAATAAGGCAAATGAGCATTCGCCAGTCATCACGGTGGTGCCATTGACATCCAAAGTCCATAAGAAGCGGTTCCTTCCAACCCATGTGTATATTCCAGCATCCGCAGGATTTGGATTGAGCTGTGGAAGCCTGGCTCTTGCCGAACAAGTGGAAGCCATCGACAAAGACCGTCTTCTGGAGCAGAAGGGCACTATAATGAGCACTGAAATCATGGAGAAAATCACAAAGGCGATACAGATACAAATCGGGGTGTTTGAAGAGTATAACTGACTCGTAATTGTTGCATAAGTTGAAAAATATATAAATCACATATTAAAGAATTTCTCATAACAATAAATATTGAATTGTAAGAAAACAGGGCGTAAACTGTAAATGGATGGTATTATATCAATTTTACAACTTCATCAACTGATTGCCAGATATAAAGTTTAACGGCAGTTTAGGAATCAAATTTTGGATAATAATAAGGATTATCTAATTGGAGGAAATACGATGGGGAAAAATACAAATATATTAGATACTATTACTACTGCAAAACCACACACAATTAAAAAATTTGAGTTAATTTCTCGCTATGTTTATGACTGGGCGCATAAAATCTTAGGTTATTCTAAATCTAAAGGCGTTATCTATATTGACTGCATGAGCAATTGTGGGATGTACTATGATGAACAAGGAAAGCTGATTGAAGGGACTGCCATACGTGTCGTTAAACTTCTTGATGAGATAATCAGTCAATACCCCGGTAAGAAAGCAATTCTGTATTTCAACGATATTAATAAGGCGCGAGTGGAGAAATTGAAAGAATTTATAAATTCAGCTAATTGTAAGAATGTAGAAACATACTATAATGTTGGCGACGGTAATCAATTTTTACACAGCTTAAATGTTGGACGCTTTTCATTCTTCAATACTCTTATGGTATATGATCCATATAATGCTAATATAGACTGGAATGCTATTGCTCCATACTTAAATATATGGGGCGAGGTAATAATCAATCATATAATTTCTGACACCGTGCGTGGTTCGCATGTAGCACAAAAGAGTTCTGCGATTTCCAAATATCAGGATACTTATCAAAAAAGTATAGACGAAATTGTAGCGTTAGGGTGTGATAGAAAAAAACTGGATCAAATAGTTGTCGATATAATCAAAGAGCAGACCATTGAATCAAAACGAGAACGTTTTATTGCGTCTTTCCCCTTCTTTAATAGAAATAATGGACAAGTTTATAATTTGATTCATTGTTGCGGCAACATTGAAGGGTTAAAGTTGTATAAAAAAGTAGCATGGCAAACATTTGGTGGCAAATCTTCACTAAAAAACACTCATGGCATAGAAAATCAATTATGCCTTGGCTTTGATGATAATGCGCCTATTCATACAATAACTGATGAAAGTTGTTTTTTTGTCAAAGATATTGCAAAATATGTTTTCGATAATTATAGTAGGAGAGGTACTGTTAGTCTGGAAGATATTTATTTGGATCTTGATAGGCATCCAATTTTTCCATCAGATGGTTTTAAGCGAGAGATAAAAGATGAACTAAAATCTAGTTATGGAGTATCTTTCCCGAAAGGGAAAAACATAGCTGTTTTTAAGTCGGGAGTTGAATTATGACACAATCAAAAATTGAGTGGACAGAAGAAACTTGGAATCCAATAACAGGATGTTCAAAATGTTCAGAAGGGTGCACTCATTGCTATGCAGCAATATTTGCTCGTCGATTACAAGCAATGGGTAATCCAAGGTATATAAGAGGATTTGAAGTAAGCATTCATCAAGATTTATTTGAGAAGCCTTTTGAATGGAAGAAGCCTAAATTAGTTTTTGTCAATTCAATGTCCGACTTATTTCATGAGAATGTTCCTGATGATGTCATTTTTCGGTTGTTTGATATTATGAATAATGCTTCTAAACACACTTTTCAAATACTTACAAAAAGAACTAGACGTCTTGTAGAACTCGCACCCAAAATTAATTGGACTAAAAATATTTGGATGGGCGCGACTGTAGAAAATCAAACCGCACTTAGTAGGTGTGATGATCTTAAAAGAACTAATGCCTATATTAAATTTATATCAGCAGAACCCCTGTTAGAATCTCTTTCAATGATTAATTTAAATGAAATAGATTGGTTAATTGTGGGCGGTGAGTCTGGTGCTGGAAGTCGACCCATGGAAGAAAAATGGGTTTTTGAACTGCAAGAATTATGCCTTGAAACACAAACTGCGTTTTTTTTCAAGCAATGGGGTGGATTTAATAAGAAAAAAAGAGGTAAGCTTTTGAATGGTCAAATTGTTCAAGCATATCCCAACAAATAGTAATGTAACAAGAAGATAAATAACTTTTAAGAGTGTACTAAAGGTGTACTGCTTTTTCTTTTTGTACGCGCTATACTTATAATTGCCAGGAAAGCATACGAGTCTGGGGTTGATCTCCAGGCTCTTTTTCTTTGGCCGGATGCGTCTTTCATCCTTTCACGCATCCGTACATATGAAAGGAGATAGCATTTATGCCGAAAAGACCTCAAAAACCGTGCAAGCATCCCGGTTGCCCGCGATTGACGAACGATCGTTACTGCGACCAGCATGCTAAACTGCATATTGGTGATAGAGCAAACGCCGTTGAGCGCGGCTACAGCAGTCGTTGGCAAAAGGCGAGGAAGCAGTTCTTGGCAAAGCATCCTCTTTGCTTAGAGTGTCAGCGGGCAGGAAAACTGACGCCGGCAACGGTTGTGGATCATATTAAGCCGCATCGGGGAGCTGCGGTGCTGTTCTGGGATGAGAAGAACTGGCAACCGCTGTGCAAAAAGTGCCACGACAGGAAAACTCGGATGAGGGATCAGCATCAGGAATATAACTACTAGCAATCACGCGAAGAAACGCCTGTTAGCCGAGGGAAGGGGCGGGTCCAATCTCTACGGCCTTTACCCCCCAGACCGCCGCCCCCCTTCGCGTGAAAAATCGCAGAATTAGGCAGGGGGGATACCCGAGGAGCGTTGGAACACCGGCAAACTTTGAAAGAAATAGCGAAAACGCCAATGAAAATTAGCAACGGATGCATCGGCAGTTTCGCGGAATTGTTACGGTTAAGGCTGTAAAACACTTGCTCAAACGCAAGGTTTTGCGGCCTTTTTCTATGCAAAGATTTTGCGGAAGGGATGTGAAGCAATGACGAGTGTCCAGGAAAAACAGATACGGAATTTTCGGATGAAAGGAATCGGCTACAAAGCCATTGCTTCCACTCTTGGACTTTCCCGCGATGTGGTCCGCAACTACTGCAAAAGCCATGGACTTGACGGTTATGCGACAGAAGTGGTTGTGAATCTGAAAGAACAGATGCAGCAAGGCGACGTTTGCGGGTGCTGCGGTACAGTCATCCTGCAGCCGGCGATAGGCCGAAAGCGAAAATTCTGCTCGGAAAAATGCAGGCGGGAATGGTGGGCCATCCATCCGGAGGAGTCGCGTAAAAAGGAAGCGGCTTTTTATGAAAAGACCTGCGTTTACTGCGGCCAGCATTTTACCGTATACGGCAACAAAAACAGAAGGTACTGCAGACATGAATGTTATGTGCATGACAGATTTTGGCGGGAGGAGGAAGGCAGAGAGCCATATGCAAGTCCCACCCGGAATGAGGAGGAAAAGCATGAGTGAAATGAAATGGCAGTCATTGCCGGTGGAGGATCTTCGCCCGGCGGCATACAACCCGCGCAAAAAGCTGAAGGCGGGGGATAAGGAATACGAGAAGATCAAGAATTCCATTTTGGAATTTGGCTATGTGGAACCCATCATCGTGAACTACGACATGACGGTTATCGGCGGACACCAACGGCTGACTGTCCTGAAAGACATGGGATATACCGAGGTGCAATGAGTAGTCGTTGAAATCAGGGACGAGAACAAGGTCAAGGCTCTCAATATTGCCCTCAATAAAATCACGGGAGCATGGAATGAACAGCTTCTTGCCGATCTGATCGTGGATTTGCAAACGGCCAATTTCAATACAGATTTTACGGGCTTTGAAGCGCCAGAAATCGAGCAGCTTTTCTCAAAGGTCCACAACAAGGAAATCAAGGAAGACGATTTCGATGTGGACGCAGCTTTAAAGAAGCCGACCATTTCACAAAAAGGCGACATATGGCTGCTCGGCAGGCACCGGCTTATTTGCGGCGACGCTGTTTTACCGGAAACGTATACTGCCCTCATGAATGGCGGCAAGGCCAATCTGGTGGTGACCGACCCGCCGTATAACGTCAACGTGGAGGAAACCGCCGGGAAAATTAAAAACGACAATATGCCGGATGCGGACTTTTACAAGTTCCTGTTCGCGGCGTTCGTCAATATGGAGCAGAACATGGAAAGCGATGCTTCCATCTATGTATTCCACGCAGACACCCAGGGGGTTAACTTCCGCAAAGCCTTTGCCGATGCTGGATTTTATCTTTCCGGGTGCTGCATCTGGAAGAAAAACGCGCTGGTTCTTGGCCGCTCTCCGTACCAATGGCAACATGAGCCGTGTCTGTTCGGCTGGAAGAAGGGCGGCAGGCATCAGTGGTACTCCGACCGCAAGCAGACCACCGTCTGGGAATATGACCGACCGAGATCTTCCAAGGAGCATCCAACAATGAAGCCTGTGGCTTTAATGGCTTACCCGATTCAGAATTCCAGCATGAGCAATTGCATTGTGCTTGACCCTTTTCTGGGAAGCGGCTCCACACTGATTGCCTGCGAGCAGACGGGACGGATTTGCTACGGCATCGAACTGGATGAGAAATTTGCGGACGTCATCGTTAACCGTTTTGTTGAAGCCGTCGGGGACTCATCCGGCGTCTTTTTGCTGCGTGACGGGATTCGAATTCCCTACGATGAAGTCCGGAAAGCGGTGGCCGATACAAGTGAAGAAACAGGAATGTAAGGCATGGATTGTTCCGTGCCTTTTGTTTTTGAAAGGGGCGGACAATCATGGCTGATGCAAGGCAGCTTACTTTTATCGATTTCTTTTCCGGCATCGGCGGTTTTCGCCGGGGCTTGGAACTGGCCGGCATGAAGTGCGTCGGATTTTGCGAAAACGATAAATTTGCGGTGCGGTCTTACCGCGCCATGTATGATACGGAAGGAGAATGGTATGGAGGTGACATCACGAAACTCCGAGCAGATGACATTCCTCAAGCAGATATATGGACTGCGGGAAGTCCTTGTCAAAACCTCTCTGTTGCAGGAGGAAGAAGCGGGCTTCATGGTGAACGAAGCGGACTGTTTTTTGACTTCGTTGACCTCCTCAAAAGCAAAGCGGAAGAAGATAAACCCGAATGGGTTATCCTCGAAAATGTTAAAGGCCTTTTATCTAGCAATGCCGGATGGGATTTCCTCGAATATCTCTGTGAGCTGGCCGAAGCTGGGTACGATGTCCAGTGGCAGATTTTCAATTCCAAAGATTATGGAGTCCCGCAAAACCGGGAGCGGGTGTATACTGTCGGACATCTTGGAAGCCGCGGTCGACGAGAAATACTACCTTTCGGACGAGAGAACGGTGGCGGTCTTAGGCAAATTATCGGCGGGATGCAAGGCTACCGGGTGTATGACCCGGCTGGAGTAAGCGTGGCTTTGGCCAGCCAGGCGGGCGGTGTTGGCGCAAAAACCGGCCTGTACTTTGTAAATCAGCCGACGATTGGCCGGTATAAAGCAAGTGATTGCTGCCAGACGCTGAAGGCGAGGGACTATAAAGCACCGGTCATGGCTATTCAGAAAACCCATGGCGCTACCACCACCGTTAAGCAGGAGGAAACGGGGAGCCTGCAAGCTGCGCGGCTTGATAAAATTCCCTGCGTGATGCCGGTGCTGACGCCGGATCGGAAAGAAAAAAGGCAGAATGGCAGGCGGATTAAAGACCCGGATGAGCCGATGTTCACTCTTACCGGGCAGGACAGGCACGGCATAGCCGCCCTGGAACACGCCCGTTTTCGGATACGGCGGCTAACTCCCAAGGAGTGTTGGCGCCTGCAGGGGTTTTCCGATGAACTGTTTGAGAAAGCCAAGGCAGTAAACTCTGATTCGCAACTTTACAAGCAGGCCGGCAATGCGGTCACTGTAAATGTGGCGTTTGAAGTTGCCTGCGCATTGCTAATTTCAACTTTGACGGAAGCTATGGAGGTGTGATTCTGTGGAACCGACCCGGAGAACTGATTTTGTCCTATTTATTCAAGATAAGTTCGAGGAAATTCAAAAGCTGTTTGCCAGAAAAAATGAAGGCTATGGCACTAGCGGCGATCTTTTCTGGAATTTTCGCCAGACTGCCGAGCGGCTATACCCAGCAATGTATGCTCAAGACCCTTACGCCGCCATGTTCCTGGTGGCCGAAACGCTAGTGGACAAGCACAACGTAGCGCTGGCCAAAGGCATTACGGTCAGCGAATGCGAAGAACGTCTGCTGGATCGGATTGTATATTCTCTGCTGCAGCTGAAAATGGTGTATGAGCGCTCAGAACAGTCGAACTTGTAGGAAAAATTTGGCCGGAATACTTGCACATTCCGCTTGCTAATTCCTGTGTTTAGAGTGATATATAGACTACCAAAACACAGGGAGGGAAAACACATGAGAATTCAAAAAGACGACCGATTTAAAGCCACCTACTCAAAGCAAAGTTATGTGATTGTTGGGAAATGGGGAGGCAACCTAGTGCTTGCCCCGACGGCGAAGGACAATGACGAATGCCTGATCTACTCGGTTGGCGAAATTGAAGAATTGGTGAACACCTTAAAATGGATTCGGGAAACGGGGTGTGAACAATGACTCGCAAAGAACTGGTTCAGGCACTAGAAGAAAAATGGGGAATCAAAGCCAAATACCTTGGCGTGCCAAGTTGCGCCTTTGAAATCCAGTGTGATGTGGGAAACTTCCTAATCGACCGCCAGGGCTTGATCAAAGATACAGAGGGGCGCGAATTTTCCGCCGAGGAGCTATTAAGCCAGCCAAAAGCAAAGTCAAATTCAATCGAACCGAGTGATCTGCAGATTGGGGATTATGCGGTTGAATTGCCGCTGGAAGGCCATACGGCAGCGAGCCTGCGGAACTTGGTCAACATGCTCGCCAGCAAGCAGCACTTGCTTGTAAGCGCCTTTGGCCTGACGGAGCCACTGATCGACACAAATTTGGCTGAGGACTTGCATCAAAGGCCGATGGAGGACATGGATTCCTTTAAAACGGCCTGGGCTGATGTAGAGGCACAGCGTTCCCTTGGCCTGGAAATGAATTTTGAAAAACATACTCTGGCTATCAAGCTGTTAAAAGATAATCCGACACCAGACGAAATGGCGGCTTTTCTTGACCTGGTGGCTTGCATGAATGAGAATGCAAGAAAGCTTAAGTATTCTTCCTCCAAACCCGCCCAAGAGGACAATCCCAAATACGCCATGCGAACCTGGCTGCTTCGGCTGGGTATGAGCGGCGACGCTTTCAAAAAGACCCGAAAAGTCCTGCTGGCCCGTCTTTCCGGCAGCGCCGCCTTTCGCACACCGGCAGAGGAGGAAAAGCATAAGGCCCGTTTGCTGGCCAGAAAACAAAAACCGTGTGAGGAGGATGGCGATGTTTGTTAAAAGAGAAATAGTCGAGCGGCTGCGCAAGCAGTATCCCGTTGGCACAAGGGTTGAGCTTGTGCGTATGAATGACGAACAGGCGCCGCCCATTGGCACTCACGGGACGGTAAACGGAGTGGACGACCTTGGCAGCATTATGGTTTCCTGGGACAACGGCGGCAGCCTGAGCGTGGTCTACGGAGAGGATTTGTGCAAAAAGATAGACTGAAATAGCATATTGAGACGCGGCCCTTGAGGGGGCTGTTTCTCGTACAACCAGACACAAGACTTCTTCGGAGGTCTTTTTTTCATGCCATTAAAGCTGATGAGAGGAGGTGGGGCTTATGGCGCAGAGAGGAAGAAAACCAAAACCGACCGCTCTTAAGGAACTGGAAGGCAATCCGGGCAGACGGCCACTGAACAAAAATGAACCAAAGCCTAGTAAAAAAGCCCCGCGCTGTCCCTCGTGGCTGGAAGAGGAAGCAAAAAAAGAATGGAAACGCATGGGCAAGCTCTTAGAGCAGATGGGGCTGCTGACGGAAATGGATATGGCGGCCTTTGCGGGATATTGCCAGGCGTATGCCCGCTGGAAGGAAGCCGAAGAATTCATCACCCAACATGGTACGATGATCCGAACCCCAAACGGCTATCTGCAGCAAGTGCCGCAGGTGTCCATCGCCCAGACAAACCTAAAAATCATGCTGAAATTCTGCGAGCAGTTCGGCCTGACACCTTCGGCTCGGAGCAGAATTGCGGCAGGCGAAGGCTCTGTTGACCCTGCCGACGAAATGGAGCAGCTACTGGGAGGCGGTGAATGATGCCGTACCAATACACGCCTTCGCCCTTTATGCTTGCAACTTCCCGTTATGACAAGGCAAAGGCTGACAGGGCGGTCGCTTTCATAGAAAATCTCTGCCATACCAAGGGCAAGTGGGCGGGAAAAAAGTTTCTGCTATTGCCTTGGCAGGAGCAGATCGTCCGAGATCTTTTCGGCATTGTCGGCGAGAACGGCAAAAGGCAGTTTCTTACCGCCTATATAGAAATACCGAAAAAACAGGGCAAGTCGGAACTCGCAGCCGCCATTGCCCTTTACCTTTTGTATGCCGACAATGAACCCAGCGCCGAAGTATACGGCGCAGCTTGCGACAGGTCGCAGGCTTCCATTGTGTTCGACGTGGCAAAGCAGATGGTGCAGATGTCTCCGGCTTTGCTGAAACGGTCGAAAATTGCCGCCGCCACCAAGCGCATCGTGAACTACTCCAATGCCGGGTTTTATCAGGTGCTTTCGGCGGAAACGGGAACCAAGCACGGCCTTAATGTGTCCGGTCTTGTTTTTGACGAAATTCACGCCCAGCCGGATCGCAGGCTATACGATGTTCTGACCAAAGGTTCCGGCGATGCCCGAGAACAGCCGCTGTTCTTCATCATAACCACAGCAGGGAATGACAAGAACAGCATCTGTTATGAATTGCACGCCAAAGCGATGGACATCAAGGCAGGTCGCAGACAAGACAACACTTTTTACCCTGTTGTATATGGACTGACTGAGCAGGACGATTGGAATGATGAAGACAACTGGTACAAGGCAAATCCGTCCCTCGGGCATACCATCTCCGTAGAGCGTGTCCGCGAAGCCTATAAAAATGCGCTAGAAAACCCTGCGGAAGAAAATGTATTCAAACAGCTCCGCTTAAATATATGGACCTCGGCGACCGTGTGCTGGATTCCGGAGCATATCTATAGCCGGGGCGATCTTCCCCTCGACATGGATTCGCTTCATGGCAGAGAGTGCTACGGCGGGCTTGACCTTTCAAGCACCTCGGATATCACCGCTTTTGTCCTGGTGTTTCCGCCGCGCGCGGAGGATGAGAAGTATGTTGTGCTTCCGTTCTTCTGGTTGCCGAAGGATACATTGGAGCTGCGGTGCCGCCGCGACCATGTGCTTTATGATGTTTGGGAACTGCAGGGCTATATTCAGACCACCGAAGGCAACGTCATCCACTACGGTTTTATTGAAAAGTTCATAGAGGAGCTGGGCGAGAAATACCACATCAAAGAAATTGCCTATGACCGCTGGAACGCCACGCAGATGGTGCAGAACCTTGAGGATATGGGATTTACGGTTGTTCCCTTCGGACAGGGATACAAGGATATGTCGCCGCCATCCAAGGAACTCTATAAACTGCTAATGGAGGGCAGCATCAATCACGGCGGAAACCCTGTTCTCAGATGGATGGCGCAGAACGTGGTCATGCGCCAGGACCCTGCGGGAAACATCAAGCCGGACAAGGAAAAGTCGGTGGAAAAGATCGACGGAATTGTAGCTGCCATTATGGCGCTTGACCGCTCTATAAGAAATAAAGGCGATACCAGCGTATATGACGGAAGAGGGATTTTATTTGTGTAATCTTCAATATTTGTAAAAAAAGTATCTTACGAGGGTTACATGTTATAGATGTGTTCTACTGTATAATTAAATTCAGTAATTTTATATTGATTAGTAGACTTCTCTACTGTATAATAAAAATCAGAGTAAATACATGATACTGTAGGGAGGAGGTAATCAGAATGGGAAACAAAAGTGTGCAGATTTTATTTTCTGATGAAGAGTTTAGGTTACTTGAAATAGAGGCTATCAAAAGTGGGCTTACAGTGCCGTTGTATATCAAAGGGCAAGTTCTAAAAAATAGCGAGTTTGATAATTGCTACAAAAAATTAATAAATAAAGTAGAAGAGCTTCCGTCTGGTACGCGATTTACTATTCAGTTGCTTTTTGGTATTGAATGGACAATGAATAGGGGTTTGAAACTTTCTCTTGGAAAAACTTATTACAAACGAGTAAAAGACGGAACCATTGTGAATGTCAGACCAGAAGGCAAAGATAGTTCGAATGTTATGTGGTATGAGAAGTTGTGATGGGAGGAGAAAAAATGAATCCACAAGCAATCTTGTTAAATGGTGCGGGGCTTTTGAATGCTGTTGAAACTGAAGTTGTTCTCTTTTTAAGCAGAAATGCTAGATGTAAGTTTTCGTCTAATCAAATCTTTAACGGTATGCCCGTCTGGTTGAAAAATCAAATACAAGCTATAGCACATTTGTATGCAAAAGGCGGATGTAGCTCGCCAGCAAGTTATGTTGGTACTGTGGCAGCTATGATGGCAAAAAATAGAGTTGGTATTTCTCATGATCATCATCATTATTGCCCGATTTTGCAAAGGTTTGATGACGCTTTTGAAAAAGTATAAGGTGTTGACAAAACAAGCATTTTCTAGAAGCATCTCTTTGGAGGTGCTTTTTTTGCGTCTATTTTCAGGAGGTGACTCATGAAAATTCCTTTTATATCGAGATTTTTTCAAACAAGAGCTAGCCCGCAAAATAGCTTCTGGGGCAGCGCCTACAGCTTTTTCTTCGGCGCAAGCTCCAGCGGCAAGACGGTCAATGAGCGAACGGCGCTGCAGACCACTGCGGTCTACGCCTGCGTCAGAATCCTGGCGGAAACCATCGCTTCGCTGCCAATGCACACTTATCGTTATACAGCCAACGGCAAAGAAAAAGCCATCGACCATCCAATCTATTATTTGCTCCATAGCGAGCCAAATTCGGAGATGACCTCATTCGTGTTTCGCGAAACACTGATGGGGCATCTTTTGTTATGGGGCAATGCTTATGCGCAGATCATCCGGGACGGGCGGGGCAAAGTGGTCGGCCTGTACCCATTGCTACCCAATAAGATGCTCGTCAACCGGAACGATCAGGGAATTCTGTACTACCAATACGAAAAAGATGGGCAGACATTTTTATTGCGCAATTACGAAGTCCTCCACATTCCAGGACTTGGCTTTGACGGCCTTATCGGCTACTCGCCGATCGCTATGGCCAAAAATGCGATCGGAATGGCCATCGCCACCGAAGAATACGGGGCTAAGTTCTTTGCCAATGGGGCAAATCCCGGAGGAGTACTCGAGCATCCCGGCGTGGTCAAAGATCCGGCGCGTATCCGGGAAAGCTGGAATGCCGTGTACCAGGGAAGTAGCAACGCTCATCGGGTAGCGGTGCTGGAAGAGGGTATGAAGTTTCAAAGCATCGGCATACCGCCGGAACAAGCGCAGTTTTTAGAAACTCGCAAGTTCCAAATTAACGAGATTGCCCGCATCTTTCGCATTCCGCCCCACATGATCGGCGATCTGGAGAAATCCAGCTTCTCCAATATTGAGCAGCAGTCCTTAGAATTTGTCATGTACACCCTGGACCCATGGGTGGTGCGCTGGGAGCAAGCCATGCAGCGGGCCTTGTTCAGTGAAAATGAAAAGCGGCAGTACTTTGTAAAATTCAATGTGGATGGGCTACTCCGCGGAGATTACCAGAGCCGAATGAACGGCTACGCCGTAGGCAGGCAAAACGGCTGGCTTTCCAGCAACGACATCCGCGAACTGGAAAATCTAAACCGGATACCGGCAGAATTGGGCGGAGACTTGTATCTCATCAACGGCAACATGACCAAGCTGGCTAACGCGGGGGCATTTGCCCAAAACAATGCAAAGGGAATGGAGGGAAGCAAATGAAGAAATTTTGGAACTGGGTAAAAAACGAGGACGGCCGCACACTCTATTTTGACGGCTATATCGCCCAAGACAGCTGGTTTGACGATGACATCACCCCGAAAAAATTCAAGGCCGAGCTTACGGCATCTGCCGGTGACATCGCGGTTTGGCTCAATTCTCCAGGCGGCGATGTGTTCGCGGCCAGCCAGATCTACACCATGATCAAGGAGTATGAGGGCAAGGTCACTGTCAAGATTGACGGCATCGCGGCCAGTGCAGCATCGGTGATCGCCATGGCTGGCGATGAAATCGTGATGTCGCCGGTGGCCATGATGATGATCCACAATCCGGCTACGGTAATCTTCGGTGAAGCGGCGGATCTCGCGAGCGGCATCAAGATGCTAAGCGAGGTCAAGGAAAGCATTATCAACGCCTATGAACAGCGGACTGGCCTGCCCCGCGGAAAAATTTCAAATATGATGGACGCGGAAACCTGGTTCAGCGCGCAAAAAGCGGTGGAACTGGGCTTTGCCGATAAAATCCTCTACGCGCCTGATGCACAGGATGCGGCAGAGGGTTTTATTTTTGACCGCCTAACCGTCACCAACGCTTTTTTACGAAAGCTTCCTAGGGAAAAAGAGAAGCCGCAGGCTGCATTGGCGGGGACGCCGCACAAAGAACTTCTCACAAGACTTAAACTCTTGAAATAAAAAACAGGGAGGAACTGGATATGAATAAAATACTGGAACTGCGCGAGAAACGCGCCAAGCTTTGGGACAGCACCAAAGCTTTTTTAGATTCCCGGCGCAATGAAAACGGCCTGCTGTCTGCGGAAGATACGGCCACCTATGAAAAGATGGAAGCCGATGTTGTGAGCTTGGGTAAAGAAATCGACCGCCTAGAGCGCCAAGCGGTGCTGGACCTCGAACTGTCCAAGCCTACCACCGCTGCCATTACGAACAAACCCAGCCAGCATCAGGAGACAGAGAAAACCGGTCGGGCGTCCAGCGAATACAAAGCGGCCTTTTGGAAGGCAATGAAGAACAAAAACAGCTTTGATGTGCAAAATGCCCTGCAAGTCGGCACTGACTCCGAAGGCGGCTACCTGGTGCCGGATGAATTTGAGCGCACTCTCGTAGAAGCCCTGCAGGAAGAAAACATTTTCCGGCAACTGGCTACGATCATTACCACTTCATCGGGGGATCGCAAAATTCCGGTAGTCGCCACCAAGGGAACCGCTTCCTGGGTGGACGAAGAAGGCGCGATCCCCGAGTCGGACGATGCCTTTGGTCAGGTTTCCATTGGAGCCTACAAGCTGGCTACGATGATCAAGGTGTCGGAGGAACTCTTAAACGACAGCGTGTTTAACCTGGAGCAGTATATTGCCAAGGAGTTTGGCCGGCGCATTGGGGCGAAAGAGGAGGAAGCCTTCTTTGTCGGTGACGGGACCGGAAAACCTACCGGCATTTTCAATACCACCGGCGGTGCCGGCGTGGGAATCACGACTGCCAGCGCTTCGGCCATCACTATCGACGAAATCATGGACCTGTTCTACTCCCTGAAATCGCCGTACCGCAAGAATGCCGTATTCGTCACTAATGACGCGACCGTCAAGTCCATCCGCAAGCTGAAAGATGGAAACGGCCAGTACCTTTGGCAGCCTTCGGTGACCGCAGGCCAGCCGGATACCATCTTAAACCGTCCGCTGAAGACCTCCGCTTATGTTCCAGCCATCGCGGCGGCGGCGAAAACTATCGCCTTTGGCGATTTCAGCTACTACTGGGTGGCGGACCGCCAGGGCAGAGCCTTCCAGCGGCTTAACGAACTCTATGCGGCAACCGGGCAGGTGGGCTTCAAGGCCACTCAGCGTGTCGACGGCAAGCTGATTCTCGCCGAAGCTGTCAAAGTGCTGCAAATGAAAGCGTAGGTGAGAAACGATGAGTAACGTCAAAAACTATACGGAGCAAGGCGGAGAAAGAACCGTAATTGGCGGTACCTTGGAGATTGTGGCAGGCGGGCAGGTGGTGGGCCTTTTTACGCCAGCCGCGTTTCAGGCTGACAGTACGGCTACTACTATAGCGGGGCTGGTGACGGACTTCAACTTGCTTCTGGCCAAGCTAAAAACTGCGGGTCTCATGGAACCAACCAATGGCTGAGCCGCTGACACTGACGGAAATGAAGGAATACCTGCGCATTGACGGTGAGGAGGAAAATTCCCTTCTCACCGCCTTACTTTCCGCGGCGATATCTCACTCAGAAAACTATCTGCAAGCGCCGCTGCCGAGTGAAACGCCAACTCCCGTTAAACAAGCCTTGCTGATTTTAATCGGACATTTTTATGAACAGCGCGCGGGCGAGGATATTCCCAATGTGGTGTATGTCCTTCTTTCCCCATATCGCGCGCATCTCTGGTAGGTGATGATATGAACCCAGGAGAACTGAACTGCCGCTGCATCTTGCTGAAGGAAACCCAGGTGCCGGACGATCAAGGCGGCTATGAAACGATTTATACGACGCGAGCTGCCGTTTGGGCCAAGCTTATGGCGTTGACCGCCAAGACGGTAGACCAATATGAGCAGCTGACGCCCGAAATTTTACACCGGATCATTATTCGCTATCGCCGCGATGTGGCGGTGTCGGACCGGATTCAATATGGCGGCCGCATTTTTGAGCAGATCGGGCCGCCTATTGATGTGGAAGAAAAGCATGCGTTTTTAAGACTGGAATGTCGGGAGGTGGTGGCCGATGCGGCCGGTAATTAGGGTAACCGGCATTGATCAATGCGTTTCCTTCGGCGATCTCATTTCTACCAATGTCAGTCAGGCGATTGAAAAAGAAACCGAGCTGGGGGCTAAAGAAGTTCGAAAACGCGAGCGCTCGCTGGCTCCGGTCAAAAGCGGCCTTTTGCGCAAAAGTATCGTGAACCGCAAGGGCAAATACGGCATCTCTCGCATGGTCAGGGCCAAAGCGCCGCATGCGCCGCTGCAGGAATATGGCACCAAGCGAGGCGTGAAGGGCAAGCATTTTGCCGAGCGGGCGCGCCGTGAGCTGATGCCGGGCATCCAAGAGAAGATCCGGACAGCGGTGCGAAATGAGGTGAGACGATGAAACGATCCCCAGTGTCGCCGCTAAACAAGGCGCTCTTTGAGCGTATAAAAAGTCAGATGGCGGCTCCGGTTTATGACTATGTGCCGGCAGGCAAAAAAGCACCCTATGTGGTGCTGACCGACACAACGGCAGAGAGCTGGAGCACCAAAACGGTATGCGGCGCGGACGTCATGGCTACCCTCAAAGTCTACAGCGAGTACCAAGGGGACAAGGAAGTGGCGGAGCTTTGCGACAGGGCAATTTCGGCTATACAAAGCGAGCCACTGATTTTAACCGACGAGTGGCAGGTCGGGCTTTCGAGCGTGGACAGCCATTCGGTGGAACGCCTGGAAACGCACCGCGAAGCTACGGTAACCTTCAAGTTTACGATTATTGATACTAAGGAGTGATGAAAGATGCCTTTGATTCCAAGCGATGGCGTGGATTTTCTGCTGAAAGTGAATACCGGGACGGCCGAAACGCCGGTCTGGACGGTGATTGGCGGCCAGCGGGGCGCGACCTTGAGCCTGACAGCGGAACAGATCGATGCGTCCAATAAGCAGTCGGGAGCATGGAAAACCAGCGTACCCGGCATGATGTCCTGGAGCATTGACGCCGATGCGGTGATGCTAACCGACGCATCAGGCCTGAGTATTGACGCGGGCCGTGCCAAGCTGCTCACGGTTTTTGCCAACCGCGAGCTGGTGCATGTGCGGTATGTCCGCAAGGATGGCTCGAAATTCCAAGGCTATGCGGCCATTACCGATTTGAGCGAGGAGTCTCCGCATGACGGGGTAGCGACATATAAAATTACCTTGGCCGGAGCGGGTGCGCCGGAAGAGGTAAACGGCACCAAACAGGTGGAAACGGCTGAGGTTGTCGGTGCAATTACTACCGCCGGCAATGCCACCTTCACAGTGACTGCCGCCGGGATGACCGGCTCGCCAAAAGCCATCAGCGTAGCCGTGGCGCTCAATGATTCGGCGGCTGTGGCAGCGCAAAAAGCCAGAGAAGCTTTGGCTGCAGACAGCGCGGTGACCGCCAAATTCAGCGTGGGCGGCTATGGGGCTATCGTGGAACTGACGGCTTTGACCGCGGCGGCTAATGACAGCACTCTCAACATTGCCATTGCCAATGGGACATGCGCCGGTTTGACGGCGGCTCCGGTTTCAGCGAATACAACTCCGGGCGTTGCGCCCGCGGCATAACGGATGGGGTGTGCAGTTTGGACTGTGCACCCTGTTTTCTTGAAAATGGAGGAATGAACGATGACAGGACCGGTGTTTATTACGATTGGCGGCAAGGAGCGCCGCCTTCGCTACGATATTAACTCAGCCGCCGAGATGGAAGAGCTGATGGGAGGAAAATCCCTGCTCTATGTGATGAGCAATCCCATGGCGGCTGGCTTTTCGGCGATTCGCATTCTGCTGTGGGGCGGCTTAAAGCATGCGGAAAAAGGGATTACCTTGCAGCGCGTGGGGCTAATGATGCAGGAATACATGGAAGCCGGCGGAAACTTCGGGGAACTGGCCGGCAAGATCGGGGAAGCCATCAAGGCATCGAAGATCATGGGCGAAAGTCTGGCCGATGAAGAAGGAGCGCAAGAGGAGATCGACGAGGGAAACGAGTGACCACCGTAGCCCAGTGGATCGAAAAAGCCGCGCCGGTGGCTTACGGCCCTTTGGGCTTAAAGCCATGGGAATTTGGCCGGCTGACCTTCGGTGAGTTTTACGAACTGGCGGAAGGCTATCACTGGCGAACCAGGCAGGAACAAATAATGACAGCGGGTTTTGTGGCTTCCATTATCAACACCTGCACGTCACGCGATCTGAAAAAGCCGGTTACGGTGGATATGCTGCTCGGCCGTGAGCCGAAAGAAAAACAAAAAGTAACGCAAGATGAAGCCAAGATGGCAATAAAAGACTTGCTGTCGAAAGTGGGGTGAGACTATGGCCGGGAACGCTTCGATGACGATTTTTATCGGCGGGGACAACAGCGATTTCTTAAAAAAATGGGAGAGCACAAAGCGCGCACTCCGCAAAGGGCTTGGCTCGGAAGCGATGGCAGCGTCGGAGAGCATTGCCACCGGCCTAGCCGCCGCGACGGCAGCTCTCGCCGCTTTCGGGGTTGCCAGCATCAAACTGGCAGGCGACATGGATGCCAGCCGCAAAGCATTAACCACACTGCTGGGCGACGCCAAGGCAGCGGAAAAAATGCTCGCCGATCTGGCAACCTTTGCTGCGGATACTCCTTTTGAACTGCCGGGGCTTTTAACTGCATCGAAAAAATTGTTGGCCTTCGGCTTTGCGTCGCAAGACATCATTCCGATGCTGGCAGCAATCGGCGACGCGGCGGCCATGCTGGGCATCGGCGAGGAAGGCATCAGCCGCTTGACCAACGCAATCGGCCAGATGCAAGCCAAAGGGAAAGTGTCCGCCGAAGAGATGATGCAGCTGGCCGAAGCCGGAGTGCCGGCGTGGAAGTTCCTGGCGGACGCCATTGGAAAAGATATTCCCACAGCCATGAAAATGGCAGAGCAAGGGGCGATTGACAGCACTACCGGAATCAACGCGCTTTTAATGGGCATGCAGTCCAAATTCCAGGGCGGCATGGAAGCCATGAGCAAGACCATCCCCGGATTCATGTCGACTATCAAGGATAATGTGAGCATGGTCATGGTGGAAATCGGCGACAGCATCGCGAAAAACCTAAACCTAGTGGAAAAGTTGCAAGGCGTTGCCGACTGGCTGTCGCAATTTGGCGCGGCGGTGAAGGCGCTCGGGTTGAAAGAAGCGTTGCAAGGCATGATTCCGCCGGAAGTAATCGCTTCGGTGTTCGTCCTTTCCGGAGCACTTTTAGGCGCGGCGGTTCCGGCAATGGTGGCGCTTGGAATCGCGACTTGGACGGCGCTCGCACCGCTTCTGTCTTTCATCGCGATTGGCGCGGCGGTTGGCTTGCTGGCCTACGAGATTTGGGTCAACTGGGAGTCGCTGTCCGAGCTTTTCAGCACTTTGTGGAGTACGGTCACGGACATCTTTACTGATGCCTGGAACGCGATTACCAATGTCGTAGACAATGCTGTGACCACAGTGACTACAGCTATTTCCGACACTTGGCATACAATCGTAAGTTTCACGGTTGGCATCTGGAACAGCGTAGTTACGGCCATATCCGAAGCGTGGAATTGGATCACCGGTCTTGTTGAAGATGCGCTGAGTGCGGTGGCCCAGTTCATTGGAGATGGCTGGAACGCGGCGGGTGAAGCCACCTCAAGCGTATGGAACGGCATCGTAGATTTCATCGACGGCGCCTGGGCCAGCATTAAAGAGTTGGTTGCACAGGGAATCAACTGGATTGTAGACAAACTCAGTCCGCTGAAAAGTTTTTTTGCCCAGTTCATTCCCGATTCGGTAGGAAACTGGTTTAACAAGGTCACTGAGGGAATAGACAAAATCGGTGTGGCGGCAGGCAAGTTCAGCTTTGGCTTTAGCCGCAAGGATATATCCGCCCTGCTTCCCCAAATGACGAAACCCAACACCAAATTCACTGGACTTACGAATGCCGCTCCAAGCACCAGTTCGCCAGCGAGCGGCAGCGGAACTGACAAAGCGGCAAAAGATTTTGAGAAACTGCAGAAAAAAGCGGAGCAGGCGAGCAAGGCGATTGAAAAAGAATGGCTGCAGCTTACCGCCACCCAGATGGACGCCCTTGATGCCTGGTATGCCGATGAATTGGAAACCTTAAACGAATCCAAAGAAGCCAATGAAAATTATGAGCGTGATGTTCTGCGGCTTAATGAAATTTACGCCGCCAAAAAGAAAAAGATTTTGCTGGACGAGCAAAAGGAAAACAACCGGATTGCCGATCAGGCGGCTGACTTGGCCCGGAGTCTTTCCGATAAGCTAGGCGGGATTGGCCTGGCTGGCGTTGACAAGCAGAAGTTTGACATCGAAACCGACACGGCGCGGCAGATTGAGGAAGTGCGGAAAAAATACAGAGATCTTGCCCTGGAGTATTCCGCCGGCACAGCCGCTCAGCAGGAGCAGTTCCGCAAAGCGTGGGAAGCCAATGGAATCCAGTTCACCATTACGGAAACAGGCATGGTGGAGTTTAGCCGCCAGGCGGCTGCCGAGCAGGTCGCCATTGAAGCGGAGAAAAACCAGCGCATCAAAGATTTGCACTATGAGCGCGTCAAGTTCCAGGAGGAGCTGGACCGGGCGCGTGAAGATGGAGACTTGGCGCGTTTCCAAGAATTGCTTAATAAAGAAGAAGCCATGCAGGAGCGCGAACTGTCCGGTCGGCAGCAGATGATCGACTCCTATTATAAGATCTGGCAGGAAGCGCACCGTACATCCATGTCGTATATGGCAGAGCTTACGGACGGCCTTTATAGCGGTTTTTCGACCTTCTTTTCCGATGTCTTGAACGGCACCAAGTCCATTGGCGACGCCTTTCAAGACCTAGCCAAGAGTGTGCTGAAGATGATCAACGACATGATTGCCAAGTGGCTTGCCGCCAGGCTTATGATGGGGCTGTTCGGCAGCAACTTTTTTAGTAATAACAATATTCCTGGGTTTGCTTCCGGCGGCAATTATTCCGGCGGTTATGCGCTCGTGGGTGAAAAAGGGCCGGAACTGATCAACTTCAACCGTGGCGGTTACGTCTACAATGCGCAAGACACTAAACGGCTCATGGAAAGCGGCGACACCTATCATCAAATCAGCGTGCCGGTGAGTGTTGCCGGCGAAAACAATCCACGGCTGGCCGGACGGCTCAGATCCGAAATCACCGAATTGGTGCAGCGAATTATCTATGAGGAGGCGAGGGCATGATCATCAGCGGCATCACCTTGCCGGAACAGTATACTCCGCTTGACTGCACCAAACCGAGAGCAACGAGAACGACCGCCGTGGTCAGTACCTACGGCGGCGTTACTGTCTTTGACTGGGGCAGCATTCTTGCCGGAAAGGAAATTAAGCTGACCTGGAAGTCCATGACGGTTGCTTTGTTTGAAACCCTGGACGCTCTGTACCAGGCGGGGAATGTAGTGGTATGGGAAAGCGGCATCGGCGGTAAAGTCTATCACGTAAAAATCACTGCCTTCGACGGTTCGCTGCTCTTTGACAAGAACAACGAATACATGCTGAATGTCGCCATGACCCTGATACTTTTAGACGAGGTGGTGACGTAATGGGCAATGTGTTAAGCGCCGCGCTTTTGGCCGCTCAGGATAGCGCGAGCCGCTATCCCATCGTGGAAATCAAGGCTGGGCAGTTTGCCGATGACCTGCCGCTGGCCGGCCAACGCTTGAATGCGGAAACCCTTGACCAGACCGGGGCTGTGAGCATTACCCATTCCAGCGGGCGATTGATCGCTGTCTATACGCAGGATGAATTTGATACCATCAATTATCCGGCAAGGTCGGCCAAGCTGGTCTATACCGATCCACAAAGAGTGGAGTTTCACTATGCGGATTTGTTTTCAACAACCGGAAGCGGGAAGTTTTACGACCTATCGCTGACGGAGATGGCGGACGGCAACTTGGCTTTGGCCTATGTATTGCTGGACAGCAGCGGAAAGTACAATCTGAAGGTCGCTACTTTCTCGTATGACGGTTCCGGCGTTATCCAGTACAGCATCAAGTCAGGGCAGACGCTGTCCGTCTATTCGCCGTCCATTTGCCGGACAGGCACAGGGTATCTGGCGACCTACATCCAGGATATCGCCATATCGGCGACGCGAAGCGGGACCTACACCGGAACGAATGACAGCACAATTTATATTGAGGTTACGGCGGACGGCACGCAAACAACGGCGAAATTCAAATGGAAAAAAGGCGATGGTGCATGGTCAAGCGAGATTACCATGACCGGGTCAGCCCAGGCCATCACCGAGGGGACAAATGTTACCTTCGCCGCCGGCACCTATTGGACGGGGCAAAAGTTCTGGTATACGGTGACAGCGGCTAGGTTTGCGGTCGGCTCCATCATCGTAGAAGGGATGCCGCTGGACGGCGATACGGTGGTGATTGGCGACAAAACTTATACCTGGCGCACGACGCTATCCTCCCCAGCGGTTGCCAATGAGGTCAAAATTGACACGCTGGGCCGCGAGATCTGCGCTGAGAACCTGCGCTGCGCGATTACGGCGGGGACTTACGAAGGAACCGGGGCAGGGGTGCGCTACGGCACCGGAACCGTTGCCAGCACCAAGGCGAGCGCGGCCAGAAATGACAGAACCCTCGCGTTAACCGCACTGACAGCCGGAACGGCAGGAAACATCCTGACTTTGACTGTTGACGGAACACGCCTGAAGAAAACCGCTTTCAGCGGCGGCGCGGCTTCTGTGCTGGGGACGCTATACTGGACGCCGGGCAGCAAGCTGTATAAGACAACGGCTTCTGTTCCGGGCGGCAGCTGGAGCACGGCTGCGGAGCCTGCGATATCCGGCGTGCTGTCGAGCCGGAAGAAACTCGATA
>Ga0316604_10000917_pt1 | contig 30132 bp, 29 predicted proteins | sample OWC_soil_day20_C_FD_207650 | JGI IMG/M metagenome (GOLD analysis project Ga0316604, IMG submission 207650) | Wetland soil microbial communities from Old Woman Creek delta, Ohio, United States - OWC_soil_day20_CT | ecosystem: Environmental > Terrestrial > Soil > Wetlands | place: USA: Ohio... | reverse complement strand
AAGTGCCTCCACTCGATACGGTAATTGGCCAGGAGCGGGCTGTCAAAGCCATGAAATTTGGGTTGTTCACGAAAAACCCAGAATACAATATTTATATTTCCGGGCCGGCGGGGACCGGAAAGTTGACATTTACGGAAGTTTCTGTAAACAATATAGCGGCAACTGAGAAGGTGCCTTGCGATTGGTGTTATGTTAACAATTTTATCAATCAGGCACAACCGATTGCGATATCGCTTCCGGCCGGCGTAGGCCGGGTTTTTGCCCAGGAAATGCAGGAACTGATCGATAACCTGAAAACCGATATCTCGAAAGTGTTCAGCAGCGACGATTATGAACAGGCGAAAGTGGCTATCGTGAAAGGGTTCCAGGAACAGCGGGCGATCATTATTGAGGAATTTAACAAGCAGGCCGAAAAAATTGGTATTATGCCGCAATGGATGACCACCGGTTTTGTCGGGGTACCGCTGGTCAACGGGAAACCGATTACTCCGGAAGAATATCAGCAACTGGGAAAAGAACAGCGGGAAGAAATTGATAAAAAGATGATGGCCGTGCATGAAAAGGCCATGGAAGTTGTAAGAACCATGCAGCAGATGGAAAAGGCGGTCCGGGAAGAATTGAAGGCCCTTGATTCGAAGGTAGGGTTATTTGCTGTAGGCCATTTATTGGATGAATTGAAGGAAAAACACCGAGAACATAACCATGTTGGTGTTTATCTGGATGCAGTGAAACAAGACATTGTCAAAAACATCAATGATTTTAAACCACAGCCGCAAGAGGATGAATCCAATCCGATGGTAATGTTCAAGAAGAACATGCAGGATGCCGTGCGGGACAAATACCGGGTAAACTTATTGATTGACAATTCGGCAGTCAAAGGAGCGCCGGTTGTTATTGAAACCAATCCAACCTATTACAACCTGATCGGCCGGGTCGAATTTGAACAGCGGATGGGTTTGGTAAGTACGGATTATACGATGATTAAGCCAGGGGCGTTGCACAAAGCCAACGGTGGTTATTTGATTATTCATGTCAAAGATTTGTTATCCAATGTGCAGTCCTATGAGGCTCTGAAACGGGTTTTGAAGACAAAGCATTTGCACATTGAAAATCTGGGTGAGCAATTCGGCATGTTGGCGATGGCTTCCTTGAAACCGGAACCGATCCCGATTAATGTGAAAGTTATTTTAATTGGGAATCCGTTTTACTATCAAATTTTGTACCAATATGACGAAGATTTTCGCAAGCTGTTCAAGGTGCATGCCGATTTTGACGTGCAGATGGCGAATACACCGGCCAATATCCAAAGTCTGGCAGCGTTTGTCAGTTCCACGGTAAAACGGGAGAACCTGAAGCATTTTGATCGGGCGGCCGTGGCGAAAGTTGTCGAACAGTGCACTCGCTGGACGGAAAACCAAAACAAGCTGACCACCCGTTTCAACGAAGTGGTGGAACTGTTATGTGAAGCGGATGTTTGGGCAACAGTAGACAATAGTGACGTTATTACCGAAAAACATATTAAGCAGGCGATTGAAGAGAAACGTTATCGTGCTAACAAATACGAAGAACGGCTGCAGGAATTGTTTGCCGAAGGGGTCTTGCTGCTTGATACCGAGGAGGAAAAGGTCGGTCAGGTAAACGGCCTTGCCGTACTGTCGGTCGGCGAGTACATGTTCGGCAAGCCGTCCCGGATTACGGCCAATACGTATCTCGGCCGCAGCGGGATTATCAATATCGAGCGGGAAACGAAGATGAGCGGTACCACCCACACCAAAGGGGTATTGACGCTGAGCGGGTATATCGGCCAAAAATATGCGCAAAAGCAGCCGCTGACCTTGACGGCCAGTTTGACGTTCGAACAGTTGTATGAAGGCGTGGACGGCGATAGTGCTTCCAGTACGGAACTGTATGCTTTGCTGTCGAGCCTATCCGAAGTGCCGATTAAACAATATATTGCCGTTACCGGCTCGGTTAACCAAAAAGGTGAGGTCCAGCCGATCGGCGGAGCAACCGAGAAAATCGAAGGTTTCTTTGCCGTGTGCAAGATCAAAGGCCTGACCGGCCGACAAGGCGTCATGATCCCGCACCAGAATGTTGCCCATCTAGCGCTGAATGATGAAGTCATTCAAGCCGTGGAGGAAGGAAAGTTCCATATTTATCCGGTTAAGACGATCGACGAAGGGATCGAAGTATTGACAGGAGTAGCAGCGGGGGTTGCCGATGCGGAGGGGAACTACCCGTCAGGAACTATTCATTATCGCGTTAATCAAAAATTGAAAGAATACATGGAAACCATGGTGAAAATCGGCAAGGCCAGTGAAGGCGAAGGCAAAGCGAACGGCGGGGAAAGTAAACCCTCCTGACAAGTAGAAAGGTGATAGAAGGAAACGTGGACAACAAACAGAAAAAATTGCCTCCAGTGCAAAAAGGGAATACCTATACGATAAAAATTGATGGCTTAGGCCACAGCGGCGAAGGAGTAGGCCGGTTTCAGGATTTTACCATTTTTGTCCCCGGCGGATTGCCGGGAGAACAGGTCCTTGTCCGGATTACCCAGGTGAAAAGCAGCTACGCCAAGGGCGTGATGACCTCGGTTGCCGCGGCCTCACCCGACCGCATTATTCCACGGTGTGAAATTTATGAAGCCTGTGGTGGTTGTCAACTACAGCATTTGAGTTATCCGGCCCAGTTGCAGGCGAAACAGCAGCAAGTCATTGCTGCCGTTTCCCGTATTGCAAAGGCGGAGAACGTTGTGATATTACCAACATTGGGCGCAATACATCCTTGGGATTACCGCAATAAAATGCAATTTCCGGTTGGCTTGGAAAACGGCAAACGAACGATCGGCTGTTTTGCCAGCGGTACGCACCAGGTCATCGATACGGAAAACTGTTATATTCAACATGCCTTGAATAACCGGATTGCTGCAGAGGTCCGACGACTTCTGCAGCAATTCAATGTCAGTGTCTATGACGAGCAAACCGGGCAGGGGATTATCCGCCATGTGATTGGCCGGGTGGGCACGGCCAGTGGGGAAGCGATGGTTGTCCTGGTAACGGCGACGGACAAACTGCCGCACAGCGCGGAGATTGTTGCGGAATTGCGCCGAACGCGTCCTGAATTGGTCAGTATCGTGCAAAATGTGAATCCGAAACGAACCAACGTGATTATGGGCGACCGTAACCGCTTGTTGTGGGGCAAGGAATATATTACCGATAAACTGGGCGATTTTCATTTCAACATCTCACCCCGTTCCTTTTTCCAGGTCAACACGGAACAGGCCAGGGTGTTGTATGACAAAGCGGTTGAATATGCCGGATTGACGAGCCGGGAAACGGTGATTGACGCTTACTGCGGAACGGGTACCATTGCCATGTTTATGGCCCGGCAGGCAGCCAAAGTGTACGGCATCGAGATTGTGGAAGCGGCTATCGCCGATGCAAAAGTCAATGCGCGGAATAATGATGTTTCGAATGTCGAATTTATTTGCGGCGATGCGATTGAAGTCATGCCAAAGTTGGCCAAGCAGGGCATCCGGGCCGATGTTGTCGTAACTGATCCGCCGAGGGCCGGTTGCGCCCCAAAGGTTTTGGAGACGTTTGCTGGGATGAATCCGGAGCGGATTGTCTATGTTTCCTGCAATCCGGCTTCCTTGGCGCGTGATCTGGCTGTGTTAGCCGAATACGGCTATATTGCCCGGGAAATTCAGCCGGTCGACATGTTCCCTCAGACGCATCACGTGGAGTGCGTGGCGTTGATAGAGCGGAAAAAGGCTTGATATATAAGGTTTTGTGGGTTTGGAATAAATTTAATAAGTGGGTTTTATGTTCGCCTAGACGTGAGTTTTAGGTGAATTTTACTCCCCGGGGGTGAACTTTTTCTCAGAAATACTTACCATGAATTAGGGAATGCTATGTTGATCCTGTGAGGGGCGGTGGCAATCCCACTGCTCTACTCTGTAGCGGAAAAAGGAATGATATATAAGAGTTGCATAATTGAAAGGGGTAAGGGGCATGTCGGAAAAAAGTTACACGACGGATCAAAAACAAAATTATTATCGTTCACGTAAGGGGTTCAGGAGTATGAAATCTTCAGATGTCGAAAGGTTACGCGAACTTGAACAAGAAAATGCTAGGCTTAAAAAGATAGTAATCGATTTAAGCATCGAAAATGCCACATTAAAAATGGGAAACAAAGATACTTAAATGGTTCTTTGCAAAAGGATTGCGCCGCGAGGAAAATGTAAAATAGTTTATGGGGACGAGAAGTCTGAGGTGGTGGAGCTAATGGTTGATACTGTCACGAAAGAAAAACGGCATGAGATTATGTCTAAAATCAGGGCTAAAAATACTAAGATTGAAATCCGAGTCCGCCTTTGGCTGCACCACAATGGCGTGAGATACCGCAAAAACTGTAAAGGGATTATTGGCAATCCGGATATAGCAATTAAGAAATATAAAATAGCTATATTCATAAACGGTTGCTTTTGGCATGGACATTGGAATTGTAAAATTTCCCACGTCCCTAAATCGCAGAGCGAATTTTGGGAGAAAAAAATCGAAAAGAACAGGGCGCGTGATGAACGGATAAGACAGGAACTAATTGGCAGTGGGTGGAATGTGTTCGTGCTATGGGAGTGCCAAATCAATGCAAATTTTGAAAATGTGATGCAGGAGCTGCTTGCTAAAATCCAATTAATAAAAAAACAGCGACGCAGTGCCGGATGAGCCGGACGGATGGATAAACTTTTCCAATAGGTTGCGTACGTCTTCAAAGTTAGGGGTACAATGATAGACAACGAGATAGTAAGAAAACTCACTTTCGGCGAATTCGTCGCAAGTACCACGATGTTTTACATTAACCAGAAGCATGAAGAAAGTATCGCGGTTGAAGTAGGAAGCTTGTAGACCGGGTGTACTGTAGCCTCTCGGACATCCTGGCGGGAAACGGTTTGAGGGATTATATTGTCGCAGAAAGTGATGCTTTGAACCACATATAAATAGGTAGTGTGTAAACTTTTGTGTAAAATCTAGATGGCAGGATAACATTGAAAATACAAATTACAAAGAAATTTTAACTCTGTCGCCGAAATTAACCATTAACTTATCCAGTGTCATGCCCCAGTTTTTAATGGGCATAGTCCATTTATCAGCAATGTTCAATGTAGTTAAATACAAGATTTTCGTTAAAGCGCCATCAGAAACGAAGGCGCTCTTTGTTTTTGTCACTTTTCGTAATTGGCGATTAAAAATTTCAATCGCACTTGTGGTGTAAATTAATTTGCGTATTTCTACGGTGCGGATGTTTTCTTGCAACATACACATAAGATGAACGGCTATAAAGGACAACAGCCGGGCTAACTTATCTTCGCAGTAATTTTTAAGGATTACTTATAAAAGAGGCCTATTAATTGAGAACAAAAAATCGCACAAAAGCACAATTGGTAAAATTGCGATGCCATAAATATCGAAAACCCGAAAATGTGGCACTGAAAAAAATTCGCAGATTGGCGTAAAATTGTGTTTGCCAATCGCTGGAGAACGTGATATGATATGTACATATCAATCAAGGAGGGATTAGGATGTCTGAAGTAATCGCTCGTAAAATAGAGTTCGATGAACTGTTTAATTCAACAAGTATGTTCTACGTGAACAAAGAATATGAACAAACCATCGAGCAGGAAGTACAAAACAAAGTTGATGAGTTATATCACGAATTACAGTCTATAGATACAAAAGAGGGTTTAAAAAAATATATTGTAGAACACAAGGATTCCTTGGATAATCTGACGAGCCTGATGGAAATTTCTGCAGAAAGATTCAAGCGTATGGTTTCTATGATAAGAAAAGAACGTGGATTTGTTTTTTCTACTGAATGGGGTCTTGGCAAGATTCGTACTGCAATGATGGAAAGTCCAGCGATGATGGAAAGCGTAATAAATCTTATATGGGCCGGCCGCGATGACGAAAAACTCAAGACCAAGATACCAAGTTTTTATCTGGATAACATGGCAATTGATAAAACAACACTTCAAAAGCTGACAGATAAAAACTCCATTCGGCTTTTCGTTAAAAGAGGGTTGGAGGGAAGGTACAGTAATAATATTGGTGATCTCGTTCTGAACCAGATTGAAGATAAGATAAAGGCTGTGTGTGCAAAGCATGGGCTTAAGTATCAGAAGGATATTAGGGTGCCAGTACTTGACAGATCAGTCAGCTTTGTGTTGGAAAGTCCACAAAGCCCTAAAGTCATCATAGATGTTTCCTATAGTGTGACAACATCAAGCAGTCAGGGAAGCAAGAAGGAAGCTGCTCGTAAAACTGTGGAAGTGCTGGATCGTCAGCGTAAGTCAGGAAACAATATCATTTATGTAAATTTTCTGGATGGTGCTGGATGGATTGGACGGCAATCAGATATGAGAGAAATCCATAGATGTTCGGACTATGTTCTGAATTTCAATAATTTAAATCTGTTGGAAGACATTGTTGACAGCTACATTGCTGAATTTTAGAATTTGGAGGTAACGTAAATGAATGCTGCAGAGAGAAAAGCAAAGTTGCAGGAACTGGTAGCAACAAAGAAACCTTGCCGTACTGGCATTCCGGTTATGTATCATGGAGTAAGAAAAGAGTTTGATGCATATGAGATACCGTTGGAGTATCTTGTTTATAACCCCTATAACGGTCGTATCGGTAGCGTGGTTAAGTCTTATGAAAGACAGCACCACACAATCAATCCGGAAAATCCACAGGATAAGGAACTTATCGAAAAGTTTCTCTGGAAATCCAAGGCCGATGCCAATAAGAAGACGAAAGAACGTCTACTTCATGACCACCAGGAAAAACACGGCATTGTAACTGCGAATGGTTCTATTATAGACGGAAATAGAAGGGCAATGCTGTTAAATAATATAATGGCGGATGCAAGTATTCCTTTTACTGAGAAGAGTCATTGCCAGTTCTTTATTGCAATAATTTTGCCGGATGACGCCGACAAAAAGGAAATCCTTGCACTTGAGACTACATACCAGATGGGTGAAGATGCCAAGGTTGATTATAACCCAATTGAAAAATATCTCAAATGCAAGGATTTGCAGGATGCAGGATTTACAGCTGATGATATCGCTGGAATGATGGATGTAAAGCCAGGAGAAGTTAGAACCATGCTTTCGGCATTGCAGCTTATGGATGATTATTTGGACGAATATGACTATTCAGGTATGTATACACAGTTAAATAAGAATGAAGACTCATTCTTGAAACTGGACTCCGCACTGAAAAAGTATAAAGCAGGAGTTCCATCAATGTGGGCATATGATCCTGATGCAGATGTTTCTGATTTGAAGCTGATTGCATTTGACTACATACGTGAAGGTTTTGAACAGACCCTTTTCCGTAATATCATCTCGGCTCCAAGTACAAAAAAACCTACAAGCAGTTTCTTTGCGAAAGAAGAAGTCTGGAAAGATTTCAGGGATAAGCATTTTGCCATTACTGATGCTGTCGAGGAAAATTCTGTCGATGCTATTATGGCTACCAATCCGCCTGACCTCGGGCGTGCTTTGAGGGCAAGGGATCAGCAGTGGAAACTGAAAGTCGAGGATCACTTCGAAGAGAATTATACCCAGAGTTTGGATAGGTTGAACAACCATGCAGATGCAGCAAGACCTCTTCAACTTCTCATAAAGGCATGCCAGGCATTGGAGGTTGTCGATGTAACGCAGGATAGTTTCCAGTCAGATGGGAATATTAAAGGATGCGTACAGTCACTGGATGAGTTTGTGGCTAAATTTAAGGGCATCCTTGGAATGTAAAGGAAGAGATAGCCTATGAAGAAACTATGTCTTGAATCAAATGAGGATACATCCAATTTAATAATCACGGGAGACATAGCAGCAATTTTTGGGAACAGACGGGCATCAAGGTATTTTAAGGATACTCTGAAATACACCATCCTAGGGGATAGAGTTGTAATTGAAGCTGAAGATGAAATAAACAAAACGATTGACAGAGTCAAGAAAATCTGCGAGTATATTTCAGCTGAAATGGTTTTCTCGGGAGAAGTATCAGAGGCGATAAACAATTATGCAATGGAAGAAGAGAAGTTCCTGGAATTTGCAGAAAAGGCAAGGCTGATTAGGGATAATCATTGTGAGAAGAGCGATTTTGCGGCGTTTGTTGATTCGGTCAGTAAGAACCTTGCTAACAGAAGTCTGTACCAGCTACAATTGTTGTCCGCATACCACCTTGCATTTTCTCAGAATGGATGCAACTTCTCCGTTCCTGGCGCAGGAAAAACCAGTGTAGTCTATGGTGCCTTTGCTTATTTGTCAAACCTAAATAGTTCCGATAAGAAATTTGTAGATAAGCTGCTAATTATTTCTCCGTTAAGTGCTTTTGGACCGTGGGAACTGGAATATGAGGAGTGCTTCGGTGTAAAACCATCTTCGAAGAGGCTAAATGGAAAAGTTCTGGTTGAGGAAAAGAAGCAGTATCTGTATTCTTTGAATCCGGCGAAGATTACATTATTGTCCTATGCATCCGTTCCTGCACTCCGTGAAGAACTAATATATTTTTTAAAGAACAATAAGGTAATGGTCGTTCTTGACGAAGCACATAAGATTAAGAACACTTCCGGCGGAATTACGGCTGCTGGTGTCCTTGATATTTCCACATACTGCTCGTCAAGAGTAGTGCTGACAGGAACACCGGCACCGAATGGATATGAAGATTTATATAATCTTTATAAATTCATTTGGCCGACCAAAAAAGTTATACCATATGAAGTGTATCAGCTTAAAGATATGGGTAAGTCCGATTTTGATGTACGGGTAAATTCTCTACTTCATGCAATCGAGCCTTTTTTCATCCGTGTGAAAAAGAGTGATTTGGGTATACCTCCTGCTACGGAAAATGCTCCAATAGTTATTCCCATGGGTGAGGCGCAGAGAAAGATATACGATGTCATTGAAAAGAAATATATGGGGGACATTGTGTCAACAAAGGATAGCAGTTTTCAGCAGGATTTGGTCAGGGCAAGACTGATTCGTATGATGCAAGCGGCAACGAACCCAGATCTGTTGAGTGTTCCGCTACGCAACTTTGCTTTTTCAGAAGGGTTTGATGCCGATGCGGTAACCGAAGATACTTCATTGATCAAAGAAATACTGAAGTATTCTGCAAGTGAGACTCCTGCAAAATTTGTAAAAGCAAAAGAACTCATCGAGCAGATTAATTCCAACGGTGGTAAAGTAATCGTTTGGTGCATCTATATTAAGAATATTTTAGATTTCAGAGATTATCTGATTTCCAATGGTATAGCATGTAAGACGCTATATGGGGCGACTCCGGTTGCATCAGGAGATGAGGACGAAAACGAAGAGGAAACACGTGAAAAAATAATCGCCGATTTCCATCGTCCAGATTCTGACTTCAGTGTGATTATAGCTAATCCGTTTGCTGTGTCAGAGTCGATTTCGCTTCATAAAGTTTGTCACAATGCTATTTATATGGAGCGGAGTTTCAATGCAGCACATTTTATCCAATCCAAGGATCGTATTCATAGGTATGGTCTGAAACCAGGAATTGAGACCAATTATTACTATTTGCTTTCAGAGGATTCAATAGACAACGTAATCCATGAAAGACTTATTGCAAAGGAAACAAGGCTGCACGAAATCATCGAAAGTATGCCAATTCCCCTCTTTGCGAATGCAGAGCTCGAAACAGGGGATGATGATATTAAGGCGCTGATTGCAGAATATGTTAATCGAACTAAAGCGATGTAATTCCATAGGGAATATTGATGGACTGCTTTTCCTGGTTTCAATGCTGTCCAGCAATGCTTCCATCAGTAAAAAAGAGGTTTTAAACCGTTCTGCCCTGGAAAATGGGGTAATTATAAGTTGCAGCGGCGCCTTGGCTTTTTTTGAATACTTAGAATATGTCGAGTTTTCCGGGGATAGCATTGTTTTAACTGAACGGTTCAAAGAACTGGAACCATTAAAGGGAAATAGTATTATAGATGTACTGGTAATATCCTGCATCGCAAAGCTCATCGATGAAGGAATATTTGATTCAAATGAGACAGGATTTGATGAAAACAAGGGGCATATAAGTATAAAACGATCAGCATTTCCATTGGCGTACGCTGCCATCAGAAACTTTTTGACTACTGTCGGAGCATTGGACAAAGAAGAAAATGGTGAAATATGCATATCTGAGACATATGAGTCAGATTTCTCTTCGCAGATCCGCAGTCGTAAAAGAAAATTTACGTTAGAACAGTTGCTCAAACAACAGGAGGAGCAGAGCAGGCGTGGCCTTGAAGCAGAAGAGTTCGTTTTGGAACTTGAGAGAAAGAGAGTTCCGACGAAAGCTCATAAGATCAAAAGGATTTCTGATTTCGATGTTTCTGCTGGATATGATATAGTATCGTTTCAAAGCGATAGCAGCACAGCTTATGATCGATTTATAGAGGTTAAGTCGTATTTAGGAAATTCTCATTTTTATTGGTCAGAGAATGAATCTGACACGGCTAAAATAAAGGGTAAAAAATATATCCTTTGCTTAGTTGAATATGAACGGATTACAGATCCTGGGTATGAACCGGAGTTTATTGAAGATCCATATGAAGTCATTTTTAAAGATGATAGCTGGCTTGTGAATACTGCGTCATACAGAATACAAAAAATATAGGGCATGCGTGATAACATGCCCATAAAATCAAGCCTTGTATATTTCAGCCATGCGCTCAGATATAGCCTTAATAACCGGAACACAGACCGTATTACCTAACAGGTCAAATGCTTCACTCTCTTTTAGGAAAGATAAATCATAGTCTTCCGGGTAACCGAACAAACGCTGACCTTCTCGAATGGATAGCCGTCGCAATCCGCCATTGTCGATGATTCCAAGATGTGATACATCCATAGCCACTAGTGTGGGTGCTAAATCGGTAGGATCAAGGATTTTAGTGAATTCAAACGACAGTTTTCCTGTTACAATGTTATATCCTTTTGGTTTGGTTTCATCTGGGACTCGCCGATTCTTTTCTTTTTTGCGAGGATATTCCAAGGTGAGATATCCCATATCAACCAATTCATCGAGAAATTCATGGAGGTTTTCCTTTGGGTAGAAGGTTGCTATTTGTTTCTCAGTGAGAGGCATGCCATCCATCCAGTCAATGCCGATTTCAGCTGCCCATTTTTTCCTCCTTCGTTCCCGGAGAAGAAGGTTGAGGAGTTCAGCCTGTTCGGGAGTAGTTTCGCCTTTCAAACCAATTTCCCAACTGTGAATATTATCAGAACCACCTCTTTTGTCCTTGATTGCCTTGCCCACAACTTCTTCCGGGGTGAAGTGTTTAAATAACATCCTTGTAAAAGATGAGTCTACTGTTGAAAGATTATGGTCCAAAATGTCACCAAGAACAGCTGTGCGTTCTTCAAAATTGTCCAAAGAGATGTGTGCATCCCTTGTGCCTACGATATAGACTCGCTTTCTCGATTGTGCCAGGCCGAAGTATTTGCTATCAATCAACCTGTAAGATACAAAGTAATTAAGTTGTTTTAGATGGCTTGCTATAATTGACAACGTCCGACCGCCATCATGATTAATCAAACCTTCGACATTTTCAAGCAAAAAACCATACGGCTTCTTTTCTTTTAGGATACGTTCGATTTCAAAGAACAATGTTCCTCGGGTATCTTCAAAACCAAGCTGCAATCCGGCAGCTGAAAATGGCTGACATGGAAACCCTGCCAAAAGAAAATCAAAATCTTCGATATCTGTGGCAGGAATTTGGGTAATGTCTCCGGATACTTCCGTATCCTTATAATACTTTTTGTATGCCTTAATTGCATAATCTTTAATCTCGCTGCTAAATACACATTTAGGTTCAAACCCTTTTTCTCGGAAAGCATTTTCAAATCCGAGTCTTACACCGCCCAATCCAGCGAACAGGTCAATAAACGTAACTTCTCTGTTTTTAGAGCGTTTTCTTCGCTCAATCTGTGTGCTGATTAAATCAATGCATTTTTCGGAGAAACTAGTACCTTGTGCGTATTTTTCAATATCATCGTGCTGGGTAGAAGTTATATAAATGGTTTTAGCTATTTTCTTTTGGCTTTCTGGCAATGGGGTACGGCCAGAGCCATTACGTTTTCCTCCGTGCGGCATAGTGTAAATTTCTCCTTTGTTTTGTACAATATTATTATAACACAATAAACTTGATTTTGGAATGCCTAAAATCAAGTTTGGGCATTTATTTAATAGGCAGCTTGACATTGCAATAATAGTCATATATAATAAAAATACGCATAAAAGCGTAAATGCGTAAGAGAGGGGGCGGTGGCATGGCTGGAGAATTTGGGGCATATATTGCTCAGAAGAGAATTGAAAAGGATGTCAAATTAAAGCCAATAGCTGAAAAATTAGGTGTTTCCGTAACTTACTTATCGGACATAATTAAGGGAAGAAGAAATCCGCCTGATATTGATGGATTAGAGGCTTTAGCTGAAATTCTGGGATTGTCCGAGAAAGAAAAAAATGTAATGCTTGACTTCGCAGGACGTGAACGCAACCAAGTGTCCCCTGATCTGCCAGAATACATTATGGATGAGACACTTCCTAATGCCAGGGTTGCGTTAAGAAGAGCGCGCAATGCGAAATTAGGAGATGATTTCTGGGAAGAAGTTAACAAAATTATCGACAAAAAGAGGGGCGAGGAGTAATGGATTATAATATGCACAACCTTATCCCTATAATTCCAGCATCGGAATATGACAACGTAGCAAAGGAATTTTTAGAGGCATATTTCTCAGAGGCTTTACTGGAGCCGAGACCCGTTCCGATACTGGATATTGCAAGAGACAAGATGGGATTAGACGTTCAGTTTGTATGTTTGTCGGAGGAGCTGGATGTTTATGGATTGACAGTGTTTGCCGATGGCATGGTTGAGACATATAATCCCAAAGAAGGTCTGTACGATAGCAAATTCTTCAAGCGAAAAACCGTACTAATTGACCCAGCTGTATACAAAAAGACGAATACTGGATGCGTGAATAACACTATTGCCCATGAATGCGTTCATTGGTATAAACATCGGATGTATTATCGGATGCAGAATTATGCACTGCCGCGCCAGGCAAAATACTGTAAGTGCTATATTGAGCAATTGCCATATGCTACGGAGGAAGAGGGCATTCTTGAAAACCATGCGATAGGTATAGCACCACGAATATTAATGCCAAAAAGTCCTTTTATAGAAAAGGCTTATGAATTTAACGTGGGGTATGGGAAAGACAACCGTCATGCAATCTCTGAATTGGCAAAATTCTTTGATGTCTCAAAACAGTCCGTAATAATAAGACTGGAAGAATGCAGTTTGATATGATTTTTTTGCTGTTCAGGGGGAAAAAAAAATTTTAGCTATTTATTACGCACAAAAGCGTAAATGAGTAAGGGGCGATGGATATTGGCAAAAGAATTTCATTATAAATGTCCATATGAATTAGCGTGCATTGCCCACAAGCATTGCCACGTGCTAAAGACAGCTGAGCGATTAAAATCGATAATTCCTGCGATTGTAAAGTGCCCTGCACAAAAAAACAAAGAAATTATCGTGAAAATTGGAGCAATACAGTAACAACATAATACTAAGAGTGACTCACAGGTAAGCCGCTTGGACGCGCTATGCTTTAGGACTCAACCATAGGGATGTGAACCCTTTGTTGATCTTACAGAAAGCCATGTCTAAGCGGCTTTTATGTTAATATCACTTTTCAGAACAAGGAGGAAATCGAGATGAATCAAGTTACAAATCTGAATAACAAAAGAGTCTGTGATCTGAGCGAGGACAAGCGTGTTGTTGAAATACGCAAAGGCGATTGCCTGACCATGATTAGGGCAAACCCAGATGGCACACTCGACATTACTCATCTCCGGGATGGAAAGATAGCTTCATAAAAAGCAACCGTAACTTAATAACTGAATCCGCCAGAACGCAAGACGGCAGTGCGGAATCTTAGTCCGTTGATATAGGGCGAGATTCTACTGTCGTCTTTCTGTTATATGCGGATTTGGTGGCTCTGGCGGATTTCAGATTTTGAAAACCCAAAAAGCCGAAATATGAAAATCAAATTACGTTATGGGTTTATTTCCCTAGAAGTCCTGGAAGGGGACTGTACCGTAATGATTGATGCAGATTGTGAGACAGGCTATCTCCTGCTATATATAAAGAAATTGTGCCCCGTCGTTCTGTCCAAGTGATTATCGATGAGCGTTTTAATAAGCCAGGGTATATTAACTGGCTCATATTTATATTCACAACCTTATGGGTATGTCCTGCCTGTATTTTATCTTTTAAGTTTCGCCAAAAAGTTTTTTTAAATAGGAAAAGAGCCTGCCTATTTAGTTTTTATCATTAAGCCACAGAGCAAAGGAAGGAGGTGAGAAAAGCGATGGGCCCAAACGAAAGACGCCAGGAAATCATGGAAACTATTTGCCACAGGCGGCAGGAAACAATGAATAATTTGGCGTTTGAGTTTGGCGTCAGTATCCGGACCATCCGGAACGATATTGACATCCTGTCGCTTTCTTACCCCCTGGAAACTGTGCGAGGCCGTTATGGCGGCGGTGTCCGGGTTATGGACGGGTTTTACATGAACCGCAAGTACTTGAAACCCGAACAAAGAGATTTGCTGGTGCGGCTGCGCGCGAGCCTTTCTGGCAAAGACCTCACCGTGATGAACGGCATCCTACAAGATTTTGCTCTGAGTCAATAATACGGGTTACAAGCCCGAACGCGGAAAGGATGAAAAATGAAATGGAAAAGGTTTTTGTGTGTTCTCCATATCGTGGAAACATTGAGAAAAACACGAAAAGGGCTGTCTTTGCCGCGCGAGTCATATCCGGCTGCGGACATATCCCGGTAGTGCCGCACCTCTATTTCCCGCAATTCCTGGATGACAAGGATCAGTTTGAAAGAATCCGCGGCATCGAGTTCGGTATTGAATTGATGAAGGAATGCGATCAGCTGTGGCTGCTCGGCCCGGAAATTACCAAAGGAATGGAGTGCGAACTTGAAGTCGCCAAGGAAATCCGCATCCCGGTTATTCTGTACGATGAGGAACTTCGGCGGCTTAATCCGAAAATGCTGGTTCTTGATGAGCGTGTGGACGACCGGTTTCTCAGAATTATTGATGGACTCAATTGCGAGTAGGAAAGGATGAGCAGATATGAGCGAAGTGTATTTAACCCTGGCTGACGGGTTTGAAAAATTGGCGGCAGGCTACAGAGCCTTAGCCGGCCAAGGCGTTGGTACTCAGCCCAAAGAGGAAGTTCCCGCGGCGGTTCCTGTGAAGGAACGCAAGGCCGTTGCCATCGAGGCGGTCCGCGCCGTTCTCGCCGAGAAAAGCCGGAACGGCAAGACTCGCGAGGTCAAGGCACTTCTAATGAAATACGATGCCGGCAAGCTTTCCGGCGTGAAGCCGGAGGACTACGCCACCCTTCTGGCTGAAGCGGAGGTGCTTTGATGGGCGGTAAGCACGCAAGATTTTCCCCGTCGTCGGCAGGCAGGCGTTTGAACTGTCCCCCTTCGCTGACGCTGGAAGAGCAATTCCTGGATGAGGAATCCGAGTATGCGGCAGAAGGTTCCGCCGGCCATGCGTTGGCGGAGCACCTCATCAAAAAGCACCTGAAACAAAGAAGCAAGCGTCCTACATCCGCCTATTATACGGACGAACTGATTGAAGCCGTGGACGAATACGTCTCCTTTGTCATCAGTGAAATTGAGGAAGCCAAGCGCATCTGCAATGACCCCGTGTTTTCCGTTGAACAGCGGGTGGACGCTTCTGACTATGTGGATGAGTGCTTCGGCACGGCGGATATGGTTGTTGTTACCGACAAAGTGGCGCACATCATAGACCTTAAGCTGGGCAAAGGAGTGCCGGTATATGCCGAAAGCAATCCGCAACTTATGATCTACAGCCTAGGCATTCTCTGCATGGCAGAACTACTCTACGATGTGGAAACCGTCCGCCTTACCATCTTTCAGCCCCGCCTTAACAATTCAAGCACCTGGGATATATCGCCCGATGCGCTTAAAACATGGGGCGAGGAAGTGTTAAAGCCAAGGGGCGCCATGGCCCTAATGGGCGCAGGAGAATTCAAGGCCGGCAACTGGTGCCGCTTCTGCAAAGCAAGAAACCAATGCCGCGCTAGAGCAGAAGAGTTTCTGGCACTGGCCAAGATGGAGTTTCGACAGCCCGCTCTTTTGTCAGACGACGAAATCGCGGAGGTCTTGAAGGTATCTGGCGAACTGGCCAGTTGGGCATCCGATGTCTATGCCTTTGCGCAAAACCAGGCCATCGTCCACGGAAAGGAATGGACAGGTTTCAAGCTTGTCGAGGGGCGGAGCAACCGCAAGTACACAAGCGAGGACGATGTGGCGGAAGCCGCTGCAGCCGCAGGATACACCGATATTTACAAGCGCTCCCTGGTGGCCATTACCGAGATGGAGCGGATCATGGGCAAGCAGGACTTCAACCGTATCCTTGGGCATCTGGTGTACAAGCCGCAAGGCAAAATCACTCTGGTGCCGGATTCCGACAAGAGAGAAGCCATCAATAAAACAACCGCTGCGGCGGAATTTCAGGAGGTTTAATCATGAAAAATCAATCAACTGCCACGAAGGTCATCGTACCCTGCCGTTTTTCCTACCTGCACTGCTGGGAGCCGGATTCCGTCAACGGCGGCGATCCCAAATACAGCGTTTCGGCTATCGTGCCGAAGAGCGATACCAAGACCGTGGAAGCCATCAAAGCCGCAATTGAACAGGCCAAAAAGGATTCTGTCTCCAAGTGGGGCGGCAAGGTTCCCGGCAATCTCAAAACCCCGCTTCGCGACGGCGATATCGACCGCCCCGATGACGAAGCTTACAAAGGATGCTATTTCTTCAACGCCAACAGCCGTCAGGCTCCCCAGGTGGTGGACGGCAAAGTACAGCCCGTTCTTGACCAGAGCGAAGTGTACTCCGGCTGTTACGGCCGCATCAGCGTGACTTTTTACGGATACAACTCCAACGGCAACCGCGGCATCGCGGCAGGCCTTGGCAACATCCAGAAACTGAAAGACGGGGAGCCGTTAGGCGGCGGTCGCGCCAAGGCGGCTGATGATTTCGACACGGTCGATGAGGAAGACTTTTTAGCCTAAGAACTGTAAGGGCGGTGGGAAACCGCCGCCTATTACATAAAAGAGGTGACTCCATGTTTTTATCAATGGATATTGAGACGTATTCGGATGTGGATCTAGCGAAATGCGGCGTCTACGCCTATGCGGACAGTCCGAATTTCACGATTCTGCTACTGGCTTACGCCTTCGGCGATGAGGAAACAAAAATAGTTGATTTGGCTTGTGGAGAACCGTTGCCGCGAGAGGTTCTGGACGCGCTTACCGATGAGAGGGTCATAAAGACAGCCTTTAATGCCATGTTTGAAAGGACCTGCCTTTCACGATACCTGGGAATACATCTCTCGCCCGCTTCTTGGCAATGCACGGCGGTGCAGGCGGCCATGCTAGCGCTGCCGCTGTCTCTGGAAGGGGTAGGCGAGGTTTTGAATATTGAGCGGAAAAAGCTGAAAGAAGGCGCTGACTTGGTCCGTTATTTCTCCATTCCATGCAAGCCCACTCGAACGAATGGCGGCAGGACGAGAAACCTGCCGGAGCATGCGCCGGAAAAATGGACACTTTTCAAAAGCTATTGCGTCCGGGATGTGGACGCCGAGCGGGAGATCCGGCAGAAGCTGAGAAACTTTCCGATTTCCGACATCGAGATGGAATTGTACCGACTCGACCAGGAAATTAATGACCGAGGTATTCTGGTTGATCGCGACTTGGTATCCCGCGCCGTGGAGTGCGATCTTCAATATAAGGAAATGGCAACCACTAGGGCATATGAACTGACCGGATTAAATAACCCCAACTCTGTCACACAAGTCAAAGGGTGGCTTTCCGATCATGGGGTTGAGGTAGAGAGTCTTGACAAGAAAGCGGTCAAGGGCCTTTTGACTGAAGCGGACGGCGAGGTACTGGAGGTTCTGAAGCTGCGGCTCCTGATGGCCAAGACCTCGGTAAAAAAGTATGAAGCCATTGAGCGTTCCGTATGTTCGGACGGCAGGGTTCACGGTCTGCTCCAGTTCTACGGGGCGAACCGCACCGGGCGTTGGGCGGGAAGGCTCGTCCAGGTTCAGAACCTTCCCCAGAATCATTTGCCGGACTTGGAACTGGCCAGAAACCTCATCAAGCAACGCCGTTTTGAGGATGTGGAACTGCTCTTTGAATCGACCCCCGGCGTATTGTCGGAACTGATCCGGACCGCCTTTGTGCCAAGGCTAGGCACCCGCTTTATTGTGGCAGACTTTTCCGCCATTGAAGCGCGAGTGCTAGCCTGGCTCTCCGGCGAGAAGTGGCGCCTTGATGTATTCAGCAGCCACGGCAAGATTTACGAAGCATCGGCGTCAGCCATGTTCGGTGTCCCCATTGAGGAGATCGGCAAAGGAAGTCCGCTTCGCCAGAAGGGCAAAATTGCGGAACTGGCTCTGGGCTATGGCGGTTCAGTTGGAGCCTTGACCGCGATGGGCGCGCTGGAGATGGGGCTGACAGAAGAGGAGCTGCCCGCCCTGGTGAACCAGTGGCGAAGAGCCAATCCGCATATTACGAAGTTCTGGTGGGATGTGGATGCCGCCGCCAGCGCGGCAGTCCAGGAAAAGAAGGCAACGGCGGTTGGTAGTGTGGCTTTTTCCTATAAGTCCGGCATCCTGTTCGTTATGCTGCCATCCGGCAGAAAATTGTCCTATATTAAGCCGCGAATGTCGATCAATAAGTTTGGCCGAGAGGGGCTGACCTATGAGGGGATCGGTGAAAACAAAAAGTGGATGCGTATCGAAACCTACGGCCCCAAGCTGGTAGAAAACATCGTCCAGGCAACTAGCCGCGACCTGTTGGCGCTCGCCATGCTACGGCTCCACAGCCAGGGGTTTGCTATCGTCATGCATGTTCACGATGAAGCCGTGCTGGAAGTGCCAGAGGGACAGTCAAGCGTTGGGGAAATCTGTAAGATCATGGCGGAGGCTCCCGGCTGGGCGGCTGGCCTTCCGCTTAGAGCCGATGGGTACGAGTGCGGCTTCTATAAAAAGGACTAGGGGTGTTTGCTTTGGGAATCAGCAAGTACAATGCGGAAGGCTATTATGACCCGACCGCCTACGAGGGTATCCGCCGGGCGGAAGCGGATGCCGGAAAGCTAAAGATCGTTTACCCCACTGGGTACATGGAACTGAACCTGGAAGGCTTTTTCCCCTGCCCTTTGGATAAAGCCAAGAAGGTCTTTTCCCTGATCCACAGACACTCGCCGGAGCCGGACAAGGACAGGCTGCTTGCTTTTCTTCGCAGACTGGAGAAGCGGTACTTTGCCCAGATGCAGGAGTACGCCAATGAAGCGGCAGCCTATCCGGCAAACTCAGACAAGTGGCGAGCGTATACCGCGATGTTTAAGGAAGCGATGCGGCTCCGGCAAAGAGTCGCAAAAAATATAGAACTTTTTATCGCAGGGAGGGACGGCAAATGAAAATCAAGCTTTCTACTGGCAATTCCCGTACAGACAAACGCTGGAATCTGGCCGAGGTGGAACTGGATGAGTTCCGCGACCGGATTTCTGCTACGCGTAGGACCGCGGAGACGGTGGAGCAGTACAAAAAACTTAGCAAGGCTAGACAGGATGATATCAAGGATGTGGGTGGTTTTGTCCTTGGAACGCTGAAGGGCGGCAGGAGAAAAAAAGATTGTGTCCTGACGCGCTCCGGGCTGTGCCTGGATATGGACTACGCGCTGCCGGATATCATCGAGCAGATCGAGATGTTCTGTTCTTTCAAGTGCTGGCTTTACTCCACCCATAAGCACACGCCGGAAAAGCCCCGCCTTCGCCTTATTATACCGCTTGCCCGCGAGGTGTCGCCGGATGAGTACTCTGCGGTGGCGAGGAAAGTAGCGGAGGAAATCGGCATTGAACTTTTTGACGACACCACCTACGAACCGAGCCGCTTGATGTACTGGCCGTCTACTTCCGCAGACGGGGAGTTCGTGTTCCGCGAGGTTGACGGCGAACTTCTCGATCCCGACGAGGTGCTCGCAAAATACACTGACTGGCGCAACTCGGCGCAGTGGCCTGTTTCCAAACGGCAGCAGACCGTGGTGCAGCGCGAGGTCAAGAAGCAAGCCGATCCCCTGGAAAAGCAGGGAGCGGTAGGGGCGTTCTGCCGCGCTTACTCCATGACGGATGCTATGGATACCTTACTTGCCGATGTGTATCGGAAGAGTGCCATGCCCGGCCGCTACGACTATATTCCGGCAGACAGCCAGGCGGGCGTGGTCATTTACGAGGATAAATACGCATACAGCCATCATGCCACCGACCCGGCATGCGGAAAGTTGATGAACGCCTTTGACGCGGTGCGGATTCACAAATTCGGAGAACTGGATACCAAGGCGGATGAAGACACCGATCCCGCCAAGCTACCTTCCTTTAAGGCCATGCAGGAGTTTGCGGTTGCTGATGAACGGGTTAAAGTCCGGCTTGCCAAAGAGCGCGAAAACGTGGCGCTGGATGAGTTCAATGAAGTGGACAACGAAAACTGGCAAACTGTACTGGAACTGGATAAGCAGGGCAAGGTCAAGGACACTCTGACCAACATCGCCAATATCATCCGCTTCGATCCGAATCTCAAGCCAATCGTCTACAATGAGTTCAAAAGCATGGTGGATGTGATCGGAGAGCTTCCCTGGAAGCAGGTGCGTCCCGGTTGGGGCGACGCCGACCTTGCCTGCGCCAAGGTGTACTTTGAACGGATATACGGGATTTGGTCGCCAGCCAAATTCAAGGACGCCCTTCTTGCCGTAGTGTCTGCGGAGCGGCCGTACCATCCGATTAAGAAGTATTTCGACACCTTGGAATGGGACGGCACTGAACGCATTGACACGCTGCTCATTGATTACCTAGGCGCGGAAAATACCGCTTTCGTCCGAGCCGTTACCCGCAAGACCCTGTGCGCCGCCGTAGCCCGTGTATATGAGCCGGGAATCAAGTTCGACTCCATCCTGGTCCTTAGCGGCCCGCAGGGTGTGGGCAAGTCCACGTTGTTCGCCCTTCTTGGCAGACAGTGGTATTCGGACAGCCTGTCCATCTCCGACATGAAGGACAAAACCGCCGCCGAAAAGTTGCAAGGGTACTGGATTTTGGAACTAGGCGAACTGGCCGGCATCAAAAAGGTGGACGTGGAAACGGTCAAGTCCTTCATCAGCCGCACAGACGACAAGTTCAGGCAGTCCTACGGCGTCAATGTGGAAAGCCATCCCAGAACCAATATCATCGTAGGTTCCACCAACTCTGAGAGTGGGTTTCTTCGCGACATCACCGGAAACCGTCGTTTCTGGCCGGTTCATGTGACGGGCAATTCCAAGTTTCGCGCTTGGGAGATGACCGAGGTTGACCAGGTTTGGGCGGAAGCCATTGTGAAGTACCGCGCCGGCGAGGAATTGTTCCTGAAAGGCGATGTGGTTGCCGAAGCCTATGTGCAGCAGCAACAGGCGATGGAAGCCGACGACCGGGAAGGCATTATTGTGGACTACCTGGAAGGGCTGGTTCCCGAAGGGTGGGACGGGATGGACCTATACCAGAGAAGGGCGTTTCTAGGCGGCAATGAGTTTGGTGGCTCCGCCATGACGGGAACCGTGCGCCGGGACAAGGTCTGCGTGATGGAGATCTGGTGTGAGTGCTTTGCCAAGGAACGCCAGAACCTCAAACGGTCTGATTCCTATGAAATAGAAGGCATCCTGACCCGTATCGGGGGGTGGAAGAAGCTGACCGCCAACAAATCCGGCAAGGTTCGATACCCCCTCTACGGTCCTCAAAAAACTTTTGTGCGGGAGGGGTAATGGAACCAAGGAACAAATTTTACCCGTTCCGTTGTAACCCGTAATGTCTTGGGAACGCCGACAGGCACAGTTCGCGAAGGCGGAAAAACAGCGAGCCTTGCTGGTTCTGTGCCTACCGTTCCTAAAAAAAGACATATTGATTAATTGGATATAGGTAATAAGAAGAAATAGGCACATGTAAGTACGTATACGCGCGTATAGGATTTTTAGCACATAGGAACGACACAAGGAACAGACGGTGAAAGGGGCGGTTATTTTGCGGGAAAGTTCTATCGAGCGAAAACTGGTCACTGAAGTAAAAAAGCGTGGCGGGCTGGCCGTAAAATTCGTATCCCACGGTTTTGATGGGGTGCCGGATCGTCTGGTTCTTTTCCCCGGTGGCGTTTTGGGTTTTGTAGAATTAAAGGCTCCGGGCAAGAGCCTGCGGCCTTTGCAAGAATTGCGGGCAAGGCAGTTGACCGCTTTGGGTTTTCGGGTTTACTGCATTGATAGCAAAGAAATGATTGGAGGTGTGCTTGATGCACTACAGACCGCATGATTATCAGAAATACGCAACCAATTTCACACTGGAACATCCCGTATGCTGCCTAATGCTGGATATGGGATTGGGCAAAAGTGTTATTGCTTTGACGGCGTTGTGGCTGCTGGCATTGGACAGTTTCGACATTGGAAAAATACTCGTCATCGCTCCGAAGCGCGTGGCTGAAAATACCTGGCCGAAGGAGCTGGCGAAGTGGGAGCATCTGACCGGCCTTTCCTATTCCCTAGTTCTGGGCAGCAAGAAGCAGCGTGAAGAGGCTCTTGCCCAAAAAGCGTCGGTGTATATCATCAACAGAGAAAATGTGGCGTGGCTTGTGGAAAATCATCGCTGGGATTTCGACACGGTGGTGATTGACGAGCTATCAAGCTTCAAGTCCAATCAGGCGCAACGATTCAAGGCGTTAAAGAAAGTCCGCCCCCTGGTGCAGAGGGTGATCGGCCTTACCGGTACTCCGGCGCCTAATTCTCTCCTTGACCTTTGGCCGCAGATGTTTCTTCTGGATATGGGGCAAAGGCTCGGCCGCTTCATCGGCGGCTATCGGGACCGGTTCTTCGTTCCTGACAAACGCAATCGTGAAATCATTTATTCCTATAAGCCCCGTGAAGGCTCGGAGGAAAAAATCTATGAACTGATTTCCGACATCTGCATTTCCATGAAAGCTGTAGACTTCCTCAATATGCCGGAGAAAATCAGCAATCGCGTTGAGGTTGAGCTGGATCAGAAGGAGCGGCGGCTTTACGACGATTTCCAAAGAGAAATGTGTGTGTCTATCGGCAGTGAGGAGGAACTGGACGCTGTGAACGCTGCAGGCCTTTCAAACAAACTGTTGCAGATGGCAAACGGCGCGGTGTACGGCGAGGACAAAAAAGTCATTTATATTCATGACAGAAAGTTGGACGCGCTTGAAGATTTGATTGAAGCCGCCAACGGCAAGCCGCTTCTGGTGGCCTATTGGTACAAGCACGATCTGACCCGCATCCGCGAGCGGTTTGACGTCAGAACCATTGATACGGAAAAAGACATTGATGACTGGAATGCCGGAAATATTCCTGTTGCCCTTATCCATCCGGCGTCGGCGGGACATGGATTGAACTTGCAGGAGGGAGGCTCCGCCGTAGTGTGGTTTGGACTTACCTGGTCATTGGAATTATACCAGCAGCTGAACGCAAGACTCTGGCGGCAAGGTCAGAAAAATACGGTGGTGATTCAGCACATCGTCACCCGTGGCACGCACGATGAAGATGTCATGAAAGCGTTGGAGACAAAGGATACACGGCAGTCGGCTCTGATAGCGGCAGTAAAGGCCAGGATAGGAGGTGCGGCATGAACGGCAGAGTGGAAAGAATAATGCAGGAATACCGGCAGATGGTGATGGAGCGGGTCTGCCTTGAAAACCAGATCCGAAACTTTCAAGGGATCACGGAAGAGGAGATGATTGATTCCTTGCAATTTTCCCAGCCAGACGCAGAGCGTGTGCAGACCAGCGGCGTTTCTGATAAAACCGGACGTATCGCCGTTTCCTATAAAGACAAGATGGACCGAATCAACAAGGAGTGGCAGGCGCACCTGGAAAAGAAGCATGCCGTCCTCGTTGAGGAACTGCTATTTTTTGAGTCGGCTGCGCTTTCTTTGAGCGGCATCTTGCCTGCGTTTATTTCGGATATGGTTATCCAAGGGCTGTCCTGGGACGATCTTGCCGCCAAATATCATATCAGCCGGACGATGGTGGCGAAGAACCGCAAGAGGGCAATTCGTGAACTGGAAAATCTGTATGCCATCCATGACAAAGAGATGGCGGAATATATATTGAGTTGAGGTGAAGGCGATGTGCAGAAGAGGCGACGTTTATTATGTGGATTTCGGAACGAATATGGACACGCGAAAACAGAGCGGGATCCGTCCAGCAGTGATTGTCAGCAACAATATGGCAAATGCGCATTCACCAGTCATCACGGTGGTGCCGCTGACATCCAACGTCCATAAGAAGCGATTTCTTCCAACCCATGTTTATATTCCCGCATCCACAGGATTTGGCTTGAACTGTGGAAGCGTGGCTCTTGCCGAACAGGTAGAAGCCATCGACAAAGACCGCCTTCTGGAGAAGAAGGGTACTATAATGAGCACTGAAATCATGGAGAAAATCACAAAGGCAATACAGATACAAATTGGGGTATTTGAAGAGTATAACTGATTGTTGGCAGTCGGCTGAGGTGGTCGACTGCCTTAAATATGTAGAAAAAATTAATAATATTGTGTATCATGTAATTATATGGTATTCAATTAGGGCTTTTTATAAAACGGATTCGGAGAGATACATAAATGATTGAAAAAATTAATATTGAAAATTTCAAATCAATAAAGAACTTGGAAATTCAATGCAATCAAGGGTTTAACGTTATAATTGGCGAGAACAACATTGGAAAGACATCAATATTCGAAGCAATACATTTGTGGAAGATTTGCTATGATGCAAACATTCAAAAGAGCAACAAAGATCTTTTTTATTCCGCGCCGAAGAATATCACTTTTGCTGATAATGAGTTTTTGAGGGTGTTTGAAGATCAGGATCTTATAAACAGCGAACTTTACAGAACCAACAAGGATATAATAATTGCACTTGTTTTCAATTTGGCTGGTCGAATATTTGACCTTGGTTTTAAAATCACTAAAGTATCAAGCATTGATAATGCATACCTTCAAGTATCTTATTTAAATAAGCAGTCTTTCATGGATTTTTCTGAAATGGTCAAACAAACTCGGTATAATCTTTCAAATATTATGCTTATTTGTGAATCTAGACCTATTGCCAATATTGTTGCCAAAGAGCCTTATATGTATAAAAGTCAGGTTATAGATAAGATTTCACGAGGAAAAGGCTATGAGGTATTAAGAAACAAAATTATTAAGTCGCAACAGATGAAGGAAAACATTGAAACTCATATTTCAAATGTAATGGGTGTTCAGTATAAATTCAGTGAGATCGATAAAGACAATAAGACGTACGTTCGGTTGCTTGTCAACGGAACTAATATATTGTCTCAGGGAAGCGGATTTTTACAAATTGCAGAAATTTTTTCATCTCTTGAATATACTGATTCAGGAAGATATATTTTGCTTATTGATGAGCCGGACTCACACCTACATATGACTTTGCAGAGAAATCTGATTGAAGAATTTAAGCAGATTTCAAATAGTCAACTTTTTATTATTACGCATAATGACAAATTTTTGAATTATATTCCGGATGAAGAGATTTTATACATCGATAGCAATAGAAAAGCCTCTGGGAGAATTGGTCCAATTGCAAGAGGATATAAAAATATTATAATAAAAGGACTATCTGGAACGATTGAACGGATTGATGAATTAAGAAATGCGATAAAGGTGATTCTTTGTGAAGGACAAACGGATGTAAAATTTCTTAATGAATTGTTACGAATAATGGCTGAATTGACAGGACGGGATGTACCTTGCCTATACATAGATAAACTTTGCGGAATAGACACGTTGAACGATAAACTCTTGTCTTATTCTAGGGCCTATGCTGATATAGTTTCAATTGATGCAGAATGGTTGATACTAAGAGATTCAGATTGCTTACCAATTAGCAAGCAATCTGCTGAGAAAAAAAAGAGTCTTACATATGTTACTGCCACCCGCAAGGATGTAATATTTCAAAAGGGATATGGTGTTGAGTCTACGTTTGTTTCTGAAATAGATAAATTTTCTGATCTGATTATAAGGCACTATAAACTAGATCCGATAGAATTGCCGGCTATTAAAGGTATGATCGAATCATTAAATCAAAGATATAAGACTGCCATTTTTACTATAACCGACCCTATACATAAAGAATTAGAAACGCATTTTAATCGGCAAAAAAGCAAAAGACCAGAATGTAAAGACGTGGTTTTTCGTGATATGCTTTTAGAGATTGATGAAAACAATATTGAGTATGTTATGACAAAAGCAATGCTTGATAAATATCTTATGGATTTACATCAGGATGTGGTTGGTAGATATACAGTTCAAAGTGATGCATTAAATCATTCAACAATAATGACGTTCTATCTTGGTTCAATCAGAAGGGTAGAAGATTTTTATGACTGTCATAAAACATTGATTGATCAGATATTGGCGCCCTAAAGAGTGTACTAAAGGTGTACTGCTTTTTCATTTCGTCCGCGCTATACTTATAATTGCCAGGAAAGCATACGAGTCTGGGGTTGACCTCCAGGCTCTTTTTCTTTGGCCGGATGCTTCTTTCATCCTTTCACGCATCCGTACATACGAAAGGAGAAGGCGACTATGCCGAAAAGACCCCAAAAACCATGCAAGCATCCCGGTTGCCCGCGATTGACTAACGATCGTTACTGCGACCTTCATGCTAAACTGCATACCAGTGACAGGGCTGGTGCCGTTGAGCGCGGCTACAACAGTCGTTGGCAAAAGGCGAGAAAGCAGTTCTTGGCAAGGCATCCTCTTTGCGCAGAGTGTCAGCGAACAGGAAAACTGACGCCGGCAACGGTTGTGGATCATATCAAGCCGCATCGTGACGATAGGGCGCTCTTCTGGGACGAGAGCAACTGGCAACCGCTTTGCAAGAAGTGCCACGACAGAAAAACCCGGACGATGGATCAGCATCAAGAGTATACGTTTTGACGAGAGGACAATTGCAATGAATAGTCAGCAATGTAACAAAAAGCCGCCTGCAGTTTATGAATATCATATTGTCTGCAAGGTCAAGGAAATGAAAAAATGTTTGCATTGTGGAGAGTATTTCCTTCCGAGATATCGATCTGATACGGTCTATTGTGACAGAGTGGTGCCAAACAGCGGTGGGAGAACGTGTAAACAGGTTGGCGCGCATAAAACTTTTGAAGAAAACCTGAAAAATAATAAAGTTGAAAAGCTTCGCCGAGATATTTATCAAGCAAAACAAATGCGAGTGAGAAGAAAACCAGATATTGCCGCTTACAAGGAAAAATTTGAGAAATGGAAAGCAGAGGTTCGTGCTTGGAAGGCAGACGTAAAAAACGGTTTAAAGAGTTCAGAAGAATTTATGTACTGGCTGAGGAACAATCGATAAAGATAAAGTGAAACCCGGTTCGGAGAAACGCTGCCAGTCACAAGGGGGTAGGGGCCAATCAATCTCCACCCCCCTTTACCCCCCAGACCGCCGCCCCCCTTCGCGTGAAAAATCGCAGAATTAGGCAGGGGGGATACCCGAGGAGCGTTGGAACACCTGCAAACTTTGAAAGAAATAGCGAAAACGCCAATGAAAATTAGCAACGGATGCATCGGCAGTTTCGCGGAATTGTTACGGTTAAGGCTGTAAAACACTTGCTCAAACGCAAGGTTTTGCGGCCTTTTTCTATGCAAAGATTTTGCGGAAGGGATGTGAAGCAATGACGAGTGTCCAGGAAAAACAGATACGGAATTTTCGAATGAAAGGAATCGGCTACAAAGCCATTGCTTCCACTCTTGGACTTTCCCGCGATGTGGTTCGCAACTACTGCAAAAGCCATGGACTTGATGGTTATGCGGCAGAAGTGATTGTGAATCTAAAAGAACAGATGCAGCAAGGCGACGTTTGCGGATGCTGCTGTACAGTCATCCTGCAGCCGGTGATAGGCCGAAAACGAAAATTTTGCTCGGAAAAATGCAGGCGGGAATGGTGGGCCACCCATCCGGAGGAGTCGCGTAAAAAGAAAGCGGCTTTTTATGAAAAGACCTGCGTTTACTGCGGCCAGCATTTTACCGTATATGGCAACAAAAACAGAAGGTACTGCAGTCATGAATGTTATGTGCATGACAGATTTTGGCGGGAGGAGGAAGGCAGAGAGCCATATGCAAGCCCCGCCCGGCATGAGGAGGAAAAGCATGAGTGAAATGAAATGGCAGTCATTGCCGGTGGATGTTCTTCGCCCGGCGGCATACAACCCGCGCAAAAAGCTGAAGGCGGGGGATAAGGAATACGAGAAGATCAAGAATTCCATTTTGGAATTTGGCTATGTGGAACCCATCATTGTGAACTACGACATGACAGTCATCGGTGGCCACCAACGGCTGACAGTTCTGAAAGACCTGGGGTATACCGAGGTGCAATGCGTAGTCGTTGAAATCAAGGACGAGAACAAGGTCAAGGCTCTCAATATTGCCCTCAATAAAATCACAGGAGCATGGAATGAACAGCTTCTTGCCGATCTGATCGTGGATTTGCAGACGGCCAATTTCAATACAGATTTTACGGGCTTTGAAGCGTCGGAAATCGAGCAGCTTTTCTCAAAAGTCCATAACAAGGAAATCAAGGAAGACGATTTCGATGTGGACGCAGCCTTAAAGAAGCCGACCATTTCACAAAAAGGCGACATATGGCTGCTTGGCAGGCACCGGCTTATTTGTGGCGACGCTGTTTTACCGGAAACTTATACTGCCCTCATGAATGGAGGCAAGGCCAATCTGGTGGTGACCGATCCGCCATATAACGTCAACGTGGAGGAAACCGCCGGGAAAATTAAAAATGACAATATGCCGGATGCGGACTTTTACAAGTTCCTGTTCGCGGCGTTCGTCAATATGGAGCAGAACATGGAAAGCGACGCTTCCATCTATGTATTCCACGCTGACACCCAGGGGTTTAACTTCCGCAAAGCCTTTGCCGATGCCGGATTTTATCTTTCCGGGTGTTGCATCTGGAAGAAAAACGCGCTGGTTCTTGGCCGCTCTCCGTACCAATGGCAGCATGAGCCATGTCTGTTCGGATGGAAGAAGGGCGGCAGGCACCAATGGTACTCCGACCGCAAGCAGACCACCGTCTGGGAATATGATCGCCCGAGATCCTCCAAGGAGCATCCGACCATGAAGCCTGTGGCTTTAATGGCGTACCCGGTTCAGAATTCCAGCATGAGCAATTGCATTGTGCTTGATCCCTTTCTGGGAAGCGGCTCCACGCTGATTGCCTGCGAGCAGACGGGACGCATTTGCTATGGCATTGAACTGGATGAGAAATTTGCCGATGTCATCGTTAATCGTTTTGTTGAAGCCGTCGGGGATTCATCCGGCGTCTTTTTGCTGCGTGACGGGATTCGTATTCCCTACGATGAAGTCCGGAAAGCGGCGGCTGATACAAGTGAAGAGACAGAAATGTAAGGCATGGAGTGTTCCGTGCCTTTTGCTTTTGAAAGGGGCGGACAATCATGACTGATGCAAGGCAGCTTACTTTTATCGATTTCTTTTCCGGCATCGGCGGTTTTCGCCGGGGCTTGGAACTGGCCGGCATGAAGTGTGTCGGATTTTGCGAAAACGACAAATTTGCGGTGCGGTCTTACCGCGCTATGTATGATACGGAAGGAGAATGGTATGGAGGTGACATCACGAAACTCCGAGCAGATGATATTCCTCAAACAGATATATGGACTGCGGGAAGTCCTTGTCAAAACCTCTCTGTTGCAGGAGGAAGAAGCGGGCTTCACGGTGACCGAAGCGGACTGTTTTTTGACTTCGTTGACCTCCTCAAAAGCAAAGCGGAAGAAGATAAACCCGAATGGGTTATCCTCGAAAATGTTAAAGGCCTTTTATCTAGCAATGCCGGATGGGATTTCCTCG
>Ga0316604_10000916_pt1 | contig 30165 bp, 27 predicted proteins | sample OWC_soil_day20_C_FD_207650 | JGI IMG/M metagenome (GOLD analysis project Ga0316604, IMG submission 207650) | Wetland soil microbial communities from Old Woman Creek delta, Ohio, United States - OWC_soil_day20_CT | ecosystem: Environmental > Terrestrial > Soil > Wetlands | place: USA: Ohio... | reverse complement strand
CCTTGAGAATGCCGCGATAGTCCACCAGCACGCCGTAGCGCTTCGCTTCGTGCAGGCGATTCACCCGCGCGATAGCCTGGATGAGGTTGTGCTCCTTCAGCGGCTTGTCGATGTAGAGCACCGTGTTGCGTGGCTCGTCAAAACCCGTCAGCAAGCGATCAACCACGATCAACAGGTCAGGACTGTCATCGCTGCCAAAATCCGTCAGCACATCCCTCTCGTAGGTGTCCTGGTTCTTGCCGACATTGGCGTTCCACCACTTCTGCACCTCAGGCAACTTGCTCTCGTCGACGGTCGTATTGCCTTCGCGGCTGTCAGGTGCAGACATCACGATGGCGCTCGTGACAAGGCCCGTATCGTCCAGATACTGCTTGTAACGAATCGCATCGAGCTTGCAATCGGTCGCCACCTGGCCCTTGAGGCCAAGCGTCAGTTTCTTGATGTTCTCGTTGAAGTGTTGGGCGATGTCCCAGGCAATCAACTCAAGGCGGTTGGCGGCTCCATATACCGCCCGCTTGCTGGCGAACTTGCGCTTAAGGTCTGCCGCCTGCTCGGATGACAGGCCTGCCGTAATCTTATCGAACCAGCTGTTCACTGCTTCTTCATTGATGGTCAGCGCGGGCACGCGCTCCTCATAGAGCAGCGGCGCGACGGTACCGTCTTCCACGGCTCGCTGCATCGTGTAGGCATGCACGATGGGGCCAAACTTGTTGGCCGTCTTCTCCTTCTTCAACAGCGGTGTACCGGTGAACGCCACATAGGCCGCGCGTGGCAAGGCTTTGCGCATGCGCTCGTGCGTTTCGCCGCCATGGCTACGATGCCCTTCGTCTACCAACACGATCAGATCACTCGACGCGTTGTGGCACTCGGGCAATTTGGAAGCAGTAGCGAACTTGTGGATCAGCGTAAAGATGATGCGTTCATTGCCTTGCCCGATGCGGCGTGCCAGTTCGCGACCCGAGCTGACCTTGGCCTTTTCGCCTTCCTTCTTCGTCGCAATCGCTGAGCCGAAAGCCCCGCTGTTTATGAAGTTGCGCGCGAGCTGATCCTCCAGATCCAGCCGATCTGTCACCACCAGCACGCGGCAAGCCTGAGTCGCTTCGTGCAGCACCAGCGCCTTGGTCAGGAACACCATGGTGAAACTCTTGCCCGAGCCCGTGGTGTGCCACACCACACCCCCCTCTCGCGAGCCATCCGGCTTGCGCTCTGCAGTACGCGCAAGCAGCGCACGGATACCGAAAAACTGCTGGTAGCGCGCCACCACCTTGCCCACCTTGCGGTCGAACAGCACGAACAGGCGCAGGAATTCCAGCAGGCGACCGGGCTGCAGCAGTGCCGCCAGCAGACGATCCTGATCGGTGGGCAACAGGGTTTGCTTCCAGTGCTGCTGGAAGTAGGCCTGCAGCTTCGCAGGTTTGCCCGCCAGCAAGGTGGCCTGAACCTCCGACTTGAGCGCCTGATTTTTCCACTCGCTCAATTGCGCATCCGTGAACTGCTCTTCGCGCCAGCGCGCCCAAAACTTCAGCGCTGTGCCAGTGGTGCCATAGCGCCCTTCGGTGTGGCTTACTGCGAACAGCAATTGCGCGTAGGCAAAGAGCTGGGGAATCTCATCATGCCGCTGGTTGCGCAGCTGCTGACTGATGCCTTCCTCCACCGTGGCCTGCCCGACATGACTGGCATCCGGCCGCTTGGCCTCGATCACAACCAATGGCAAGCCGTTCAGGTAGCACACCACATCGGGCACGCGGTGATGCGTGCCATGAGTGGAAAGTACCTCCAGCTCCTCGGTTACGTCCCAACGGTTGGCTGTCACGTCTTGCCAGTCCACCAACGCAATGGTCGGCTGATGCTTCTTACCGTCAGGCATGAACTCGGTAATGGTCACACCCAGCGTGAGCATCTGATAGAGCCGCTCGTTGGCTGGCAATAGCCCTTCGACAAGATTCAGCGTCTGCACCTGCCGCACGATCTGGTCGATGCCGCCGGGCGAGAGTGGATAGCGCTCGCCCTTGTAGTCGAAGCGCCGCGTCTGCAGCACCTCGATCAGGCGAGGCTTCAGGATCACCTCGCGCGTACTGCCACGTAGCTCCAATGTTTCGGCTACTGACAGGAAGTGCCAGCCCAGATTAATCAGCAAGTGCAGCGCCGGTAGATGGGTACTGTACTGCTCGCGGGTTTGGGGCAGATTGCTCATCGTCTTAAATCCAATGAGGGTGTTGTTGCCAGTTGGCAGGCATTCCCATCGCCGTCCGCCAGCGGGGCGTCGCAGCAATCGGCAGCAGCAAGGCATTGCAGGCGTCGCGCCAGACCACGCCGTTTCCTGACTGCGCGAGCAGATAGCGCAGCATCAGCAAGATGCAGAACACCCTGTCCCGCCGAGGCAACCGTGGCGCATTCCATTCGGGTTCATTCATTGCCTGCGGACGGATCGATAGCTCACGGTTCCACAAGCGACTGTGGTGCGCGCACACATTGCGGATGTATGTCAGCACGTGCAGCCAATCCTGCAAGCGCTTGGGGTGCAGGTTGAAGGCATCTGCGACGGCTTGCTTGTCCGGGCTCAGCATCCCTTTGTAAAGACGGGACAGGGAGCCCATACTGATCAGCTCCGTACTCATCCAGATTGGTAAAGCCGGGTAGCCGCTGTAATGAGTCTGAAAGTGAGCAACGAAGGCGTCGCTTGACTGCGCCGTTTCGTTGCGGAGCTTCTGTAGCCAGGCTCCATGATCGAACTGGGGATGAAAGTTGGCCGGATTCTCATGTCCGAACGCACCATAGGCCATACCTAGTTGATGCGTCACGCAGGTTCGCACCGCCACCTCGATCCGTTCAAGCGCGTCCATGACCAGAAGCCGGAGCTTGCGGTCGAACTCATACAGTTCGATCACCGTATCGAAGCTCGTTGCGGCCATGAACTGGCTGGTGACTTTGCCCGCCACATCCCGTTGCCTGAATGGGTACCAGTAGGCGCTGAGGCGGTAATAGCTGATGTTTGCGAGCCGCTGCTCGGCAGCGGGCAGATCGGCAATCTGCATTCCGCGCGCTTGCAGAAACGCAAGCTGGTCGGGAAACGCCAATGCGGGCTTGGCGTAGGCGGGAAGTGGGGGAGCAACCATCAGGCGCCCCCCACAAAAGAAAAACCGCCAAGGTTGCGCTTGCAGAAGCAGAGGCGTGGCGGTTGTGTTGCAGCCACTTTAGCGCAAGTCGGATGAAATTGAAACCCGAATTTACCGGGGGCGGCTTGCTCACGCAGGCTCATGAGCAGCCCTTGGCGGAAGTTTGACCCGCCGCTTGCCAGTGAGCAGGTCGGCCATGAGGGCGCGTTTCTGAGTACGCAGATTCTCTAGATCTACTTGTAACAGCCGAATTTCCTCCGATGCTGTACCTAACACTTTAGCTATGTAACGCTGGCGCTCCATCGGGGGCAAGGGCACCTTAACACTCATGAAATCCGCCGGCCGGACGTTCAACAGCCCATTGTTTCTGACCCCCGTGTTGACCATGGCACCCAGTTGGTCATGAAGGTAATCAGCCTCGAAGAGATACTTGAAGAAATCCGGATCACAGCGCCCATCAAGCTTGAAGCATACGTAAACATGAGGCACTAAACCTTGCTCGTACGCTTCTAGAGGAAACACGCAGCCAAACTCATACGACTTCGAGTTGCCCTTGTTGTAAGCAAACTCACCGCGCTTAAGCAGAATGTAGTCGTTCAGACTCTTACCAGCCATGAAGCGACTGTATTTTTCATCCTGGCGAACAAAGCCAGACCCCGAAGAAATCATCAGAATGGGATGCTCGACGCTATCACTCGTACGTTGAACACGCTCAGAAATATCAGACAGCGACAATCGTTCATGTTGGGCGCGACTATCCAACAGTAACGTTTGCATCAACGCTTGCTTTTGCTTCCGGCTGTTAGCAAGAAGCTTTTCGGCGGTAGTAATTGCCGTATCCCAAACACAAAGCGCTTCCGCTATGGCTTTCTGCTCTGCACATGGCGGAACGCTTACAGGAAACTGTTTAAGTTGGTCTGTATCGAGCCGTCCGGTTCCATGCCCTGCTTTATCGACCAATTCAAGGATCTCGCTTTTGCGACCCAATAGCTGGAATGCCAAGAACTCCGCATTGATCCCTTTAACGGGCAGCAAGGCTTTGATGTCCTGATTGAATGACAGCTCTCGTTTGGATACGGCCACCGGAAGGTCTTTGAGCAAAGCCATTCCTCGGGTCAATACCAAAACGGACTCAGCGGGAACTACTGCTGCGGCTGCCTTGCCTGCCGAAGTGAGCTTGAGCCCCGAGTCTGTCAGCCAAAGCGATTTCATGTCTTTGACGGTCACCCAAGGAAAGTCGCCATTCCAGTAGTCCTCCCGCTCCTTGCTTGGCGTCCCCCCGGATACGAATTTGACGCAATCGCTCAACAGCTTGGACATCCACCCCTTAGGCAACATCCTTGCCCCTTTTGCGCTTCTTCACTGCCGTTACGGGCATCTGCGTTTGAATTGTGGCTTTGATGAAATGTCGTTGCACAGACTTTGGCTCTTCGTGCAACAGAGGACCGGCTTCACTCATAACCCAGCTCCTTGAGATAGCCCGCCATCTTCTCTTCAAGCACAGCGAGCTCAGCTTTTAGCTTGGACCGCTCTTCGCGCACGGCTTTCAGATCGATGGCTTCGGTTTCCTCAAAGGTATCGACATAGCGCGGGATGTTGAGGTTGAAGTCGTTCTCTGCGATCTCCTTCGGGCTCGCAAGGTAGGCATATTTGTCCACGCTCTTGCGGGCACGCACGGTTTGCTCGATGCGATCGAGATCCTGCGTGCGCAGGATGTTCTGGTTCTTACCATCCTGGTACGCACGGCTGGCATCGATGAAAAGCACTTTGTCGTCGGCCTTCTTCTTGCGCAGCACGAGGACGGCCGCGGGAATGCCGGTACCGTAAAAGAGCTTTTCAGGCAGGCCAATGACCACGTCGAGCAGATTTTCTTCGATCAGTTTCTGACGGATTTTGCCTTCTGCCGCACCGCGGAACAGCACGCCATGCGGCACGACGACAGCCATGCGGCCTGTGCCGGGTTTCATGGTTTCGACCATGTGAAGGATGAAGGCGTAGTCGGCTTTGGTGCGCGGAGGAACGCCACGACGATAGCGGAAGAAGGGGTCTTTGGCGGCGGCCTCGTGCCCCCACTTTTCGAGCGAGAACGGTGGATTGGCAACGACAATGTCGAAATGCCGGAGCTGGCCATTGGCATCAAGCAGCTTGGGGTTACGCAGGGTGTCTCCCCACTCGATGCGGTGGTTGTCCTCGGCATGCAGGAACATGTTCATCTTGGCCAGCGCCCAAGTGCTGCCGATGGCTTCCTGCCCGTAGAGGGCGTACTTGCGGCTGCCCGTGCGTGCGCGGATGAGTTGGCCGCATTTCATGAGCAGCGAGCCTGAACCACAGGTGGGGTCACTGATCTCTTCGCCTTCCTGCGGGTCCATGAGCCGCGCCATGAGTTGCGAAACTTCTGGCGGGGTGTAGAACTCGCCAGCCTTCTTGCCACTGGTGGAAGCGAAGTTTTTGATGAGGAATTCGTAGGCGTTGCCGATGACGTCTAACGTACCAACGCGGCTCTCGCGCAGGTTCAGTTCGGGCTTAGCGAAGTCTTCGAGCAGATGGCGGAGGATGTCGTTCTTCTGCGATTCGTCGCCGAGCTTGGTGGAGTTGAAGCTGATGTCCTGGAACACATCGCGCAGCTTGGTGATGTTGGCTTCTTCGATGGCGTGCAAGGCTTTATCGATGCGCTCGCCGTTGCCTGGCTGGTGCCTGGCTTTATGCAGCGCGTAAAAGCTTGCACTACGGGGCAAAACAAAGCGCTCGTTCTTGAGTAATTCCTCAATGAGTTCAGGGTGGTCGCCGTGCTCGACCTTGTAGCGGTCGTAGTGGTCTTGCCAGACATCCGAGATGTACTTGAGGAAGAGCATCGTGAGGACATAGTCCTTGTAGATGCTCGGGTCCACGGTACCTCGGAACGTATCGCAAGCAGCCCAGACGGCGGCGTTGATGGAGTCTTGCTGAATGGGAGTGGCTGTCGTCATGGTGTCAGGTCAATTCAGATTCGTTCGAGAAGAGCGAAAGCGCGAGCGCATCGAGCTGGCTCTGCCGATTGCGGATCAAAGCATGGAGTTGGCGGGCTTCAGCGACAGCAGCGTCATTGAGCGCAACGATCAACTGCTGTGATTCGAGGGGTGGTACAGCAATTTGCATAGCTTCAAGAATGGGCCTGCGGATACTCAGCTGGTCCGTTCCCTCTGCGTTGCTGGCGAAGTAGCGCTGGGCAGGCAGGCGATTGATCTGCCAGCTCAGGAACTCTGAAAGCAGGGTGGGTGACTTGATACGCAAGAGAAAGAAGTACTGCGAGCAGACCGTGGGCTTGGGTACTTCCTTAAGGCACACAGCGTAGTTGCGACCACCTCGAGCGACGAACACCACGTCACCCGGTTCAAGCCATTGTACGGGTTTGGTTACTTCCACAGCCGTGCGGGTGAGGCCGTCCCACGCAACTTCACCAGTCGGGCTGATATCCCGCATCTGCAATGCGTAGGCGTTGCCGTCGTCTACGACCGGCACGCTGCCGCGAAACGGGTGGCCTGCCTGGACTTCGACAAGATTCTTAAGAGTGAATTTCATTGCACCAATCCGGTTGATGCGAAATTGTGCTTGCGTTCTCCGGATCATGCAACTACTATTTATTTACGCATCATCCTTGTTGATGCAAAACTTTTGGAGATAATCATGAAAGAGTTTGAAGTTAACTGTGTAACCAAGCCCAACCGCCAGAGCGCACACGAGCACATCACCCATATTGGCCACACCGTGAACAAGTGGCGGCTGACTCGAGAAGCCGCCATCCAACGTATCGAATCCAAGACCGAGGCGTTCTACACCGTGGATCAGCAGACGGGAAAGCGCGCTTATATAGGTGTGGTTCGCGAGGCGGGCAAGGCGCCTTACCTGCGGACCCACGCGGACAGTAAGTGGAACGACAACCTGCTTGCACAGGCCGAGTGCGGGGCTGATTGCAAGATTCTCTGATCTTCCGAAGCATCAGCAGTACGACGGGCACATTGCTCGTCGTACTGCCGCTTGATACCAACCATCGTTCAATTTCATGGAGGCAGCAACTTGCAATCACTCACAACGGTCGTTCAAAGCCCACTGTTTTCATGGGTTGCTACCGCATTCGGCGGTCTTTGTGTCGTCGGCTTATTTTGGTGGCGAGCTGGTTCGTTTTTTTGCTTACTCGACCGATTTTGGAGGCTAGTAACCGGTAGGACAGAACTTCATGACCCAATCCTGAACGCCCTCCTCCGGGAAAGCCTGGATTTGGAGAAATTTCAGTTAATTTATGGCGTAAAAGCAGAAAATATCTCTGATTTACACAAGTTTTCTGAATGGAAGAAGGAAAAACAGGTCGGGATGAGAAGTATCCACAAAGCTAGGCGCTGGATCGATGTCGCGTCTTCAGAGATTGTGCTGAAGCCACCAAAGTACTTCATTCGTGGGCGGTTAGGGATCGTCTTCTTGGCGACACTCTTTATCGTTGGGGCAGAGCAACTAACCTCATCAAAAAATGCTTTGTTGCGAATGCGCGAAACGGCGGTTTGGTTCAAGACAGACGCTAAAACGGTTAAGGCACCTTTCGAAGGCTGGTCATTCGATCAGGTGCAATGCACAACCAGCAGAGTAGATGTGATGAAACTGACGGGCTTCAACGCTTCAGAGGCTGAAGCAATTTGCGAAGCAATAGAACAAGATGGGCTGAAGAATCTGGTTATCAAAACAGTGAAACAGCAAGCATGGACAGGTATCTTTTTTGCATCCGCTGCTCTGTTAATCGCTCTAATTAACTTCTACTCGGCTCTTGGAGCACAGGAAGCTGTGTCCTTAAGAAAGCGCCTAAATTACCCATAACTAGGATGTGTTTAACCACAAAGCAAAAGAGGCCATAAGGCCTCTTTTTCGTGGGATCTTTTCACTATCCGTGGCAGTAATTTTTCACTTACTTGGCACGGATTTCACTTTCCGTGTCACCCGACATCATCAAACGTCGATGTTGCGTGCATTCAGCGCATTGCGCTCGATGAAGTCCCGACGCGGTTCAACCTGATCACCCATGAGTGTGGTGAAAATCTCGTCGGCGGTGATGGCATCGTCGATTTTGACTTTCAGCAGACGGCGCACGGCAGGGTCCATGGTGGTTTCCCAGAGCTGTTCGGGGTTCATTTCGCCCAGCCCTTTGTAACGCTGCTTGGAGAGGCCGCGTTCGACTTCCGCGAGCATCCAGGTAATGGCTTCGGCGAATGTGCTGACCGGCAGGCTCTTGTCATTGCGGCGCATGGTGGCACCTTCCCCGAGCAGACCGCTGAGCAGCTGGCTGGCGCGGCGGATGGTGGGGTAATCGCCGGAGGCGATGAAGGCCGGGTCGATTTCGGTACGCTTGATGTTGCCGTGGTGCATGCGTTCGAGGGCAAGGTGCCAGCCTTCGTGGATTTCGTTGTAGTAGGCACTGACCTGGATGACCGGCGGGATGACAGCCTGGAGACGCTGGGCAGAATCCTTCGCGGCAGCTTCGTCGGCCAGTGACAATTCGATGTCCTGGGCAAGGATGGCGTGCAGCACGTCGGGGTCGATCCAACTGGTGAGGCGATTGATGACGGCTTCGGCGAGCAGGTAGCTGCGGGCCATTTCTTCGAGCGGGACGCCTTCGATGGGGTTTGCACCCGTGCGCGGCAGCAGCGATGCACCGTCCAGCCCGAGCTTGAGGAGGTGGGCGGAGAGTTCGTTGTCGTCCTTGATGTACATCTCGGTGCGGCCGTGCTTGATTTTGTAGAGCGGCGGCTGGGCGATGTAGATGTGGCCGCCTTCGACGAGCTCGGGCATCTGGCGATAGAAGAAGGTGAGCAGCAGGGTGCGGATGTGGGCGCCGTCAACGTCCGCATCGGTCATGATGATGATGCGGTGGTAGCGGAGTTTTTCGGGCTTGTAGTCGTCCTTGCCGATGCCGGTGCCGAGTGCGGTGATCAGGGTGACGATCTGTTCGGAGGAGATCAGCTTGTCGAAACGGGCACGCTCGACGTTGAGTACCTTGCCGCGTAGCGGCAGGATGGCCTGAAATTTGCGGTCGCGACCTTGCTTGGCAGAGCCGCCGGCGGAGTCCCCTTCGACGATGTAGATTTCGCACAGGGCAGGATCTTTTTCCTGGCAGTCGGCGAGTTTGCCGGGCAGGCCGATGCCGTCGAGCACGCCTTTGCGACGCGTCATTTCGCGGGCTTTGCGGGCCGCTTCGCGGGCGCGGGCAGCTTCGACGATCTTGCCGCAAATGGTCTTGGCATCAATGGGATTTTCGAGCAGGTATTCACCAAGCTTGGCGGCCACGACTTCTTCAACGGCCGGCCGGGCTTCGCTGGAAACCAGCTTCATCTTGGTCTGCGAGGCGAACTTGGGATCCGGCATCTTGACCGAGAGCACGCAAGCCAGACCTTCGCGCATGTCGTCACCAGCGATGTCGACCTTGGCTTTCTTGGCAATCTCGTTTTCTTCGATGTACTTGTTGATGATGCGGGTCATCGCCGCACGCAGGCCGGTCAAGTGGGTTCCACCGTCGGATTGCGGGATGTTGTTGGTGAAGCACAGCACCTGTTCCTGGTAGGAGTCGTTCCATTGCATGGCGACTTCAACCGTGAGTTCGATATCGTGAACGTTGCCGGTCGTGATCCGGGTCGTGCCGGTCGCGTAGAACACGCTGGGGTGCAGGATGGTCTTGGCGCGATTGATGTATTCGACGAAGCCCTTGACCCCACCGGCGAAGGCGAAATCCTCTTCCTTGCCGTTACGCTGGTCGAGCAGACGGATCCGCACGCCGTTGTTGAGGAAGGAGAGTTCGCGCAGGCGCTTGGCCAAAATATCGTAGTTCCATTCGATGGTGCCGAAGATTTCTTCGTCAGCCAGGAAATGCACTTCGGTGCCGCGCTTTTCGGTGTTACCGAGAACCTTGAGCGGCGAGACTTCAACACCTTCACGGATTTCGGTGATGCGATCGACCACCATGCCTTGATTGAATTCGATGAAGTGCTTTTTGCCATCACGGCGGATGGTCAGACGCAGAAACTTGGACAGTGCGTTGACGCAGGTGACACCTACGCCGTGCAGACCACCAGAGACCTTGTAGCTGTTCTGGTTGAATTTTCCGCCCGCATGCAGGGAGCACATGATGATTTCAGCAGCAGAGCGTTTGGGCTCATGCTTGTCATCGAACTTGATCCCGACCGGTATGCCACGGCCATTATCGGTTACCGAGATGGAGTTGTCGGTATGGATGGTGACGACGATGTCGTCGCAATGCCCCGCCAGTGCTTCGTCAATGGCGTTATCCACGACTTCGAAAACCATGTGGTGCAGACCGGTGCCATCGGAGGTGTCACCGATGTACATGCCCGGCCGTTTGCGTACGGCTTCAAGGCCTTCGAGTTGCTGGATGCTGTCTTCGTCGTAAAGCGGTTCTTGCGGGTTTTGCTGATCGGACATGGTTGTCACTTTTTAAAATCTGATTTTATGCAGGTTGGCCAGTACTGTCTGAAGACGGCCTATTTCCGGGCGTTTTCACTGACATCGATGAGTACGAGGCGACTGTTGGTATCGAATACCAACCGGCCTTCACCCTTGTAGTAATTTTCGGTTCGCCAGTTGTCAGCACCGAAGTAGTAGGGCACCCAGGCGGTTCCTGAAGTTTGTACGCCAATATCGGTGGGGGCGCCAATGAGGCGTTCAACATCCACACGGCTCATGCCGATCTGCAACTTGGCAAACCTGCTGTTGGCCGCGATATTGCCAACGATTTGCCCTTGAAGCTGATCCTTGCCGATGACGCTTCGAACCTCTTGCTGAATTTCAGGGCGCTGATTCTGGCTGCTGCAGGCAACCAGAATCATCACACACATCCAGGCAAGGAAGGCTTTTGAAAAAAATTTCATCCAGGTTCAAATCCGCATGGGCATCACAACGGCCTTGAACTGTTCGTTGCCAGGCAGGGTGAACAAGGCTGAAGACATCGGTTCGTTGAGATGGATTTCAACGGTATCGGTCGCCACATTGTTGAGCACATCGAGCAGGTAGGTCACGTTGAAACCCAGTTCGAGCGGATCCCCGGCGTAATTCACTTCCAGTTCTTCGAGCGCTTCTTCCTGTTCGGCGTTGGAGCTGATGATCTTGACGCTGCCCGGTTCGAGCACGATGCGCAGACCACGGAATTTTTCGTTGGTGAGGATCGCCGCACGCTGCAAGGCAGACAGCAAACCGGCACGATGCGCCGTCACCAGCTTCGGATTTCCCTGAGGAATGACGCGCTCGTAATCCGGGAACTTTCCGTCGATGAGTTTGGTGATCAGTTCGATCGGACCGAAACGGAAGCAAGCTTGATTGCCGGTAATCACGATCTCGACCGGATCTTCCGTGTCTGCAAGCTGGCGGGTGAGTTCCAGCACGGTCTTGCGCGGCAGGATGACTTCGGTCTTGGCAAATTCATCTTCAAGGACATTGGTCGACATGGCCAAGCGGTGGCCATCGGTTGCGACCATGCGCAGTTCATTGCCCTGCACCTGCATCAGCAGGCCGTTCAGGTAGTAGCGGATATCCTGCGCAGCCATGGCGTAGGCCACTTGTGCCAGTTGGCGGCGGAAGTCTTTCTGGGACAGCCTTACCGTGAGGCTTTCGCCGCTGTTGAGCTGCATGCGGGGATAGTCAGCCGCCGGCAGGGTTTGCAGCGCATAACGGCTTTTGCCTGCTTTCAGGGTCAGACGCTTGTCATCCAGAACCAGACTGACCTCGCCGTCTGGCAGAGCCCGCAGAATGTCCTGCAGCTTGCGAGCAGCAACCGTGATCGAGGCATCGTCCCCACCTTGAGCGATCTGGTGCGTGGTGATCTGGATTTCGATATCGGTTGCGAGCAGGGTCAGCGCGTCACCGTGTTTTTCGATCAGCACGTTGGACAGGATTGGCAGGGTATGACGCTTCTCGACAATCCCTGAAACGGATTGCAGGGGTGCCAACAGGGCATCACGTGTTGTTGTTAACAGAAGCATTTATATAAACCTCCTAATACTAATATAGCGAGCTGATTTCTGTGGATAACCGCTAAAAATCTTTTAAAAACAAATCGTTAACTATGTTGATGAAGCTGTTGGAAACCACCCTGACAACATTGTGTGCAATTGTGGAGCGTTTTGATACTTCTGTGTTCAGCAGGACTTGCCCACATTTTCTCAAGTGCCATTCCCCGTTTTGTCCACAACCCAAGCTTGCATTGCCATCTTCACAAATTCTGATCCATGAGCTGTCGATCAAAAATTAAGCAGCAGGTTTGAAAGCCCCCGCTTTTGAAATCATGCTCAAAGCATCGAGTATGGAGATGTGTTCATGACCCAGAAAACATGGTCAATACGAGGTTGATTCCTTCCTTGGGCACATGTCAGGTGTTGTTGTTAACAAAAGCATTTATATAAACTCTTAATACTAATATAGCGAGACGATTTCTGTGGATAACCGTAAAAAACTGTTTTAAAACAGCTTGTTAACCATGTTGATCAAGCTGTTGGAAACCACCCTGATAACTTTGTGTGCAATTGTGGAGGGTTTTCGCAGTCCTGCCTTGAGAGTGACTTCTCCACATTTTCTCAAGCGCCATTACCTCGTTTGTCCACAGCCTAATCGTGCATTCCTTATCCCCGCAGAGTCTGACTCAGTACGTGCAGATCGTGATTGAGTTGCTGGTCTGAAAGGCGCATTTCCGTAATTGTGCGGCATGCATGCAGCACGGTTGTGTGATCACGCCCCCCAAACGCATCGCCAATGGCAGGCAATGAGGAGGGGGTGAGTTCTTTGGACAGATACATGGCAACCTGGCGTGGACGGGCGATATTGCGCGTACGCTTCTTGGAGAGCAGTTCGGCCAGCTTGATCTTGTAGAAGTCCGCTACGGTCTTCTGGATCAATTCAAAGGTGATCTGACGGTTGTGCGCGGCAAGCAGGTCACGCAGGGCGTCACGTGCGACTTCCAGTGTGATTTCACGGCCATGGAAGCGGGCGTAGGCAACGACTTTCTTGAGTGCACCTTCAAGCTCACGGACATTGGAACGCAGGTTTTTGGCAATCAGGAAGGTGACGTCATCCGGCAAGGGAATGTTGTCGAATTCGGCCTTCTTCTTGAGAATGGCCATGCGCATTTCGAGTTCCGGCGGTTCGATCTGGACCGTCAAACCCCAGTCGAAGCGGGAGATCAGCCGATCTTCAAGACCCTGGATATCTTTTGGATAGGTATCGCAGGTGATCACGATCTGTTTCTTGGCTTCGGTCAGTGCATTGAAGGCGTGGAAGAACTCGTCACGCGTGCGTTCCTTGTTGCCGACGCCCAGGAACTGGATATCGTCGATAAGAAGCAAGTCCAGCGAACGGTAGTAGCGCTGGAACTGGTCAAAACTTTTCTGCTGGTAGGCCCGCAGCACATCGGCAAAGTAGTCTTCAACGTGTACATACCGCACCACGGCTTTCGGGTTATGGCGCAGGACTTCATTACCAATCGCATGAATCAAGTGGGTCTTGCCAAGGCCTACTCCGCCATACACAAAGAGCGGGTTGTAAGAAGAGCCGGGATTGCTTGCAACGGAGATGGCTGCGGCCCGGGCCAGATCATTGGCACGACCGGTTACCAGCGTGTCAAAAGTGAAAGACGGGTTGAGACGGGTCTTTTCGTAGCTTGAGTTGCTGTTGGTAATGATGGCCGGTACTTCTGCATGAGTCTGGGCAGGTGCCGTAACGGAGGTTTTGGCAGGGCTGGGGACACTGGGCCGGGAATTCGGGTTCTGGATGTTGTTTGTAGGTTTTTTTTGCGAACTTCCCAGTTCCAGACTCAAAGGGGTGACCACACCGAAGAATTCCTCGGCAAGTTCTTCCAGGCGACGTTGATAGCGTTCGCGGACCCATTGCAGTACAAACCGGTTTGGAGCAAATAGCTTTATCCCTTCACCAGCACCAGCTTCGGCAACTTCAAGTGCACGAATCCAGGTGTTGAACTGCTGGGCAGGCAGTTCATTTTCCAGTCGGGCCAGGCAGGCAGTCCAGAAGGCGTGACTCACGTTTTTCGGTATATTCTTTTGTTGCACAAGCAGTTAGCAAGTGCCGGGTTAACAAGAAGCGACCGCAAGCACTGCGGTACAGTGCTCCCGGAAAAAGTGCATGGGGGATTGGGACTTGTCTCCTTCTTGTCTTGCTCGAGGAGAATCCGTCGTTGCTGTGGATTCTACCTTTTCAGGACATATTTATCCACAGGCTGGAAAACGCTGGGAATAAGTTTTGTCTTGACAATCAGGCGCATAACCGATCTAATCGCGAGTTCGCCGCATTTATTGCTTTAGGGATAGATCATGAAACGCACGTATCAACCTTCCGTTGTCCGCCGCAAGCGCACACACGGCTTTCTGGTTCGCATGGCTACTAAGGGTGGTCGCAAGGTGATTAACGCGCGCCGCGCCAAAGGCCGCCATCGCCTGGCCGTCTGAGCGCAGTTTCAGCGGGTTCTTTTACGGTGCGGCATGCGCCGGACAAGATGGATTCGCCTGATATCTCGCGGTCATTTCGACCTGCATATCGCTTGCGCAAAACGGATGAATATTCATCCGTTTTTGCTTTCAGAAAGGTCATAAAAGGGCGTTTTTTTGTCCTTCACTATCGCCCTTCAGAGACGGGTATTACCGCTCGTCTCGGGGTTGTTGTGGCCAAAAAGCTTGCACGCCAAGCGGTACAACGCAATTTCATCAAGCGCATCGCGCGGGATCTGTTTCGCCATGTGCGGGCAACATTGCCCTGCCATGATCTGATCTTGCGTGTGCATGCGCCCGTGGCGCTGGCCAGTCGTGCCGAACTTCGTGCAGACATGCAGCAGGTTTTGCGAAGATTGCCGCGATGAAAACTTTGCTGATCTGGCTGTTGCAAGCCTATCGTTATGCTGTAAGTCCATGGCTGGGTAATCGCTGTCGTTTTGACCCGAGTTGTTCAGCCTACGCAATCGAAGCTTTGCGCAAGCATGGCTTGCTGAAAGGCTTTAGACTAGCCTGCTGGCGTGTGTTGCGCTGTCACCCATGGTGTGATGGTGGCCACGATCCGGTTCCTTGAAGTTTTCAACCCCTCATCCCCTTTCGAGTCCTCATTATGCAGATGGATTTCAAGCGCATTCTCCTCATGGTCGTGTTCGCCTTTTCGGTGATCATGCTGTGGGAAAAGTGGACGGCCTATAACGCGCCTAAGCAAGTACCGGTTGCCGCACAGTCTGCGACAACTAGCAATCCAGGTGGTGCCGTTCCGGCACCGATGTCGTCCAGTGCTTCTGCGACAGCGAGTGCTGGTGTTGCTCCGGTACCTGGGGTGACGGATGGCAAGGTTTCGCCTTATTCAGACGTTCCTCGTGCCGTGGTCAAGACCGATACGATGATTGCAACGGTGTCGGCACAAGGCGGTGACATCATCCGGGTTGAACTGACCCAGCACAAGATCAGCAATGACCAGCGTAGCTGGCCGACTTTGTTGAAATCGATTTTTTCATCGGACAAGGCCGACGAAAACCAGGCCAAGAATTTTGTTGTTCTGCAAGATCAAGGCGATCATTTTTATGTGGCCAATAGTGGCTTTACCAGTGATGGATTGCCGAATCACAAGACGCTCTTCGATCTGAAGGGTGGCGAATATTCCCTGAAGGATGGTGAAGACAGCCTCCAATTGCGCTTGCAGGCGCCTGTGGTGAATGGTGTTGCGGTTACCAAAGTCCTGACTTTCCATCGTGATTCGTATGTGATTGATATTGCTTACGAAGTCAATAATGCCGGAACAGCGGCATTGAATACGACGGCATATTTCCAGCTGGCTCGCGATGACAAACCGACCGAGCATAGTGCCGGCATGTTTGGTGGAGTTAGTTCATTTACAGGTCCGGCTGTGTATACCGATGCTGGAAAATTCCAGAAGATCGAGTTCAAGAAGATCGCCAGCAATGAAGCCAAGTATGTGAGTACTGCCAAGGATGGCTGGATTGCAATGGTTCAGCATTTCTTTGTCAGTGCCTATCTGCCGAAGGTTGGCGAGCAGCATGAGTTTTTCACCCACAAGATTTCAGAAGGCATATTCGGTGCCGGAGTGAAGTTGCCTGTGGCTGTGGCAGCAGGGCAGAAGGCCACCCTGGATGTACCCTTGTATGTGGGTCCTCAGGAACAAAACAAGCTCAAGGCACTCGCTCCCGGATTCAATCTGGTGGTCGATTACGGTTGGGTAACGATCATTGCGGTACCACTGTTCTGGCTGCTTTCAACAATCCATGGATTTGTTGGCAACTGGGGCTGGGCCATCATTCTGGTTACGCTTCTGATCAAGGCGGCGTTCTTCCCCTTGTCGGCTGCCAGCTACAAATCCATGGCCAAGATGAAGACCTTAATGCCACGGATGAAGCAGCTGCAGGATCGTTATAAAGACGACAAGATGAAGCTCAATCAGGCAATGATGGAGCTGTACAAAACTGAGAAGGTCAATCCGATGGGAGGCTGTTTGCCCATCCTGATCCAGATGCCCGTATTCATTGCGTTGTACTGGGTATTACTGGGCGTAGTGGAAATGCGCCAGGCTCCCTGGATGTTCTGGATTACTGATCTGTCGGTAAAGGATCCGTATTTCATCCTGCCGTTGATCATGGGCGCAACCATGCTGATCCAGACCCGCCTCAACCCGACACCGGCTGATCCGGTTCAGGCCAAGGTGATGCTGCTTATGCCGGTGATGTTCACCTTCATGTTCCTGTGGTTCCCATCAGGTCTGGTGCTGTACTGGGTGCTTAACAACGCTTTGTCGATAGCACAGCAATGGTACATTAACCGGATGATTGAACGTGGTGGCGCCAAGCCTGCCAACTGATGTAATCGCTGCCGTCGCGACCGCTCCCGGACGCGGCGGCATTGGTGTGGTTCGGGTGTCCGGCCCGAACCTCGCCGGGTTTGCTCAAGCCATTACCGGGCGTCCTCCCAAATCCCGCATCGCCACCCTGGCGAATTTCCTCGACATAACTCAGCAGCCGATTGATCAGGGCTTACTGCTGTATTTTCCTGGGCCGCATTCCTATACCGGCGAAGACGTCATCGAACTACAAGGTCATGGTGGACCGGTAGTGATGCAGATGCTGTTGACCCGCTGTCTGGAATTGGGGGCGCGGCTTGCCGAACCAGGTGAATTTACCCGTCGTGCTTTCCTGAACGACCGACTCGATCTGGCCCAGGCTGAAGGGGTTGCGGACCTCATCGATGCATCAACCACGGCGGCGGCCCGTTCGGCTTTGCGTTCCTTGTCTGGACGCTTCTCGGAGCAGATTCATACATGGCGGGATAAGCTGGTTGACCTGCGCATGCTGGTCGAAGCAACGCTTGATTTTCCCGAAGAAGACGTTGATTTTCTGCAGGCAGCGCGCGCCATTCCGCGCCTGGAAGCGTTACAGGCTGAATTGAAAGTGATCTTGCAGCGTGCCAAGCAAGGCAGTTTGTTGCGACGGGGTTTGCAAGTGGTACTGGCTGGGCAGCCCAATGTCGGAAAATCCAGTTTGCTCAATCAGCTTTCGGGAGAAGACCGTGCCATTGTGACAGCGGTAGCTGGTACGACGCGCGATGTCTTGAAGGAAGCAATCCAGATCGAGGGGATTCCACTACACATTATCGATACTGCAGGTCTGCGCGAGACTGAGGATATTGTCGAGAAAATCGGAATCGAACGGACCTGGAGCGAGATTGGCAAAGCGGATGTAGTGGTCCGTATGGTCGATGCAGCGAGCGGGATCACTGCAGCAGATCATGCCATCGATGCACGTTTGCCACAGGGCGTGCCGGTGATCTGGGTTTTCAACAAGATCGATCTGGATGGAAGCCTTGCCCGCCGTGAGGTATTGGAGGGTGGGATAGGAATCTGGTTATCAGCCCAGAGTGGAGCTGGCCTTGATCTGTTGCGGAGTGCCTTGCTTGAAATAGCTGGCTGGGAAGCTCACGACGAGGATATTTATCTGGCCCGTGAGCGTCATCTGGAAGCTTTGCGTGAAGCGGATATGCATGTAACGCTGGCGCTGGAACGAGCGGTTCAGCTGGATTTGTTGGCAGAGGAATTACGGTTGGCTCAAGAAGCAGTCAATACCATCACCGGTGAATTTTGTGCTGATGATTTGCTGGGAGTGATTTTCTCGCGTTTCTGTATTGGCAAGTAGGAGAACAGGATGTCTGAATTTGAGAATCAGCATGCCGATGCAGCAATGATTTCGGCCGAGATTGCCCGGATGCTGGTCGCACTTGGCATTGACTGGACTGACGAGACACGGATGCGGGCTTTGGCGCGAGAGGCCTTGTCTTTTCACGGAATGGATAGTTTTGGACATCTTGATCCGGAGGATGTCACGGGACGAAGCAAACAGCGTTTGTTTGGCTTGATTGCCCTCATGCTTCGCACTATGGAAGAGGGGGCTGAAGTAGGTGAATTGATTCATGGAAGTGACATCTGGAAAGCCCTTGCGAAAGCTTTGTGGACTGAAAAGAATGCCGTTTCTTCGAAGTAATGTTTCACGTGGAACACAGTTAACATGGAGTGGTTACTCTTATTGGCCGGCGCTTTTCTGGCGGGCCTGATTGATGCGGTTGTAGGGGGCGGAGGTTTGGTACAGCTCCCGTTGTTGTTAGCGGTATTTCCATCCGTTGGAATCCCCATCCTTTTTGGTACCAATAAAATCTCCAGTATTGCCGGCACGGCGAGTTCTGCCTGGCAGTACTCACGCAAAGTTTCCATCTCTTATCGTCTGGCCTTGCCTGCCAGCTTGGCCGCGCTGATTGGTGCAGCAAGTGGTGCGGCGGTGGTTTCTTTCTTGCCAAACCATGCACTCAAGCCCATGGTGCTTGTCTTGCTGGTAGTGGTAGGGGTTTATACTTGGTTCAAACCGGAGTTTGGTCGGCGTGTTGTCCAGCGACGAGAATGGACCTGGCCACGTTTGCTTGCTGTACTTCTCGGGTTTGGTCTTGGTTTTTATGATGGGTTTTTTGGTCCTGGTACCGGGAGTTTCCTGATCTTCGGATTTGTGCGTTTGTTTGGCATGGATATGTTGCATGCTTCTGCGAGTGCCAAACTGGTGAATTTCGCTACCAATCTTGCAGCACTGGTGTTTTTTCTTTCTCATGACGGGGTGCTGTGGCAGGTTGGTTTGGCAATGGCTTGTGCCAATATCGCCGGTGCTCAAGTGGGAACCTGGATGGCTGTACGGCACGGGAATGCATTCATCCGCTGGTTGTTGCTGACCGTTGTTTCCGTGTTGGCCATCAAACTGGCCTGGGATATCTTCTCGCATTAAGGTGATGTTCCACGTGGAACATCATCTGTATCAAAGCGGCCGAATGGGTTGTTTTGATTTATACAGCGCAGTTCACAGTTTATCCACAGAGCTATCCACTAGGCCGCAAGAAGGCTCCGGTGTATCATTGCGAGCCCTTTCACATTCATTGTTTCCAATGCTGCATCCCGAACGCTTCGATGTCATTGTTGTTGGTGGTGGTCATGCGGGGACTGAAGCCGCCCTGGCTGCTGCCCGTGCCGGTGCAAAAACCCTGCTGTTGAGCCACAACATCGAAACCTTGGGGCAGATGAGTTGCAATCCTTCCATTGGCGGGATTGGCAAAGGCCATCTGGTCAAAGAAGTGGATGCCCTCGGTGGCGCAATGGCAGAAGCCACGGACGAAGGTGGTATCCAGTTCCGTATCCTGAATGCTTCAAAGGGGCCTGCTGTGCGTGCCACACGCGCTCAGGCCGACCGTATTTTGTACAAGGCGGCGATCCGTCGTCGTCTTGAAAATCAGCCCAATCTGACGCTTTTCCAGCAAGCCGTAGATGACATCACGGTTGCTGGCGATCGCGTGACCGGTGTAGTCACCACGATAGGTTTGCGCTTTGAAGCACCTACGGTCGTACTGACTGCCGGAACCTTTCTGAACGGCCTGATCCACGTTGGTCTGCAACATTATCCGGGCGGGCGGGCAGGAGATCCTCCTGCCATCTCTTTGTCGCATCGCCTGCGTGAATTGGCCCTGCCGATTGGCCGCCTGAAAACCGGAACGCCGCCGCGCCTGGATGGCAAAACCATCGATTTTTCGGTCATGCAGCAGCAGCACAGTGATGATCCACTGCCGGTGTTTTCCTTTCTTGGCAATCCGGCACAGCATCCCAAGCAGATGCCGTGCTGGGTAATCCGGACCAATTCGCGTACCCACGACATCATCCGCGCCAATCTGGATCGTTCGCCGATGTATACCGGCGTGATCGAGGGTGTCGGGCCACGTTACTGCCCGTCGATTGAAGACAAGATCCATCGCTTTGCGGACAAGGACAGCCACAATATCTTCCTTGAACCGGAAGGTTTGACCACCCACGAAATCTATCCCAACGGGATTTCCACGTCCTTGCCCTTCGATGTGCAGCTGGCGGTGGTGCGCAGCATGGTGGGTTTGGAAAACGCGCATATCCTGCGTCCCGGTTACGCCATCGAATACGATTACTTCGACCCGCGTAATCTCAAAAGCAGCTTCGAGACCAAGACGATTGCAGGGCTGTTCTTTGCCGGTCAGATCAATGGCACAACGGGCTATGAAGAAGCGGCTGCCCAAGGCCTGCTGGCGGGTGTGAATGCGGCCTTGATGGCCCAGGGCAAGCCGGCTTGGTGCCCCGCGCGAAGTGAGAGTTATCTGGGCGTGATGGTTGATGATCTGATCACGCGTGGCGTGGCTGAGCCTTACCGGATGTTTACCTCGCGTGCCGAATATCGTCTGAGTCTGCGTGAAGACAACGCCGATCTACGTCTGACCGAACAAGGCAGGGCGCTGGGACTGATCGACGAGCGGCGCTGGGCCGCCTTCAGTGAAAAGCGCGAAGCCATTGAGCGCGAATCCGCACGCCTGCGTGCGACCTGGGCCGTGCCGCACAAGCTGGTGGCTGGCGAAGCCCAGGCGGTGTTTGGCCAGGAGCTGGAGCGTGAGTACCGGTTCTTCGACCTGTTGCGTCGGCCGAACATGACTTACGCGGCCTTGATGAGCTTGTCGAGTGCTCCGCAGGATCCTGAAATGGATCCGCAAGTTATTGAACAGATTGAGATTTCTGCAAAATATCAGGGGTATATCGAGCGTCAGCAAGACGATATTCTGCGTGCCTCAACCCAGGAAAACACCGTGCTTCCGGGCGATATCGACTACAGCGCGGTTAGCGGTTTGTCCAAGGAAGTGCAGCAGAAGCTCAAGCAGCATAAGCCCGAAACCCTCGGTCAGGCCTCGCGCATTCAGGGCATTACGCCGGCGGCGATTTCGCTGCTCATGATCCATCTGAAGAAGCGTGAGTTGCTGGCGCGTGTTGCGCGGGGAGACAAGGCATGAGCACCGCGCAACGCCTTGCTGCCGGGATCGCCGCGCTGGGCCTTGATCTTGACGAAGTTACCCAGCAGCGCCTGCTCGCCTATGGCGCGTTGCTGATGAAGTGGAACAAGGTCTACAACCTCACCGCGATCCGTGATGAGGCGGCCATGATTGACCTGCACCTGCTCGATTCACTCTCCATCCTGCCGCATGTGGCGGACGTGAGTCGCGTGGCCGATATTGGCAGTGGCGGCGGCCTGCCCGGTATTCCGCTGGCGATCTGCCGGCCGGATTGCGAAGTGGCACTGGTCGAAACCGTCGGCAAGAAGGCCAGTTTCCTGCTGCAGGCCAAGGCTGAGCTCAAGCTCGCCAATCTCTCCGTCCATAACACCCGCGTCGAGAACTTCAAACCGGCCGAGTTGTATCCGGCAGTGAGTTCCCGGGCGTTTGCCAGTCTTCACGACTTCGTCACCCTTACCGGACATTTACTGGCTCCGGGCGGGCACTGGATCGCCATGAAGGGCGTGTATCCCCAGGACGAACTCGACGCCCTGCCTGCGGGCATCCAATTGCGCGAATCGCGCCGGCTGCATGTGCCCGGCGTCGATGCCGAACGACATCTCCTGTTCATTTCCCGGAACTGACCCATGGCCCGCATCTTTGCCGTTGCAAACCAGAAGGGTGGTGTAGGCAAGACCACCACTACCGTCAATCTCGCCGCTGCGCTGGCTGCGCATGAACAGCGCGTGCTGCTCGTCGATCTCGATCCGCAGGGCAATGCCACCATGGGCTCCGGTGTGGACAAGCGCGCGGTGCCGGCGACGGTGTATCAGGTGCTGATCGGGCAGACCAGTGTCGCCGAGGCGCGTGCCCGCTCCGAAGCCGGTGGCTACGATGTGCTCGCGGCCAATCGCGAACTGGCCGGTGCGGAGATCGACCTCGTGCAGATCGACAACCGCGAGAAGCGCCTTAAAGACGCGCTGGCGCTCGTCGATGCCGAGTACGACTTCATCCTCATCGATTGCCCGCCTAGCCTCTCCATGCTCACCCTGAACGGCCTCTGTGGGGCTCACGGTGTGATCATCCCGATGCAGTGCGAGTACTACGCACTCGAAGGCTTGTCCGACCTCGTCAACACCATCAAGCAGGTGCATGCCAAGCTCAATCGCGATCTGAAAATCATCGGTCTGCTGCGCGTCATGTTCGACCCGCGCAGCACGCTTTCCCAGCAGGTTTCAGCACAGCTCGAAGCGCACTTCGGCGACAAGGTCTTCAAGGCCATCATCCCGCGCAACGTGCGTCTGGCCGAAGCGCCCAGCCATGGCCTGCCCGGCGTGGTCTTCGACAAGCAAGCCAAGGGCTCGCAAGCCTACCTTTCCTTTGCCGCCGAGATGATCGAGCGGATCAAGTCCATCTGAGGCGCTATATGCGCCGAAGTGAAGCCGACAAAGCTAAGTTTTTACTAGGCGCGGTGGCTGATCTGCACAGACACCAGTTCCAATTGTGTTCTGCATTGTTGGCTGTGAAAGCGAGAAAAGCAGGTCGGCCAGATTTACCAATAAGCTGGCATTTACTTACGGATGAGCAAGGCCCGGCTGTCATTGCAAATGAGAGTTTGCTGATTGCCGCTTCATTAAGAAGGGCGGGGGATGCGTTTCTTGCAAACGAAAGTGCTGAGCTGGGTTGTGTGGGTTTTATACATCCAATAAAACTTCCACCTCTTGAACTGAGTTTTCGCGAAGCTACGAACAAGATTGTTCACGCCACCAGTATTGAGTTTGTTGAGGACTTGGAAAGCGAACTAGAGGCGGCAAAAGTAGATAGTGGGGCTAACGATTTTGATCTTCTTGAGCAATGGGTTCAGGAACATTCGACCGAGTTAGGAAGTGCAGAAGAAATTTCTATTGCCAAAACAATGGAAATTGCCGAATCAGCAGTAACCAAACAGTTCAAGCACCGCAAAAAAGATTACCTAAAGTTTCGGTTTGGTGAAGATCTCAAATCCTTTGGTAATGGATTGGGAGGCCTAAAACTTGAATGTGGTCACAAGGATGGAAAGCGTGAATGGATTGCAGTAGTGCACATGGGAGCTTTCATGCACTACGCAAGTATTTTAATTGAGCAACTTACAAGCGATTGATCGAAAAATGACTCCACCCAAGATGAAAGGCCTCGGCCGCGGCCTTGAAGCGCTCCTCGGCGGCGATGCGCTGCCCTCTGACACCGGCAACCTCACCACCTTGCCCGTTGGCGACCTGCAGCCCGGCAAGTACCAGCCGCGTACGCGCATGGATGCCGGCTCGCTCGAAGAGCTGGCCGCCTCGATCCGCGCCCAGGGCCTGATGCAGCCGATCACCGTGCGCCCCATCGCCGGTGGCCGCCACGAAATCATCGCCGGTGAGCGCCGTTGGCGCGCTGCGCAGATCGCCGAGCTGACCGAAGTACCGGTGATCATCCGCGAGATTCCGGATGAAGCCGCGCTGGCCATGTCGCTGATCGAAAACATCCAGCGCGAAGACCTCAACCCGCTCGAAGAAGCCACCGGCATCCAGCGCCTGATCGACGAATTCGGCATGACCCACCAGCAAGCCGCCGACGCCGTCGGCCGCTCGCGCCCGGCCACCAGCAACCTGCTGCGCCTGCTCCACCTGCCCAAGCCCGTGCAGGAGCTGCTGATGGCTGGCGATATCGAGATGGGCCACGCCCGCAGCCTGCTCGCCCTGGCGCCCGCAGACCAGATCCTTGCCGCGAATCAGGTCGTTGCCAAGCGCCTGTCGGTGCGCGATACCGAGAGGCTGGTCAATAGCCAGCTCAAGCCCAAGGAAACCAGCCTCAAGGCCAAGCCCGCGGCAGATCGCGATGTCGTTCGCCTGCAGGACGAACTGGCCGACAAGCTTGGTGCCGTGGTCGCGATCAAGGCCAACAAGAAAGGGGCGGGTAGCCTCACCATCGAATTTTCCAGCCTGGATCAGCTCGATGGGTTGATTGCGAAGCTGCAGGCTTGAATGCCTGTCTCCCTTCGCCCTGGGCCTTTAACGGGCTTCTGGCTGCATGACTTGCAGGTGAAGGGGTTGAGGCGGGAGCGCATTACGGGATTCGCGGTAAGATCAATCGATTGGGGCTTAAGGCCCGTGCCCACCAAAGGGGAATGCATGTTTCGCACGCTTTTGCTGGCGGTCACCACAACCGCCGTGCTGGCATTGAATGCCAGTCTGGGTCTTGCTGCGCCGATGCCGGCTCCGGCTTGTTTTGATCCGGGCCAGAAGTTTGATTCGCGCTTTGTCGGCAACTGGGAGGTTGCTGAATGGCAGGTGCGCTATTCGATCCGCGCGAAGGGCAAGCAAGTGTGCCTGTATGGTCGTGATGTGCAGGCGGATGAGTGGTTCGATATCCCGGAAATGAGTTGGGATGGCAAGACACTTTCCGTCAGCTTTGTGTTGCCGTCGACCAAATGGCGCACTCAGAACCGGCTTACAGTGCTCGGCCCCGATACAATCCGCGACGAATATACGACCCGGGACGGCAAACGCACTGACACCTGGACACGGCGTCAGTAGGCGTGGGGCAAAACGCGCGCGACCTGTGGATGGTTGTGGCGCGGCGATGATCCTGCCGATTTCCGAGCCTAGCCCTTTACCAGCCGGTGGCAGGTCAGGCTCTGGCCGCAGCGGCAATGTTCGGCGCTTTCCACCAGCTTGAAACCATGCTTCTCGAAAAAGGGTTTTGACAGGTTACTGGCATCCGTGGTGATTCTTTTCGCCCCCATCGCGGCGGCGAGCTCCAGCAGGTCTTCAAGAATCAGACTGGCAACGCCCTGACGATTGGCTTCGGGGGCGGTGAACAGCAGATCGATATGGCCGGGCATCACGATGCCGCCGAAGCCGATGATCTCTTCGTCTTCATCCACCGCTACACGCACCCAGTTGTCCTGCAGGCGTTGTGCCCAGGCAGCCGTATCGTCGGCGCTCGCCGCCCAGGCCGCGCATTGCTCGGCGGTGTAAGCCTCGCGCCCGGTTTCACGGATTGCTGCGCGATAGACGTCGGCCAGCGCCGGCGCGTCTGCCGGGCGATAGTCACGTGTGCTGAAGCTGCCGAATTCGGTGTTGCTGTTGTCGTGGATGGAATCGGTCATGGTCAGGTTGGGTCAACGCGGTCAGTGACCGCGAATGGATTTTGCGGGAGCGAGGTCTCGCCGTCATTATCCTGCTTCGCAGGGTGGATGTCGCTTCCGCAGGACTGTGCCACGGTTGGCCAGTTCACTGCGTCAGAAAAATCTCCAGCAGATCGTTGAGAAAGCGCCGGCCGAGTTCGGTTGGGCGCATCAGGGTGTCGGTGATTTCCAGCAGGCCGCGCTGGCGAGCGGCGATGAGCTGGTTTTCGATCACCTCGAGCGGCAGACCGGTGCGTTCCTGAAACAGCGAGCGCGGCACCCCTTCGGTCAATCGTAGTGCGTTCATCATGAATTCAAAGGGCAGCTCGCCGGCTCCCACGGTGTGCTGTTCCTGGATGAAGTCTCCTGCGGCACCTTGTTCCAGATAGGTGTTCGGATGCTTGTGACGCATCTGGCGATGCACGCCCAGATGATCAGAGAGCTTGCCGTGCGCGCTGGCGCCGATGCCGAGATAATCGCCGAAGCGCCAGTAATTCAGGTTGTGGCGGCATTTGTGGCCTTGCCGGGCGAAGGCCGAGGTTTCGTAGTGACTGTAGCCCGCTGCGGCCAGACGGGCTTCGATCATGTCCTGCATGTCCGCCGAGGTCTCGTCGTCCGGCAAGCTCGGCGGGTCGCGGTGGAACAGGGTGTTGGGTTCCAGCGTGAGGTGGTAGCAGGAGAGGTGTGGCGGCGCGAAGCCCAGCACCTGTTCCAGATCGGCCTGGGCTTCGGCCAGGGTCTGGCCGGGCAGGGCATACATCAGATCGGCATTCCAGGTCGTGAAGTGCGTGGCGGCAGCCTCCAGCGCGCGGATCGCCTGGGCACGGTCGTGAATGCGCCCCAACGCCTTCAGGTGGCCTTCATTGAAGCTCTGGATGCCCACACTCACGCGCGTCACGCCCGCGGCGTGGAAAGCCGCAAAACGCGCCGTGTCGACGGTGCCGGGATTGGCTTCCAGGGTGATCTCGCAACCGGGCTCCAGTGGCAGCAGGGTGCGTACGGTCGCTAGCAAACGATCCAGCCCTTCCGGCGAGAGCAGGCTGGGCGTGCCACCACCCATGAAGATGCTGTGCACGCGCCGGCCCCATACACGTGGCAGGGCGGCTTCCAGATCGGCAATCAGGGTGTCGATGTAGGCCAGTTCGGGAATGCCGGCTTCCTTCACGCTGTGCGAGTTGAAGTCGCAATACGGACATTTGCGCACGCACCACGGGTAGTGGATGTACAGCGACAGCGGCGGCGGCGCGGTGAGCGCCGGAGCATGGGGCGTGAGGACGGCCGTTCGCGGAATGATCGGGATGGTGCGTGACATGTTTTCAAAAGCCCTGACGCAAGTCTTCCAGCCAGGGCGGGCAGGCGAGCAGCGCATGATACTGGCTCGCGTCGATCAGGCGTAGCGGTGTGCTGGACAGGTCTGATATCCGTGTTGCCAGCGTGGCATGCGGGATGGCGTCGGGAACTAGCGCATCGGAGGCGACCGCCATGCTCCACAGGCCGCCATACAGCGGAATTGTCGGGAAGAGCGGCGTTACCCGGACGAAGACTTCGCGCAGGCGGGCGAGCAGCGCCCTGATCTGCTCGCGCTGCCACAGTGGTGAGCCCAGATGCAGACTCAGTGCGCCCCGCGGGCTGAGCAGGAGCCGGCAAGACCGGAAGAAGTCGGCGGTAAAGAGTGGCGCGGCGGCGGTATCCGGATCGGTGAGATCGAAAATGATCAGATCAAAATGGCCGTTATTGGGCTGCCAATCGCGTACGTATGCGGCCGCATCACCGATTTTCAGCGCGACTTTCGGGTTGTCCAGTGCACCTTCGTGCAAGGCTGGCAGAAAGGCGCGTGTGATCTGCACGACGGCCGGATCGAGTTCGGCAATCACGATTTCCTGCATGCCCGGGTACTTGAGCAGTTCGGCCGCCGAGGCGCCGTCGCCACCACCCAGAATGAGTGCCCGGCGCGGTTCACCGTGGGCCAGCCCGGCAATATGCACCAGCGGCTCGTGGCACAGGAAACTGTCACGCACGCTGGCCATGCTGCGTCCATCCAGCCGGTAGAGACGGCCCAGTGCGGGCGTCTCCCAGACCTCCCAATTCTGGAAATCGCTCTGCCCCTTGGCCAGCAGATCGCCACAGCATAACTGTTCCAGTCCGTTGGCGAGGACTTCGGCAAAGCGCTTGGGCGGTTCTTCCTGAGATTCTTTCGGCATGAATTGAGCTGGATCAGATCGAGCTGTCCACAAGGGAAAAGGGACGTTTCTGGCTCGCAAGTCTTGTCTGCCTGAGCCGTAATAAGAAGACGATCAAGTGTGCCTGCGCACACGATCAGAGGGCAAGAAGATCAACCAAGGAGAGGAAATGATGTCAGTTCAATCCCTGACCGTTCCCGAAGAATTCACGGTGCATCAGGTCGGCGAGTTTGCTCCACGCCTGCTTGAAGCGGCTCGGAGTGGAGACAAGGTTCAGGTGGATCTTTCCGGCGTGCACCACATCGATACCGCGGGCATCCAGTTGCTGTTGACCTTGCGTCGCGAAGCGTCGCGTTCGCTGACGCGTCTGGAGTTCGCGAATCCCAGCCCGGCCGTCAACGAGATGGTGGCCTTTTATCAGCTTGATGCCTTATTGCGTGCGCCTGCGCCATTGATGTCTGCCTGAAACGACGCAATCTGGGGATTTGCATGGATACCGGTATGGATGAAGCACAGGCTCTTTTCGTGGCGGACTGCACGACCCAGCTTGATGGGCTGGAATTGCAGTTGCTGGCGCTGGAATGCAAACCGGCGGATCGCTCCGGATTGGATGCCGTGTTCCGTGCGGTGCACACCATCAAGGGCAATGCTGCGGTGGTACAGCAAAGTGAAGTCGAATGGTTTGCACACATTACCGAAAGCGTTCTGGTGCGTTTGCGCGACGGAGTGCTGTATGCAGATGCGGAACTGGTTTCAGTGCTGCTGGCATGCTGTGATCATTTGCGCTTCCTGGTCCGGCTGAGTTGTCTGGAAACCCCCGTCAGCCCGGATTTTGCCGAGGCGGACAGGGCACGTCTGATCGGCTTGCTGGTGCCCTATCTGGATGGCGAAGACCTGAGCGCAAGAACTGCCGACAAGCCCGCTGCTGCGGACGGAACTGTCATGGATCCGGATGCGTGTTGGCGCCTGAACGTGCAGTTCGCACCCGAAGTGCTGCGCCAGGGTATGGATCCCGCATATTTTATGCGGCACCTGGCATCACTGGGGCGGATCTGCAGCCTGCAGGTCGATACCGAAGGGATTCCGGATCTGTCCGAATACGATCCGGAACTATGCTATCTGCGGTTTCAGGTCTTGCTTGATACCCGCTCGGACAAACAGACCATTGAGGACATTTTCATCTTTGTGCGGGAAAGCTGCACGCTGCAGATCCTTCCCCCCGTGGCGCGCCTGGATGGCTATGTGGGGCGCATTCATGCCCTGCCGAATGACGATCTGCACACGGGCGAAATGCTCATGCGTGTCGGGGTGTTGACCCCTTCCGAATTGGCCAGCGGTTTGCGGGTCCAGCGTGCCGAAGGAGGCGCGGGCAAACCATTAGGCAGCATTCTTGTGGATGAAGGTTTCGTTCCGCCAGAGGTTGTGTCTGCCGTGTTGCAGCGGCAGAACGAGATCCGGCAGGAGCTGGCACGTGAAGGTCATGCCTTTCGCGTATCGACCGAGCAACTGGAAGCGCTTCTGACGAATATCGGCGTGCTGCAATGTACGGTTGCTGAAATGGCTTCATGCGGTCGGGATCTTGTAACGACCGAGCTGGATGTACTCAGCCAGGGGCTGGAGAAGGCCCGACGGTTGGTGGAGGGGCTGCGCAGTACCCGCTTCGGGGAACAGTTCCGGCGTTTGCATCGTGTTGTGCGCGATGCAGCCCAGGATCTGGGGAAAAAAGTGGATCTCCGCCTGAGTGGCAGCGACATCGTGCTGGAGAGGCCGGTGGCTGATCTGCTGAGCGATGCCTTGATGCATCTGCTGCGCAATGCCATTGATCATGGCCTTGAATCTCCCGCACAGCGTCGCGAGGCTGGCAAGCTGGCGCATGGCATGCTCAGCGTGGATGCACGCGAGGAAGAGGACTGGCTGGTGTTCACGGTTGCCGATGATGGCGCCGGGATTGATTGCGACAAGGTCTGTGCCGTAGCGATTGCACGGGGATTGTTGCCTGCAGGCGCGCGGCCTGATGCCGAAGCACTCTACGCGCTGCTGTTCGAGCCGGGCTTCACGACCGCCGAAATGCCGACGCACTATTCCGGTCGAGGTGTGGGGCTGGATGTTGTGCGTGATGCGGTGCTCGCGTTGGGCGGTGAGATCAATGTGCATAGCACCCGTGGCGCAGGCAGTCGTTTCGAGATCCGTCTGCCGACGGTCGGCGAGGAGCCCGAACCTCGGAGCACTGACTCTGTGACGCCTGTATTCGAGACCAACTGATTCAAGGATGCCGGAGCCCATGCACAGCAAACCCGTCAGTGTTCTCATCATCGATGATTCCATCCTCGTGCGTGAGGCAGCCA
>Ga0316604_10000915_pt1 | contig 30223 bp, 27 predicted proteins | sample OWC_soil_day20_C_FD_207650 | JGI IMG/M metagenome (GOLD analysis project Ga0316604, IMG submission 207650) | Wetland soil microbial communities from Old Woman Creek delta, Ohio, United States - OWC_soil_day20_CT | ecosystem: Environmental > Terrestrial > Soil > Wetlands | place: USA: Ohio... | reverse complement strand
CCCTGCAAAGACTCTATGACTTGCTTGCGTGCAAGCAAGGACTGCGTTTGCTCTTTAAGACGAGCTATCTCGGCAATATCCTTGTCCAGAGAGGCGATTTCGCTCTTCAAAAATTCGTTAGAAGACGCCTGCGAATCGATTTTCTGCCCTATCAATACACTTCCCACGAACCATAGTGCAGCACCAGCCAGCACCATCAGAACGGCCAAAGAAACGAATTGCTGCCTGCGCTCCTTGCGTGCCTGCTCACGGTGCGGCAAAAGGTTGATGCGAATCATGCGTCAAACCTCCGCAAAGCCAATCCACATGCAACCAGTAAAGCCGGCGCATCGGCGGCCAAATTTTTCGGACGGATTCTCTGGGACAAAGCCATCCCAATAAAAGGATTGGCCACTTCAGTCGTGATTTGGGTACGCCCCGCTACCACTTGATCAATTCCAGGTATGACGGCGCATCCACCCGAAAGAATGATGTGGTCGACCTGATTGAACTGTGTCGAAGTAAAGAAAAACTGCAATGCACGCGAGATTTCCAGCGCCACACTCTCCGAAAACGGTTTAAGCAAATCATGTTCGTAATTTTCCGGCAGGCTGTTTGAGCGCTTTGCAGCCTCCGCCTCTTCGGTACTCATCCCGTAATTACGCGAAATGTCTTGCGTCAGCTGATTACCCCCGAAAGCTTGCTCTCGGGAATAGAGTACGCTGTCATCACGCAGGACTGTAACCTTCATCATCTGTGCACCGACATCAACCAGCGCGACGACCTTACCCTTGCCTGCTTCGGGCAAGCGCCGTTTGATGAGATCAAATGCCGCTTGCGACGCAAACGATTCAACGTCCATCACCATCGCACGCAAACCGGCTGCCTCGGCAGCGGCCACACGGTCTTCAACTTTTTCCTTGCGTGAAGCAGCAATCAACACCTCAACTTCATCAGTGCCTGTCCCTGCAGCACCCAAGATTTGATAGTCGAGATTCACTTCTTCGATTGCAAACGGAATGTACTGGTTAGCCTCCGACTCAACCTGGATTTCCATTTCCATTTCACGTAACCCTGCGGGCAACGTAATCCTCTTGGTAATCACGGCAGCCGCTGGCAGCGCCAAAGCCACCTGCTTGGTCGATGATCCAAGACGCCGCCAAGCACGCCGGATCGAATCGGCCACAGCCTCCAGACTGGCAATATTGCCATCCGTGACAGCATCTCGAGGCAAAGGCTCGATCGCATAGCGCTCAAGACGGAACTGATTGGTTCCTGCCTCGGCAAGCTCGACCAGCTTGACCGCAGAAGATGAAATATCCAAGCCGATCAAGGCCTTGGATTTCCCTCCCAGCAATGATTGAATGTCCATCTTGTCAGGCAACCCTCTAAATATCGTTTAAATTCAGAAACTTGGGCGCTTTTACAATAAATTACTTTAAATCCTAACAGTAAGTTGCGATCCAAGTAAAGCATAACTGCGCTGAACGGTAGAAGTGTCTGCCCGGAGGAAACCGTCAGTCACCTTATCTGGGCAACGAGCAGCATATAATCAGCGTTCGAAACTGGGAGTCACATGCGTAACCGTCTGCTTGTCCTGTGTCTATCCGCCGCCTTGGGGCTGCCGTTACTTGCCGCCGCCGCCATTGCTGTCGCAGCCTCTTTTGCCTGGCCCAAGCTCCCCTCCCTGGATGCTATTGCCGACTATAAACCACACATTCCCTTGCGCATATACACCGCTGACGGCGCCTTGATAGGAGAATTTGGTGAGGAACGTCGCACGTTTGTCGCCATGCGTGATGTCCCTGACAACCTGAAATACGCAATCCTTTCTGCAGAAGATGACCGTTTTTTTGAGCATAGCGGCGTCGATTTCTCAGGCCTGATCCGCGCAACAGTCTTGAACCTGGTTGGCGCCAGCAAGCAAGGCGGCAGCACGATCACCATGCAGGTCGCACGTAATTTTTACCTGAGCCGCGAAAAAACGGTTAGTCGCAAACTCTATGAAATTCTTTTGTCGCTCAAAATCGAGCATAGCCTTTCGAAAGAGCAGATTCTCGAGGTTTACATCAACCAGATTTATCTGGGACAGCGCGCCTATGGTTTTGCCTCGGCGGCTCAAACTTATTTCGGAAAACCCCTAGACCAACTGAGCTTAGCAGAAACCGCCATGCTGGCGGGATTACCCAAGGCTCCGTCAAAATACAATCCGGTGGTCAACCCTGAGCGTGCGACAGAAAGACAGCATTACGTTCTTCGCCGCATGCATGAGCTCCAGCGTATTGATGACCAGGCACTGAATGCTGCATTGAAAGAGCCTTTACGTCTGGCCATTGGCAAGAATGCGGTTCAGCCGGCCACGCCTCAGCTTCACGCGGAATTTGTTGCAGAAATGGCACGGCAACTGGCCTTCGAGCAATTCAAGGAAGAAACATATACCAGCGGCATACGCGTTATCACTACCATCACCAAAGCTGATCAGCAAGCCGCCTACGAAGCCTTACGGCGCGGTCTCATCGACTATGAACGGCGTCACGGCTATCGCGGTGTCGAAGCACATGTCGATCTCAATGCACTCAAAGGACAAACCGAAGAAACGCTAGAAGACTTGATCGAACCTTATCCAGATCTGGATGAGATGCGACCCGCGATCGTACTGGAGGCTTCGCGCCAGAAGATTCGGGCCTACATGCGTGGTGGAGAAACCATTGACATCACTGGCGATGCACTCAGATTCCCGGCACCGATGCTTGCTGAAAATGCCCCCCAGCAAAAACGCATTGCACCAGGAAGCGTCATCCGGGTCGTCAAAGGCAACAAAGGCTGGCAAGTCGTTCAACCCCCGGAAGTAGAGAGTGCCTTTGTTTCGCTTGATCCTCATGACGGAGCCATTCGCGCGCTTGTTGGTGGTTTCGACTACAACCGGAACAAGTTCAACCACGTTACGCAGGCTTGGCGCCAACCCGGCTCAAGCTTCAAACCTTTCATCTTTTCAGCCGCAGTGGATAAGGGTTTCACCCCGGGCAGCGTCTTCAATGATGCGCCACTCAGTTTCTCGTCTGAAGCGACCGGCAGCCAGGCCTGGAACCCGGGTAACTACGATGGCAAATACGAAGGCCCGATGAGCCTTCGCACTGCACTCGCCAAGTCCAAGAATATGGTTGCAATCCGGCTTCTTCAGGAAATTACGCCCGCTTACGGACAGGATTTCGTGACGAGCCGTTTTGGCTTCGATCCCGCCAAAAATCCGCCTTACCTGACGCTGGCCTTGGGTTCAGGAGCTGTCACTCCGTGGCAGATGGCCGCGGCCTATGCAATCTTTGCAAACGGGGGCTACCGCATCCGTCCATATATCGTGAAGGAAATGCTAGACAACAATGGCAAGGTCCTTGCCAAGGTCAGCCCTCCCGAGGCGGGCAGCGACGAATCAGAGCGGGTACTGGATCCGCGCAACGTGTATCTCATGGACATGATGATGAAGGATGTTGTACGCCGCGGGACAGGGGGCAAGGCAATGTCGCTGGGGCGTGGAGATCTGGCGGGGAAAACCGGTACGACAAATGAATTTGTTGATGCCTGGTTTTGTGGCTACCAACCTTCTCTGGTCGGCGTTTCCTGGGTCGGTTTCGACCAACCGAAGAAGTTAGGTTCCAGCGAGACAGGGGGCGTCTTGGCGCTTCCGATATGGATCGACTATATGCGTCAGGCGCTCAAGAACAAGCCTGAACAATTCATGGTACCGCCATCCGGTCTAGTGGAAGTCAAACCCTCTTTCGACAAAGAGGGGCCGGATTACATCTATGAAGAATACCTGCCGCATGAGGGCGGCAGTGAAGCGCAGAGCGCTCCTGCGCAGCAGCCATAGGCATCAGCGGATCAGCTTCAGGGTAGTCCCTACTTGCTGGGAAATGAGGGTGGTCAGCATCGACCAGAGGTCTTGCCCGTCACGCGTCCCCCTCCACTGATTGCCTTCCGGGCGGAAATGGAAACCTCCTGATCGTGCGGCCACCCATATTTCACGGGCAACCGCATGTCGATTGATGATGATCTGCGAATCATCTTCGAAGGTCAGCTGTAAAACGCCCCCCGCTTGCAGGTCGATGTCGACATCTACATCGGCGGCCTCCGCTGCCATCTCAATCGCCGCTTCAAGCTGTTGCATGGTAGCCTCGGCAGCTACCAAAAATGTTGCTTCATCCATTGAGCACGCACTCCTTTGCTAACATGAACGTTTTAAGCTTTGCGGTGACCCGCCCCATGCGTATCCTGATCCTGAGTACGATGCTTTGCCTCACCCTGACAGCCTGCGGCATCAAAGGCGCACTGGTACTCCCCCAACCTCAGCCCGCCAAAACGGTAGCCAGTCCATCGGCCTCAGCAACGCCGCCGACAACCCCATAGCCTGCGCATCCTGCATTCTAGCCTGACTGGTGTGACATCCTGCCCGCAAGGGCAAACTGTCCAAACAGTTCGTATCGCCATCCCTGCCTTGTATATCGGTGGTAGAAAGGGGCAGAAGTCCTGACTCAAGAACAGTAGTCACTCTGTCGATAATGGCAGATGTTGATCGGTTGGCCGCGTCTCTCGCAAGCGAACAGGCCACTACTCTCAAGCACTGCGTAGCGTCACGGGAGGCCAGCGTGATAGACAAGACAGCGGACGACGAATTGGTATTCGCAGGAGATCCGGCCGACAGTGCTGGTACCAAAGAGCACGGACACCCTGTCCCGTGGCGAGTGTTGATTGTCGACGACGACCCGGATGTTCACACCACGACGACTTTCGCGCTTCGCGGCACCGAAATCCTTGGCCGCACCATCACGTTCCTGCATGCCGATTCCGCGGCTCAAGCCCGCGCCATGCTGGAAAATGACCGCGACATTGCGGTCATCCTGCTGGACGTGGTCATGGAAGAGGAAGACTCCGGTCTCAAGCTGGTACGGGTCATCCGTGAAGAATTCGCGATGGGGGAAACGCGCATCATTCTCCGTACTGGTCAGCCGGGTTATGCCCCGGAGATGGATGCCATCCGCGATTACGACATCAACGACTACAAAACCAAGTCGGAACTCACCCGCAACAAGCTGTTCACCGCGCTGACTTCGGCAATCCGCTCCTATCGCCAGATCCGCACCATCAATGCCAATCGGCGCGGTCTGGATCTGATCGTCCGCGCCAGCGGCGAACTCCTGGCCTTGTCCGGCCTGCGCAATTTTGCAGCAGGCGTGATTACCCAAATGGCTGCCTTGCTCGGCGTCATGCCAGAAGGATTGATTTGCGTCCAGCGTCCGCCAGAACACGGCACCTCCACCACCGGTGACAGCACGCTGGTGATTGCAGCAGCGGGGCGTTATGCCTCGCTAATCAACTTGCCCATTGACGAGATCGGAAACGAACACGTCCATCACAGTTTGAATCGTTGCCTGAACGCAGGACACCACTTTTTTGATGCGGAGAGCACAACCTTGTTTTTCGGCAGCCGCTCCCAGCGCAACATGGCTGCCTATCTGGATGCGCCAATCAATGTGGATGACAGCAGCAGGCAGCTGCTGGAGGTTTTCTGCGCCAATATCTCGGTCGGGCTGGAAAACACCCTGCTCTTCTCGCAGCTTCACGACTATGCGTACTTTGACTCACTCACCGGCCTGCCCAATCGGCGCAGCCTGATCAACAAGCTGGATGAGCGTCTGCTCGGTGGTGAACGTGGCCGCTACAGTCTGGTCCTGATTGATCTGGATGGTTTTGCCGAAACCAATGATGCGCTGGGGCATCAATACGGCGATGAATTGCTCAAAGCCGTCGCCGATCGCATCCGCAGTACACTTGGGCCACAATGCACGCTGGCACGCTTGTCAGCTGACACCTTTGCAGTACTGGGTCAGATCGAACTCTTGCTGCCGGCCAATCTGCAGGCCCTGTTCCGCGAAGCCTTTCTGATCCAGGAACAGGAATTGATGGTTGCCTCAACGATGGGCTTTGCCCATCTTGCGGATGTCGACGGTAACGGTGCTGAAGCCCTCAAGGATGCCTACCTCGCCCTGCGCCGCGCCAAAGCAAATGCGCGCGGTGAATACGTCTTTTTTACGCGCGAGATGGCCACAGAAATTCGCGAGCGTTCGAAACTGATGCAGGCTTTACGCGTCGCCATTGAACGCCAAAGATTGTTCTTGTGTTATCAGCCACAGATCTCTCTTGGCACCGGCCAGGTCATCGGCCTTGAAGCACTCTTGCGCTGGCGGGCGGACGATGGCCATCTGATCGAACCCAGTCGTTTCATCCCGATCGCAGAGCACTCGGGAATGATTGTCGGAATCGGTGACTGGGTCATGCGGATGTCGTGCTTTCAGCAGGCAGAACTGGCACGTCACGGGCACAAGAATCTGTCCATGGCGATCAATGTCTCGGTTGGCCAGCTCCGTCATCCACGCTTCCTCACGTCCCTTCAAGCAGCACTCGCGGATAGCGGCGTTGATCCGCATTTGATCGAACTCGAAATCACCGAATCCATGGCCATGGAAGAAGCCGACCTTCTGGTCAAAACACTGGACAGCATCAAAGCACTGGGCGTGAGAATTGCCGTTGACGACTTCGGTACCGGATTTTCGTCACTCTCTTATCTCCAGCGCCTGCAGGTTGATCGCCTGAAGATCGACAGGGCCTTTGTGGCGGAGATTTGCAGCAACGAGCGGGCTCGCCGGATTCCCGAGCTGGTCATCCAACTGGGCCACAAGCTCGGACTCACCGTTCTGGCGGAAGGCGTCGAAGAAAAGGAGCAGGCCGAGCTCCTTCTCCAGCTTGGCTGCGAAGATGCCCAAGGTTTCTACTGGGCACGCCCAATGGAACCCCCGCAACTGGTGGACTGGCTACGCGCCTATTCTTCACGTTCCCGCACAAACAGTTAATCGTGCCGGACACGCATTAAACAGCCTGCACCTACAGATTTTGTCATCATTCCTATCCAGGCTGAAACGGGGAACAAGATTGAAGCTGACCGTCCGACGTGCCGTCATCATTGCCGTATTGCTGGGCATGCTGCTGCCTGCTATTGGCGCAGGACTTGTGCTGACCCGTTTTTTTTACAGTAACAAGCTGGACGCCGAAATTGCTCGCACCCTGGCGCACAACACCGATGTCATTGCGCTTGGCGTTCGCGAAAGCCTGTGGGCCCTGGACAAGGACTCTGCTACGGCACTGGTTGATGCGCTGATGAAAGATGATCTGGCTCTCGTCAGCATAGAAGTGCTGGATTCCCACCGGGGGGAGTTCGTTTTCCGCGAAGCCCCGGAGCGCAGGGTCGGCCGGATCCACACCCTCGACCAGCCAGTCCTGCACCGTGGTGAAACCATCGGCCGGATTCATCTGGAACTGAGCGAAGCCCCTCTGCAAAACAGCTTGCAGACCCAGGTGCTGACAGCCACCGGCATCCTCGGCCTGCAGATAGCCGTCAGCGTGCTGCTGATCCTTTTCGTGCTGCAGCGCCGGGTAGGTTATCCCTTGCTGCGCTTGAGCGACGAGGCAGCATCACTGGCACGAGGCGATCTGGACAAACCGATCCGGCCCCTGCGCATGGACGAAATCGGCCAGGTTGAGTCCCAGCTTGAAATCACCCGTCAGGCACTCCAGGGGCTGTTCCGTACCCTGGAGCAGAAAAACCGCACCCTCGAAGTCGATTTGCGCGAACGCATGCGTGTTGAGGCGGCCCTGCGTGATCGCGAGCAGCGTCTGCGCCCATTGGTCGAACAAAGCCCGCTTGCCGTCATCGAATTTGATCTCGGATGGCACATTCTGGACTGGAATGATGCCGCCGTCAGAATCTTTGGCTGGCGCCGCGAAGAGGTTTTGGGAAGGCATGCTGGCATCCTGATGTCACGCGCACAGCCTGGAATGGAAGACACACTCAACCAGCAGCTTGATCGCGCCATGGCAGATCGGCACGCAAAGCTGCACTGCATCCGTGCCAACCAAGCCCAGATAACGTGTCATTGGCATAACGGTCTGGTCCGTGATGCCGCGGGCAAGGGTCAGCGCATCGTGACCATGATCGAGGACATCACGGAACGTCAACGCTCCGATGACGAGATCCGTCGGCTGGCTACAGTTGTCCGGCTAAGTCTGAATCTGGTGATCTTGTCCAATGCAGAGGGCCGTGTCGAATGGTTCAACCAGGCTTTTGAAGAACGTTGCCCGGATGCAGGGGAAAGCATTCTCGGCGCCCAGCTGATTGATGTGCTGCACAAGCACACTGCTGTCGAAGGCCAATTCCTCCTGCCAGAAATCGAAGGCGCACTGAGCACGGGGCAGATGCTTGCCGGCCTGGAATTGCCGCTGCAATGCCCGGACAAGGACCTTGCGTGGTTTTCCCTGTCGCTACAACCCATCTACCACGATGGCATGCACGTCCAGCAATGGGTCATGCTGCTCACCGACATCACGGATCGCCGTGCCATGGCTGATGCGTTGCGCAATCTTGCACGCATTGGCGCGGATTTGCCGTCAGGCAAGTTTTTTGAACAATTGCTAGGCATCGTCGCACATGGCGTCGGTGCCCAGGCGGCCTATCTGGCCACTCATGGCAATGAGGATTTCAGGATTGAAGCCATCTTGGCCTCCCCGGACTGGTCAATCATTCCTGGCACTCACCCATGGCATGGAACAATCGGTGGCCAGCTTGTCGCAAACGGCCCGCTTCTGATCAAGAATCATGCGTATGAATCCATCATTCAAGATCCGGCCCTGTTCGGTTGCACACGCACCGAAGCACTGATTGCAGAACCGATCATTGATGGTTCGCAGCGGACCTTGGGTCACATCCTGATGCTGTTCGATACACCAATCGTACAAGCCGCCAGCATGCAATCCCTGGTGGAGCTGGGTGCCGCACGTGCCGCAACGGAAGCCCTGCGTCAGCAAACTTTGCAGGCTTTGCAGCACAGCGAACTGAAATTCTTTTCCATCTTTCAGTACGCCCCCATCCCGATCGTACTGCTCCGCCGCTCCGACAGCGTCTGCATCGATGTCAATCCTTCTTTCCTGGTGCATTTCGGCTATCAGCAGGATGAGGTCATCGGCAGTTCCATCACCGACACCCAGATCTATGCAGATCTTGCCGAACGCGAGCAAGTCATTGAGCAGCTCTCCCGCCTGGGCGAAGTTTCCGGGACCGAAATCCGGCTACGTACGCAGCACGGCGACATCCATGATTGCCAGATGTACATCCGGCCGATCACCATGGGAGACGAACAATGCCTGCTTGTCGCCACGGTCGACGTAACGCCCTTGCTGAATGCGCAGCGACAGTTTGAAGAACTCAATCTCTCACTTGAACGCCGTGTAGCCGAACGTACACAAGCACTTGCCGACGCCAATGCCGAACAGGAAAAAACCCTGGACCATCTGAAACGTACCCTGGATGAACTGGTGCAATCCGAGAAACTGGCAGCGCTAGGCTCTCTTGTCGCCGGGATCGCCCATGAACTGAACACCCCGATCGGCAACAGTCTGATGGTTGCCAGCACGCTACGCGATGCCAACAAGGTGTTCCGTGGTGAATTGAACAGCGGCTTGCGTCGCTCGGCCCTGGAGGCTCACATCACGGAATCGGAAACCGCCGCCGACATCCTGATGCGCAACCTGGAACGTGCAGCGGAGCTGATCTCGAGCTTCAAACAAGTCGCGGTGGATCAGACCAGCTCACAACGACGTTCGTTCGATCTGGCAGAAGTGGTGAACGAAATCATCGTCACCATGCACCCGGTTTTACGCAAGCGCCCCTACAAAGTGATCAACCAGATTCCCTCGGGCATCCGTCTCGATAGCTATCCGGGCCCCTTCGGCCAGGTCATCGCGAATCTGCTCAACAACGCCATCCTGCATGCCTTCGAAGGTCGTACCGAAGGACAGATCACGCTGGAGGCCCGCCCAATTGACGGAAATAAGATCCTGCTGGATTGTCGCGATGACGGTCTCGGCATCAGCCCGGAAAATCTGCGCCGAATCTTTGATCCGTTTTTCACAACCCGGCTGGGCCGTGATGGTTCCGGACTGGGCCTGAACATCGTTCATAACATTGTCACCAGCATTCTGGGCGGAGAAATCCACGTCGAAAGCAGTCTGAATCAAGGCACCTGCTTCACCCTCCAGATCCCCATCCAGGCGCCGGACTCAGCGGGTTTCGCGACGGGCAGCGAGGCGACCGCAGGCTGAACTTGTGCGATTGGCCAGCATCACGCCAGCCACCACCAGCATGCCGCCCCCCGTACTCACCCATGAAACCGGTTCCCCCAGCAACAAGGCTGATAGCAGAACCCCGAACACCGGCACCAGATTGGTAAATTGGGTGGCACGCGCAGCGCCGATCATGGCCACAGCCTGGCTGTACCAGACAAAGGAAAGAGCAGTACCCAGCAAACCCAGATAGGCCATCGCGCTCCACGCGGCCAGGGAGGGCATCGGCCAGCCCGCCGCATGCCATTCGAATCCGGCCGGAATAGCCAGCAGCACGGTGCCGCAAAGGATCGAACAAAAAGTCAGCGACAAGGTGTCCATCCCTTGGGTCTGATAGCGCAGGATCAGGGTGTAAGCAACCCAGGCGACGACTGCCGCGAAAATGTACAGTTCCCCCAAGCCAACCGCGCCGTCGAGCAGGCTGGCCGGATCACCCCGTGATACCACCAGTACTGCCCCGATAAACGACAGCAGCACTCCCGTAACTTGCTGCAATGACCAGGGGGCACGCTGTAGCCACTGCACCGCACACAGCGTCATCACCGGACTGGCTGCCACCATCAGGGCGGCACGGCTGGCCGGCACACGCCCCAAGCCGGCGAAGAAACCAGCGTTGTAAGCGAAGATCCCGGTCGCCCCCAGCGCAAGCATCACCAGCCACTGCGTGCGCTGTGGCCACACAATGCGTCGGCCGCCCAACCAGAGATACGCCTGGAGTCCGAGCAAGGCAAAGCAGAACCGCAGGGTGGCCGCGACAAAATGGGGCATGGTCTGCGCCAGAAAGCGCCCGGCAATGAAAGTACCGCCCCAGAACAACGTGGTCAGCACCAACCGGATCACGATTCCCCGCGGGATGTTCCCCACCCTAAACAGCCTAAAGCTTCAAGCCACGAGGCTTGCGTCCGGCCCGTGCAGCGAAGAAGTCATACAGCCCGCATGGCACGTATGCCAGCAAACTGGCGACGATGCCCATCTGCCACGGAATGGTACTGCGCGCCGGGGCGCGGTCTATCGCCTGGATGAAGCGTTGCGCCGCATCATCCGCATCCAGAATGAAGGGCATCGCATAGGGATTCACCTGGGTCATCGGCGTCCGGATATAGCCGGGCCGGATTTCGCTGACGCGTACACCACTGCCCCGCAACTCGACCCGCAGGCTTTCCAGATAGCGGCTGACCGCTGCCTTGGATGCACTGTATGCACCGGCTCCGGGCAGACCACGCACGCACGCCACCGATGAGATGCCGACCAGCTGCCCGGCATGGGCACGTCGCATGGCCATGATGAAAGGCTGAAACGTCGCCACCATACCCAGCAGATTGGTACGCAGCACGCGTTCGAAAACGGCCAGATCGCCACGTTCCTCGGTCAGGGTGCCCGCCGAAACCCCGGCATTGGCGATCACCACGTCTGGCAAACCGAAATGCTCGATGAACTGGCGAGCCGCCACAGCCAACTGCTCAGGCTCGCCTACATCGGCAGCATAGATGGCATGTTTGCCTGGCAATCCGGCCAGCAAGCCCTCAAGCGCATCGATACGCCGGGCAACCAGCCCCAGCGTTGCCCCGCGTGCGGCATAGGCGCGGGCCAAGGCCGCACCGATACCGCTCGAAGCGCCGGTAATGAAAACGCGTTGTGGCGTATTCACTTCCCGGCAGGTTTCTTCGCCGCAGGCTGGGGCGAGGCGGTGGCAGGAGCCGCCCCTTTGCGTTCCCTGCTGACCAGACTGCTGGCAGTCTGGAGCGCCTGGGGATCGCCCCCTTCGAGGATGAACTTGCCATTGATGGCCAGCGAGGGAACCCCCATGACCTTGTAGGCCGCACTCTGTTGTTCAGCGCGCTTGGCCAGCGAATCGACACTGAAAGAACGCCAGGTGTCGTTGAACTTGCGCACATCAACCCCTTGCTTGGTCAGCCATTCGTTGCGGGTCTTTTCATCGTCGAGACGGACATTGCCACGCTGAACAGCATCGAACACGGCACGATCCAGTTTGTCCGACAGGCCCAAGGTATTCAGGGTGAGATACAAACGCCCCAGCGCAGCCCATTCCGGACGGCCGAAGGACACCGGGACGCGCTTGAACACCACATCCTTGGCCTGCTCACCGCGCCACTTGGCCAGCATCGGATCAAAGTGGTCGCAATGCGGACAGGCATACGAAAAGAATTCGATGACTTCGATCTGACCATTGATCCCGCCCGGTTGCGGAGGATTGACGGCCTGATACGCAGGTTGCTGCGCCTGTGCAGTCAGGCTGCCAAGCGCCAGGAGCGCCGTGGCGGCGACTAATTTCAGAAGGTGACGACGTTGCATACAGATTTCTCCAAACTCGTTCGTTGATACGTGCGGGCGGAAGCCTCAGGGCTTGGACCGCACAATTGCCGCTTCGATCCCTTCAGTCGCCAAACGGGCGCGCATTGACTCCGCCGTCTCGGCCGTCGCGAAGGTCCCCAGGCGCACCCGGTAGAAAATTCCTTTTTCGGCCAGATCGATCCGCTGCACGTTGGCCTCGATTCCCATCAATGCCAGACGCGCTTTCAGATTGTCTGCATCCGACGGATTCTGATAGGCCCCCGCTTGCAGGTAGATTTTCTCGGGCACATCCTCGGCAGGCTTGTTGACCACTGGCGCGGAAGCCGCCTCGCCGCCCGGCAGGATCTTGTAGAAATCGAACTTGGGTTTGGCCAGGGGCTGATCACCCGGCTTGCCGGGCAGGGCGATCGGCTCACTTTGCGGGGCGGTTGCAGGCGTACTCTGCGCCGCACGCTCCGACTGGGCATCCGGCTTGGTCAGGAAAGGCTTGGGCCCGAAGTTGATATAGAGCGCCACCGCGGCAGCGATCACGACGCCGATCAGCAGGCCCACCAGCAAGCCTGACACGGTATTCCCGCCGGTTCTGCAGACCATACCTACTCCCCAAAAATTTTGCCGAGTATAACCTGCCCGTACCTCCGCTACGGCGGGCTGCAGGTCCTTAGCCACGCCGCATGATTCCCGCCACCGCAGCCTCGTAGACGTCGATGGCATCATCGTCGCGTTCGATGGTGGCGCCCAGCTCACGCACCATGCCGTCGGCCAGGCTGTACATCCAGCCATGCACGACCACCTGTTGCCCGCGCGCCCACGCATCGCGCATCACCGTCGTCTCACACACATTGAGCGTCTGTTCGATCACGTTCAGCTCGCACAAGCGATCGGCACGTTGGTCGAAATCCTCGATTTCGCGCAACCATCCCCGATAGCGATCCCGTACATCCTGAACATGGCGCAGCCAGTTGTCGACCAGCCCCATGCGCGAATCCTGCATTGCCGCTTTGACCCCGCCGCAACCGTAATGGCCCACGATGAGGATGTGCTTCACCTGAAGGACATCGACCGCATACTGCACCGTAGACAAGCAGTTCAGGTCGGAATGCACGACCACGTTGGCCACATTGCGATGTACGAAAACCTCGCCAGGCGCCAGGCCGATGATCTCGTTGGCGGGCACACGGCTGTCGGAACAACCGATCCACATGAACTCGGGATGTTGCTGGGCAACCAGGCGCGAAAAGAAGGCCGGGTCGCGTTCGCGCTCTTTTTCGGACCAGGCACGATTGCGCGCCAGCAGGTCTTGCACGGAAATTGTCATTGTTAGATGCTCTTGGCGGGGTTGGGACTGGGATTCTAGCGGATCCGGGAAGTTCCTTTGCCCGCCACCATCGTCACCCCAGAACCGCCTGCTTCTGCAGGGCCACCAACTGCACGATGCCGCTGCCTGCCAGAGCCAGCAAGCTATCCAGCTCGCTGCGGGCAAACGGCGCACCTTCCGCCGTGCCCTGCACTTCAACAAAGCCGCCACTGCCCGTCATCACCACGTTCATGTCGGTATCGCAGGCAGAGTCTTCCGGGTAGTCCAGATCCAGCACCGGCACGCCTTCGAATACTCCGACCGAGATGGCCGCCACCCAGTCCTTGAGCGGCGATGCCGGCAGCTTGCCGGCAGCAACCAGTCCTTGCAGGGCATCGTGCAACGCCACACAGGCGCCGGTGATCGAGGCCGTACGCGTCCCGCCATCGGCCTGCAACACGTCGCAGTCGATGGTGATCTGGCGTTCGCCCAGCGCTTTCATATCGACCACGGCACGCAAGCTGCGCCCGATCAGGCGCTGGATCTCTTGCGTACGTCCGCTCTGCTTGCCCTTGGCCGCTTCACGCGCCATGCGGGTATGGGTCGAGCGCGGCAGCATGCCGTATTCCGCCGTCACCCAGCCCTCGCCCTTGCCGCGGAGGAAGGGCGGCACGTTCTCTTCAACCGAAGCCGTGCACAGCACCTTGGTGTTACCGAACTCGATCAGCACCGAGCCTTCGGCATGGCAGGTGTAGTGGCGGGTGATGCGCACGTCGCGCAGTTGGTCGGGGAGGCGCTTGGAGGGTCGGGTCATAAGATTAATAGAGAATAGAGGAACAATTTGATCTGTGACTTTAGGCCAGTCTTGCTTCTAAAACTGCGTCAAGAAAGGCACGCGCTTCTTCGTGTTTTATAGATTTCAACGGCAGAACGATTTGCTCACCACCGCTAGAACTAATAGTGATAGCAACACGAGAAGTTATTAAATATGCCGCCCCGCTCAGAAGAGCAGTCACCAAAAAACCATACCTGACGGTATCGAGCGGTAGAGAAAATCCAAAAAGCATGGCCGTGCTCGCCAAGAAAAACAGGATGGCTGCTACACACGCCAGCAACAGCAAAATAGGTTGGCTGTGGGTGGTTAAACCACAAGAGTCCACTGCATCAAGCGGTACTACAGCATATCTCGACGCCCCTCTGGATGCCGAGTCAAAGATGACGCGATAGTTTGTCAGGGTCAGTACGCCATTGCCTATGGTAAGTAAGTTTTTTTCACCGCTTATAGACATGATTTTCTCTGAAAACCTCCATAAATGAGGCAGCCGGCGTAGCGAGCGGGTGGCGACTGAAAGGAGAAGTGCAGCCGTACTTGAGTACGGCGAGCATCGCAGTTTCAGGCCCCGCCCGCGCAGTAGCCGGATGCCTTATTTAGGATCGAACTTGGAATACTTCTGGATTGCCTGATTGATCTCGTCGATGGCTTTCTCGATATCGGAGTCACTCAGGCTGCCCGCTTCAGGATGGCGACTGCGGGCAAAACCTTCCATCTTGGTGGTGATGCCATCCATGGGCATGGTATCGGTCGAGATGGTCGAGGACTGCTCTTCGGCATAGTCATCGTGCCAGCGCATGGTCAGCATCGACAGGTTGTCGCAGGTCAGGCCGCCATGCGTCTCGGCCAGATCCAGCAGACGCGGCGACGCATCCAGGACATTCGCTTCGGCCAGCCGGTCGGTAAAGTCTTCGGGCGTCAGATTGCCCCAGACCCCGTCGGTACAGATCGTGATCAGATCATTGGCAAACAGCGGGACCGGCGACGAAAACTCGATCTGCGGCGAATGCGTCCCGCCCAGGCAACTGAAAATCCGGTTGCGCGCAGGATGGCGTGCGGCAGCCTCTTCATCGATCAAGCCTTGATCCAGCATCATCTGCAGGCGCGAGTGATCCTTGGTCTGCTGCACGATGCGGCCACGACGGATCAGGTACAGACGGGAATCCCCTGCATGCGCCCAGAACGCTACGCTGTTCTGGATCAGGCAAGCCACGATGGTGGTGCGTGGCGCTTCCGGCAGGCTCTTGTCAAACGCATAGTCCTGGATCGCAGCATGCGCATTGCCGAGGCTGCGCGACAGGAACATCAGCTCATCCTGGATCACCGGCTTGGCGGCACGCTGGAAGGATTCGATGATGTACTGGACGGCAATCTGCGCGGCGATCTCGCCATGCAGATGCCCGCCCATGCCGTCGGCCACAACCAGCAGCAGGGATTCACGCGTATAGCTGTAAGCCACCCGGTCCTGATTGTTGGGACGGGCGCCGGGACGGCTTTCCTGGTAGATCGTGAACTTCATGGTTTACCCATCAAGGTTCGCAAGCGCTGGGTCACTTTTCCCAGCAGGGTGGTCGGGGCTTTCTGTGCAACGAAACGCGTGCGCGTAAGCAGTTCTTTTTGCAGCGCATACACGCTCTGCGGACGCTCCAGCGGATTGATCAACAGGCACCAATCGATGGTTTCCAGCAGATGCGGCGAATACTGCCCGGCCCAGCGCTTGACGGCCGGTTCGAGCAGGTCTTTCTTGATGCGCTCGTCCGAACGCTGCGGCGCCACCCCGGCCAGACAGGCGTACATCGCCGCGCCCGTGCTGTAGATATCGCTCCACGGCCCCATGTTGTCGCGATCCGTGAACTGCTCGGGCGGTGCGAAACCGGGGGTGTACATCGGCTTCAGCATCGGTTGGTCCTGCGCCAGGGTCTGGCGTGCGGCACCGAAATCCAGCAGTACCGGCGTGCCATCGTTGCGCAGATAGATGTTCGAAGGCTTGATGTCCAGATGCAGCAGCTTGTGCGCATGCACCTCGCGCAGGCCATTGAGCATGCGGGTGAAGACCCCGCGGATGAAACGCTCCTTGATGTGCCCCTTGTTGCGCTGGATGAAATCCTGCAGGGTGCGGCCACGCTCGAACTGCATGACCATGTACACGGTGCCGTTGGCCCGGAAGAAGTTCAGCACGCGCACCACATTCGGATGCATCAGCTTGGCAAGCGAGCGGCCTTCCTCGAAGAAACACTTCATGCCGTAGCGAAAAGCCGCCTGATGCTCTTCGTCGATCTGCGGTTCGATCTCGCCAGCCTTGCGCAAGGCCAGCGAATTCGGCAGGTATTCCTTGATCGCAACCGGCTTGCCTTCCTGGTCCGTCGCCAGATACACGATCGAAAACCCGCCCAGACTGAGCTGCTGTTCGATGCGGTATTGCTCCAGCTGAAAGCCGGGAGGCAGAGGACTATTGACTTGAGACGGCATGTATCCGGGCGTTATGATCCGAGTTCTAATCGATTTTCGGGCTTTGTCTGCGCAGTGTAAAGGCGGATCAGCCCGTACCAGGAAAGAACCCCGATGGTATTCAGCATGACCGGCTACGCGACCTTGTCGCGCGACGTAGGCAACGCCTCTCTCCAGATCGAACTGCGCAGCGTGAATTCGCGCTACCTCGACCTGGCCTTCCGCATCGTCGAAGAGTTACGCTTTGCCGAGCCCTTGGTGCGCGAGCAGATCAATGCCAGCGTATCACGCGGCAAGCTCGAATGCCGAATGTCCTTACAGGCGGTAGCGGCCAGTACCACAGGGCTCACGATCAATACCGCCATGCTGGAGCAGCTCAAAGCCGCCCAGAACAGCATTCAGGAAGTATTCCCCGGTTCCAACCCGCTCAGCATCGGCGAGATCCTGCGTTATCCCGGCGTACTGGCCGAGAACGGGCTTGAAAATGACAAGCTGGCTGCCGCGGTCCAATCCATCGCCAAGGCCGCGCTGGAAGAACTGCGTGCCTCCCGCGCCCGTGAAGGCGAAAAGCTCGCAGCTTCGCTGCGCGAACGCGTGGCCCTGATGCGCGAACGTGTCGCCGCTGCTACCCCTATCGTTCCAGCCGCCGTCGCTGAATACCGCGAGCGTCTGACGGCACGGCTGCGCGAAGCCGTGGCCAGCCTGGATGAAGACCGCATCCGCCAGGAAGTTACCCTGTTTGCCCAGCGTGCGGACGTCGCCGAGGAAATCACCCGGTTGTCCACCCATCTGGACGAAGTCGAACGCGTCCTGACCAAGGGTGGTGCGGTCGGCAAACGTCTGGATTTCCTGATGCAGGAACTCAATCGTGAAGCGAACACACTGGGTTCCAAGGCTGTTTCGCCGCAGCTCACCGAAATCTCGGTGGACCTCAAGGTCTACATCGAACAAATGCGTGAACAGGTGCAAAACCTGGAGTGATGCACATGCCAGGATCCCTTTTCATCGTTGCTGCCCCCTCGGGAGCAGGTAAAACCACCTTGGTCCGTGGCCTGCTTGCGCGGGACAGTGCCGTCCAGCTCTCCGTCTCCTTCACGACCCGTGCGCCGCGGGAAGGCGAAGTGAATGGCGTGGCCTATCACTTCACCACGCTTGAGGACTTTCATGCCCGTCGCGGACGCGGCGAATTCCTCGAATCCGCGGAAGTACACGGCAACTTCTATGCGACCTCACGCCTGTGGCTCCAGGAACAGATGCGCGCTGGCCGCGATGTATTGCTCGAAATCGACTGGCAGGGCGCAGCCCAGGTGCGCAAAATCTTCCCGCAAACCGTCAGCATTTTCGTCCTGCCGCCCAGCCTGGAAGCACTGGAGAGCCGCCTGCACGGCCGTGGCACAGATAGCGCAGAAGTCATCGCGCGACGCCTCGCCGCCGCTCATGACGAAATACGCCAAGTAGACCAGTTCGACTACGCTATAATTAACAATGACTTGCAAGTTGCGTTGGACGAGTTGTGCAGCATCGTCCGTGCAGCCCGCCTGCGCACACCGCTGGTACGGCAACGCAACCCCGAGATTTTCCCCTCTGCTGCTTGAACAAAAGGAAACCCGCTATGGCCCGTATCACGGTCGAAGACTGTCTGCATCGCATCCCCAACCGTTTCCAGTTGACCCTGGCCGCAACCTATCGCGCCCGCCAGCTCACCACCGGCAACACCCCGATGGTTGAGGCGGATCGTGACAAACCCTGTGTCATCGCCCTGCGCGAAGTCGCCGCCGGCAAAGTCGGTCTGGAAATGCTCAATCGCAGCCAATCCTGAGCGATCATCAGGGGCTGCATGCTGTGACCGGAGAGCCCGATGGAGCCTAACCCCGTAGCCCATCCCTCTGCTCGGCCCGCCCCTGCTGCACTGGCACAGCTTGCCAGCGGTACGGCACCGGGTGAATTTGTCGAAGCCGTCGAATTCGCCCGGTTGCGCGCCCAGGCTGCGCGCTATCTCAAGCCGGAAGATCTGGAACGCCTGGAAGCCGCCTACGCGCTGGCTTCTCAAGCCCACACCGGGCAATTCCGCATCAGTGGCGAGCCGTATGTCTCGCATCCACTGGCAGTCACCGAAATCCTCGCGCAATGGCATCTCGATGCCCAGGCCCTGATTGCCGGCCTGCTCCACGACGTGATGGAAGACAGTGATGTCTCCAAAGCCGACATCACCGCACAATTCGGCAAGACTGCGGCCGAGCTGGTCGATGGCGTGTCCAAGCTGGACCGCATCGAGTTCAAGACCTATCAGGAAGCGCAAGCCGAGAACTATCGCAAGATGTTCTTGGCCATGGCGCGCGATGTACGCGTCATCCTGATCAAGCTCGCCGACCGCCTGCACAACATGCGTACCCTGGATGCCGTGCGTCCGGACAAACGCCGCCGCATTGCCCGCGAGACGCTGGAAATCTTCGCGCCGATCGCCAATCGCCTCGGCCTGAATACGCTCTACCGCGAGCTGCAGGAACTCTCTTTCAAGAACACCTATCCGCTGCGCTACCGGGTGCTGGCCAAGGCGCTGCATACGGTGCGTGGCGACCGCCGCGAACTGGTCGCCCGGCTGATGGCCAACATGCGCGAACGCCTGCCGGTGTGGGGCGTGGAAGCCGAAGTTTACGGGCGCGAGAAGCACCTGTTCGGCATCTATCGCAAGATGCTCGAAAAGCATCTGAGCTTCGATCAGGTACTGGATATCTACGGCTTCCGCATCCTGGTCAAGGACATCGCCAGTTGCTATCTGGCGCTGGGAGCGCTGCACGATCTGTACAAGCCGGTTCCCGGCAAATTCAAGGATTACGTGGCGCTGCCCAAGGCCAACGGTTACCAGTCGCTGCATACCACGGTCATCGGGCCGCAAGGCCTGCCGGTGGAGGTGCAGATCCGCACCAGCGAGATGCATGCCGTCGCCGAATCCGGCGTAGCCTCGCACTGGATGTACAAGGAGGATTCGGCCGAGTCCTTCACCGATCTGCAGCGCAAGACCCACAACTGGCTGCAATCCCTGCTCGAGCTGCAATCCTCCTCCGGCGATTCGGCCGAATTTCTGGAGCACGTCAAGATCGACCTGTTCCCCGGCGATGTGTTCGTGTTCACCCCGGCCGGCCAGATCCGCAACCTGCCACGCGGCGCCACCCCGGTCGATTTCGCCTATGCCGTGCACACCGACGTGGGTAACCGCTGCGTGGCCTGCCGCATCAATGGCGAAATGCGCCCGCTGCGTACCGAGCTGAAAAACGGCGATCAGGTCGAAATCACCACCGCCCAGCACGCCCATCCGAATCCGGCCTGGCTCTCCTACGTACGCACCGGCAAGGCCCGCGCCGAGATCCGTCACTTCCTGAAGACCGTGCAGCAGGAAGAAGCAACCCATCTGGGCGAGCGCCTGCTCTCGCAGTCCGTCCGGCATATCGGCATGGGGCTGACCGACATCGGCTCGGTGGCCTGGGACCGCTTCCTCAAGGAATTCAGCGCCAAAGCCCGTACCGACATCTTCACCGACATCGGTCTGGGCAAACGCCTGGCGGCCGTGGTGGCACGCCGTCTGGTCGACCTGCAGGACGAACAGGCCATCGCCAATGGCGACCCCAAGCCCACCAAGCCGCGCATCCCGATGCCCATCCTGATCCAGGGCGGTGAAGGTATGGCCGTACAGATGGCACGCTGCTGCCGGCCGATCCCGGGCGATCCCATCGTCGGCCTCCTGCGCAAGGGCCAGGGGCTGGAAGTCCACCTCAACGATTGCCCGGTCCTGACCCGCAACCATTCTGCCGAGCGTGATCGCTGGGTCGACGTGGAATGGGAAGGCGGCAGTGATCGCCTCTTCGACGTCGGCATCCGCGTGCTGATCAATCACCGTCGCGGTGTGCTGGCCCGCGTGGCCGCGGCGATTGCCGATCAGGAAGCCAACATCCAGGATGTAAACATGGAAGGCGAGCACAGCTCCGAAGCCATCATCCACTTCACCATCCAGGTCAAGAACCGCCCCCATCTGGCACACATCATGCGCGCGGTACGCCACATCCCGGATGTGGTCCGCATCGTGCGTGAACGGGGTTCCGACAAGCCCCGCTGACAACAATCAACAGAGAGAAAGCAACATGGCCTACGTATCGGATTTCACCCAATTCATCAATCGCTGGCTGGACCAACACCCGATCGAGCGCGAAGAGCAAAAGAAGGGCCGCGCCCTGTGGTGGGACAAGCCGCAGGACCCGGCCGAGCAGCAAGCGCGTCTGGCCTCGAAAGTTCCCCAGAAACCTTATCCGTATCAGCCGGAGTAAGCGCTTAGCTGCTGGATCCATGCGGCTTCCGGAGAGACGGACGGACTTCGCGAAATACGCATAAAGTGATACAACACCGGATACCGCTCAAGCCGGGGAAGGTGTTGTATGGCAGAAACGCTGAAGCTCCGAACCGACCAGTTGCATCGCGACCATCCTTTGCCATGGGATGTCTTTGACAGTACCGGCCGGCTTTTGCTGCGCAAGGGCTTTGTCATCGAGCGGGAGGCCCAGATCGAATCCCTGATGGAGCGCGGCATGTATGTCGACGCGGCGATGTTCCATGCCAGTCCGGCACTGCCCGGCATCACATCTGCCGTGCGCCATGACCCGATCCGGGACTGGGAAGATCTTCAGGCCCATCTGGGGATCGCACTGCAAAGCTCGGCCGTCGATGCCTCGATGCGCCTGGAAGTCCGGGAGATCGCCCGCCTCCTCCTCCTGCTCACCGAGCGCTACACCGATCTGGTGCTGGCCGCCATCATGCTGATGGATCACCGCAAGTACCCGCTTGCGCACAGCGTCCACTGTGCGGCCATCGCCAACATGGTGGCGCGCCGCGCAGGCTGGAAAACCGATGATCGTCTGAGCCTGATCTGCGCAGCCTTGACGATGAATGTCGGCATGCTTGCGCTGCAACTGCATCTTTGCAACCAGCGCGAAGCCTTGTCGCCGGAACAGCGCACGGCCATCAACCAGCACCCCGCAGAAAGCGTGCGGATCCTGTCCGAGCACGGCATTGAAGACCCGGATTGGCTCAGCGCGGTCCTTGAACATCACGAAAAGCACGACGGCAGCGGATATCCGCGCAAGATCACCAACCCTTGCGAAGGGGCGATGATCCTGCAGACGGCCGACATCTTCGCGGCAAAGGTCAGCCCGCGTGCCCATCGCAAACCCATGATTGCCAGCGAGGCGACCAAGCTTGCCTACATTGAGTTGTCGGAAAACGGGCGCAATCCCTACCCCGCCATTCTCGTCAAGGAGCTGGGCATCTACCCGCCGGGGACCATCATCAGGCTGGCCAATGGCGAAACCGGCGTCGTCCAGAAACGCGGGGCCGCCGCCAACACGCCGATTGTCGCAATATTGAGCAATGCCCACGGCGTACCCATGCTCAAGCCGCTGATCCGCAACACGGCGACAGATCCTGCCTTCAAGATTGCCTCCGTCATGGCCCGCGAGAAGTCGCTGATCGGTCTTAATTTCGAACGGATCTGGGCACATCAACCCTGAGCCCCGTCGCGATCTGTAACATGGCGTGGTGCGCGGAGAATCAGGCCCGCCCCGCTTTCATTGCCCTACGATCATCTTGCCCATGCAGCTTCCCCGCCTTGCCATCGTCGACCTCGAAACCACCGGCGCCGACCCCAGCCGCGATCACATCACCGAAATCGCCATCCTCATCACCGAAGGCGAGCAGCTCATCGAACGCTGGAGTTCGCTGGTCAATCCGGAGATGCCGATTCCTGCGCGGATCCAGGAACTGATCGGCATCACCGATGCCATGGTGGCCTCCGCGCCGCGCTTCCAGGATCTCGCAGAACAAGTCCTGGCGAGGCTTTCCGACGTGGTATTCGTCGCCCACAACGCACGTTTCGACTACAACTTCCTGCGCGCCGCCTTCGAACGCGCAGGCATGCACTGGACATCTCCCGTCCTGTGCACGGTGAAGTTCTCGCGCGCCCTCGACCCGGAATTCCCCCGCCACGGTCTCGATGCCCTGATCGAACGGCACGGCTACAGCATCGAATCGCGTCACCGCGCGCTGGATGACGCACAGATCGTCTGGCGTTTCCTCGGCGATGCACTCAAGCGCGCCGACGACGCACGCCTGCAAAAAGCCTGGGGCAAGGCGTTCTCCTCCGCCAGCAACAATGTGCCGCGCCTGCCGCGTGGCGATCTCGAAGCCCTGCCGGACTCGCCGGGCGCCTGGGTCTTCCGCAGCGCCACCGGCCAGTTGCTGGATATCGGCTGGGCCCGTGACCTGCGCTCGCAGGTCCTTGGTTTTTTCACCGCCACGCGCCCCAGCGCCAAGAACAAGAAACTCGCCGCCGCTGTGCATGACGTCGACACCTGGCCCTGCGCAGGCGAACTTGGCGCCCAGCTCAAGGAACTGCAACTACTGCGCAACCTGCGCGAGCAAGCCGGCACGCGCGCATTCGGCTGGCGCTGGCTGCGTCATAGCCTGACCCCGCCGGTGCTCCATCTCGAAGACCTGGCCGGCAGCGACCCGGCCACTTGGCAGGATGTATTCGGTTGCCTGCGCGGTGAGCGCGAAGCCAGCGTCGCCCTGCAGGAACTCGCCAAGCAACACAAGCTGTGCGCCAGCCGGCTCGGTCTGGAGCATGGTGGTGGCCCGTGCCAGGCGGTCTATCTGGGGCGGTGCGCGGGGGTCTGTGTCGGTCGCGAAGCACCGGAAGCCCACGATGCCCGGCTGGCCATGGCCCTGGCCGCCTTGCGCATGAAACCCTGGCCCTTCGCGGGCAAGATCCTGATCCGCGAAAGCCACGAAGCCAGCGGACGCAACGAAACCCACGTCTTCGATCAATGGTGTCTGCTCGGCAGCGCCCAGGACGAAGCAGCCCTCGCCCAATTGCTGGAAGATCCTCCCTCGCGCTGCTTCGATGCCGACATCTACCGCCTGCTCAACCGCTGGCTAGCCGCGCCCGCGCACGCCCCGCAAAACCTGCCCGTGGCTGGCTGACTCTAGCGCGCTCGCGCCAGCCAAACACCGCCCCCCGCGATGGCCATGCCAAGCAGCGCCAACGCAGACAAGCTCTCGTCGAACAAGAGCCATGCGCACAACGCCGTCACCGCCGGAGTCAGGTAGAACAGGCTGGTCACCTTCACCGCCGAGCCCTTGCGGATCAACACATTGAGCAGACTGATCGCCCCCAGCGAGAGCATCAGTACCAGCCACAGCAGGGCGAACACAAACGTCCCGCTCCAGACAATCGAACGCGGTTCCATCGTCAGCGCCAGCGGCAAGGTGACGACAAGGCTGGCGGCAAACTGGATCACTGCACCGCTGCGCAAATCAAAGCTCGGGCAAAACCGCTTCTGGTACAGCGTCCCCAGCGTGATGCCAGCCAAAGCCAACACAGCCGGCAGCAACGCGCTCAACGTCCACGGATTCGCCAGTCCCGGCGTACGGCTGTGGGTCACCACCAGCAGCACCCCGATAAAGCCCAGCAGCAAGCCCTGCCACTGCCGGCCCGACACCCGCTCCCCGAGCATCCAGCCCGCCACCAACGCCGTCAGGATCGGCTGCAGGCCCACGATCAAACTTGTCAAAGCGGCCGGCAAGCCCTGCTGGATAGCCATGAATACCCCGCCCAGATAGACCGCCTGCATCAGCACGCCCGCCACGGCGATATGCACAACCTTGCGCGCATCACGCGGCCAGGGCGCACGCAAGAGCAATGCCGCCAGGCCCATCAGCACGATTACCAAGGCATAACGCGCGCACACGAAGTGCAAGGCATCCGCATACGGCAGACCATACTTGGCCCCGATGAAACCGGTGCTCCACAGCAGGACGAAGAGCGGAGCGAGAAGGCGTTCGAGCATGGAGTGGCTTTCCGGGGGCATGAAAAAGGCGACGCGGACGTCGCCTCAGTGCTACGCGAGTTCAGAATTCCATTTATCCATCAAGCTTGCCGCGAAGACAAGGCGCAGACAGTGCTGTAGCACGGCAAGCCGAAGTCGACAAAGCAGGCTTGATCTGGAAATGGAATTACTCGTCCATTACGGCAGAGGTGTAGACATCCTGCACATCGTCAAGGATTTCCAGCATGTCGATCAGCTTCTGCATGCGTACGGCATCGTCACCGGCAAGCTCGGTTTCGTTCAGGGCCTTCATGGTCACTTCACCGAACTCGGCCTTGAAACCGGCTTTTTCAAGGGCTTCCTTCACAGCGGAGAATTCCCACGGCCCGGTGATGACTTCGATCGAACCGTCGTCGTTGCTCACCACGTCTTCGGCACCGGCTTCGAGCCCGGCTTCCATCAACGCATCTTCATTCGTACCAGGCGCGAACAGCAGCGTGCCACAGTGCTTGAACTGGAAGGCCACACTGCCATCGGTGCCCATGTTGCCGCCGTACTTGCTGAAGGCATGCCGCACATCCGCGACGGTACGCACCTTGTTGTCGGTCAGGCAATCGACCATCACCGCCGCACCACCGATGCCGTAACCTTCGTAACGCACTTCTTCATACACCACGCCTTCAAGCTGACCGGTCCCGCGCTTGATGGCATTCTCGATGTTGTCCTTCGGCAAGGACTCGGCCTTGCCCTTTTCCACTGCCAGGCGCAAGCGCGGGTTGCTGCCCAGATCGCCACCGCCGAGTTTCGCGGCGACGGTGATTTCCTTGATCAGTTTGGTGAAGACTTTGCCCCGCTTGGCGTCCTGACGCCCTTTGCGGTGCTGGATATTGGCCCATTTGGAATGACCTGCCATGATTTCCCCTGAAAATGCGCAGAAAATACAAAGGTCTGGATTATACAACCGCCGATCAGCCGGCCAGCAGGCCGATTGGCTGCGCCTGCTAGATTGCGGCAATTAGTTGTGGAGATTGACCATGAATCGACTGTTCGCCCCCCTGATCTGCGTCGGCCTCCTGTTCGCCCAGGTCTGTGCTGCGGCCGAAACGGTGAGTTTCAGCTTTGCCGGCTGTGTCGATTCGCGCGAGCGCCCGGTCGCCAGCCAGGCGGATCCGGCCCTACCGGTGCTGGTGGAAACCCGCCTGGTGGAAGGCAACCGGGTGATCTTCTACAACCCCAGCCTGCTGCCGCAACTCCTGCCGGAAACGCGCGCCTTCCTCTACGCCCATGAATGCGCCTGGACCCGCCTGGGCATGCCCATTGATCTTGTCCGCAGTGAGGCCAACGCCCACCGCGCCGATTGCTGGGCCGCCAATACCCTGCTTCGCTCCAAGCTGGTCAAGGGCGACACCGGTCTGGACGCCATTGAAGCCGATCTGGCGCTGGCCGAAGCCGAATCAGCCAGATTGCCAGCCCCGCCACGCGCGCTGGCACTGAGCAGTTGCGTCGCGACGAAACCCGCCCCGCGCGCTGAAAGCCACTCCGGCACGGTACTCAAGCTCAACGAGAACCCGGCCAGCCCAGCCTGGAACGCCTGCATGCAAGCTTGCGGCAATCGTCTCTACGCCTGCGGACGCAGCAGCAACTGCACCACCAGCTTCGATCAATGCACGGCCGGCTGCGCCAACAAATAAACCGGCCGGTCAGCGCACTTCTGCAGCACCCTCCCCACTCGGGCGCAAAATTTCGCGCCCGTTTTTTTGCATCCTGGCACACAGCCAGATGGCTGGAGAAGGTATAAATAAGCCTCTTGCATGGAGACCTGAGAACATGAGTGCCCCCCTCGTCATCGCCCGCACTGGCGACACCGAAATTGCCCTGCTGCCCCAATTCGCCAACCGCCACGGCCTGATCACCGGCGCTACCGGCACCGGCAAGACCGTCACCCTGCAGAAACTGGCCGAATCCTTCGCCAACATCGGCGTGCCCGTGTTCATGGCCGATGTGAAGGGCGACCTCTCCGGCCTCGGTGCTGCGGGCGAACTCAAGCCCAAGCTGCAGGAACGCCTCGACGCGCTCGGCGTGAAGGATTGGGAGCCGGCGAAATTCATGCTCACGCTGTGGGACGTCTTCGGTGCCGAAGGCCACCCGGTGCGCGCCACGATTTCCGACATGGGCCCGCTGCTGATCGGGCGCCTGCTCTCGCTCAACGAAACCCAGGCCGGTGTGCTCCAGATCGTGTTCAAGGTTGCGGATGACAATGGCCTGCTGCTGCTCGACCTGAAAGACCTGCGCGCCATGGTGCAATGGATCGGCGAGAACGCCCGCGAGCTGACCACGAAATACGGCAACGTCTCCGCCGCCAGCATTGGCGCGATCCAGCGCGGCCTGCTGACACTCGAAGAACAAGGCGCCGACAAGTTCTTCGGCGAGCCGATGCTCAACATCATGGACCTGATCCAGACCGATGCGAATGGTCGCGGCGTGATCAACATCCTCGCCGCCGACAAGCTCACCAACGCGCCCAAGCTCTACGCCAGCTTCCTGCTGTGGATGCTCGCCGAGCTCTTCGAGCAATTGCCTGAGGCCGGCGATCTGGACAAACCCAAACTCGTGTTCTTCTTCGACGAAGCCCACCTGCTCTTCAATGACGCTCCGCCCGCGCTGCTGGAAAAGATCGAACAGGTTGTACGCCTGATCCGCTCCAAAGGCGTCGGCATTTACTTCGTCACCCAGAACCCGCTGGATGTGCCGGACACGGTGCTGGGCCAGCTCGGCAACCGCGTGCAGCACGCCTTGCGCGCCTTCACCCCGCGCGACCAGAAGGCCGTCAAGGTCGCCGCCGAAACCATGCGCGCGAATGCCAAGTTCAGCACCGAAGCCGCGATCACCGAACTGGGTGTGGGCGAGGCACTGATCTCCTTCCTGGACGCCAAGGGCACGCCCTGCATTGTCGAACGCGCCTTCGTGCTGCCCCCCAGCTCACGCATTGGCCCCTTGAACGCGGACGAGCGCAACGCGGCGATCAACAACTCGCTGGTGTATGGCGCCTACGAAGAAGCGCTGGACCGCGAATCCGCCTACGAGAAACTGCAGGCCGCCCCTGCCGCGAAGACGGGCGCTGCACCTGCATCGTCAGGCAGCCTGCCCGGCAACACCCAGCCCGCGCCGCAAAGCGAAGGGGGTGGGTTGCTCGGCGGCCTGGGTGGCATGCTCGGCGACGTGCTCTTCGGCACCACTGGCCCGCGCGGCGGCCATCACGACGGCCTCGCCCAGGCCGCAGCCAAATCCATGACCCGCACCATCGGCAGCGCGGTCGGACGCGAAATCGTGCGCGGGGTGTTGGGGTCGATTCTGGGGGGGAGGCGGTAACCGCTCTGAAATTAACATGCCCCTATCGACTAAATCTGCCGAAATTCAGCGCTTGCTCAAAGCTTTTGAGGGTGAAGCTTCAAAATTCACAGACATTCAGCTGAGCACCTTTTTTGTGGGTCAACAAGGCGCAAGCGTAGATCGCACATTTTCTTCGCCCAACCACGCAATCATGTTGTGGCAATACTACGGACAACTTGACTCCGCACGAGACACAGATCATCTAGGAACAAACATTCAAGAAAGCGAGCTTCAATGGGGGCTGCGGGGGGCTGAGACTTCAGCCTTTGCCATAATTGAAGGCCATGCATACGACTTATTCGTCAGGATGGCTCAACGTGCGGGCAGCTTATTCGACGAGCAAGAAGCCAGAACCATCAAGTGCCGAGTGACAGACGAAATCATTCAAAGCAAACGTTCAGCGCATCCTTCAGCAAAGCCAACCGTAGTTACAAACGACAATCCGCTAGCTATTTGGATCAACTTTCTGCTCTACCACCTTTCCATGACAAGTCCAGGGAGAGAGTTCGTCCACAAAATTGAACCAGATCCGTTTTCTCTATCGCTGTTAGCACTGGAACGTCTTGCGGAAGATCTCTCGATTGGAAAGGTTGACCGTTCCATTCGTTGTCTTGCCGATATCAATTTCAAGGTCGCAATGTCGTTTCCTGGCGAACGAAGGGGGTTCGTAGTAGATGTAGTTAGCGCGCTTCGACAAACCCTTGGACCAGACTCCATTTTCTACGACTATGACTATCAAGCTCAGCTTGCTCGGCCTAACCTAGATACGTTTCTTCAGAATATCTATCGTAAACAAAGCGAACTACTCGTCGTATTTCTTTCTTCCGAATACGCTCAAAAACACTGGTGTGGCTTGGAATGGAGAGCCATCCGCGACATCATCAAAACCAAAGAGGATGATCGGGTTATGTTCATCCGGTTTGACGATGCTCCAGTCGATGGTGTTTTATCAATCGATGGTTATATCGACGCTCGAAAATTCAATCCCAGTGAGGTTGCAAACTTTATTTTGCAGCGCTTAAGCGCGTAGGTTGGGCTGGATGGAATGAATTGATGGTTCCCACGCTCCTGCGTGGGAACCCGTTTTGAGACGCTCTGCGTCGACTTGCTCCGGCTTCGCAAAAGGGATGCAGGAACGTCCGCACAGGCGTTACCACGCGGAGCGTGGTAGCAACAATCTTGCGCATGATTGAGCGCCTATATGCCAAAAGGCGCTTCGCTTTTCCAACCTACGAAAATTGTCCCGAACCCCATGCCCTACACCCTCGCCCCCACCACCGAAGCACACTTTCACGGCCTGCACCGTGCGCTGGATATCGTGGCGCGCGAGCGGAAATATCTGGCTTTCCTGCAGGCTCCGCCTTTCGAGCAATCCCTGCTGTTCTACCGCAACATTGTTACCAATGACCTGTGCCAGTTCGTCGCTTTGCAAGATGAAGAAGTGGTGGGCTGGTGTGATGTACTGCCAAACATGATGCCGGTGCAGGCCCACGTGGGACATCTGGGTATCGGCTTGATCCCGTCGGCCCGCCATCAAGGCCTGGGCGCACGCCTCATGGCCGCGACGCTAGATAAGGCATGGGCCAAAGGGCTGACCCGCATCGAGCTGACCGTACGCTGTGACAACCCCAATGCGCGCGCACTCTACGACCGTTTTGGCTTCGTTGCGGAGGGGGTACGCCGGCGCGGCAACTGCATCGATGGCGAATACTTCGACACACTGGCGATGGCGCTGCTGCGCTGAAACCAGCGCGATATGCCCACCAGATGCCCCTCCCCTGGCAAGGGAAGGGGTTGAAACACTCAAGCAGACCGTGCGTGCTCAGGCCTTCCGGCTGGCGGATTGGGAAGACAGTTTGAGCACCCCGT
>Ga0316604_10000914_pt1 | contig 30232 bp, 25 predicted proteins | sample OWC_soil_day20_C_FD_207650 | JGI IMG/M metagenome (GOLD analysis project Ga0316604, IMG submission 207650) | Wetland soil microbial communities from Old Woman Creek delta, Ohio, United States - OWC_soil_day20_CT | ecosystem: Environmental > Terrestrial > Soil > Wetlands | place: USA: Ohio... | reverse complement strand
AGATGCCAATCCAGGCTGCTGTTATCCCGCCATTCTACAAACTGTCCGAATTCACTGCCCATAAACAACAATTTCTTGCCCGGATGAGCAATCATGTACGCATAAAGCAACCGCAGATTAGCGAATTTTTGCCAATAATCGCCAGGCATTTTATCCAACAACGACTTTTTACCATGAACCACCTCATCATGAGACAGCGGCAAAATAAAATTCTCTGAAAATGCATAAGTAAGTGAAAAAGTTAACGCACTGTGATGCCAAGGCCGGTATAAAGGATCATTACCCATAAACCCTAAAATGTCGTTCATCCATCCCATATTCCATTTAAAATTAAAACCCAAGCCGCCGACATGAGTGGAGTGGGAAACGAGCGGCCAAGCCGTTGATTCTTCGGCAATCATCATAGCACCGGGAAAAGCGGCGAAGACTTCTTCATTGAGTCTGCCAAGCAAATCAATCGCTTCCAAGTTTTCATGTCCCCCGTGCTGGTTCGGTATCCATTCACCCGGATCGCGCCCATAATCCAAATACAGCATATTGGCCACTGCATCTACCCGTAGTCCGTCAATATGATATAGATCAAACCAAAACAGCGCGTTGCCAATTAAAAAGTCCCGTACCTCCGGCCTGCCATAGTCGAAATTCAGAGTTCCCCACTGCCGATTATCGCTTTTTCGCCAATCGGCATATTCGTACAGCGGCGTTCCATCAAACAGCCGCAAGCCATTATCATCACGGCAAAAATGTCCTGGGGTCCAATCCAAAATCACGCCAATCCCCTGCTGATGGCAACGGTCTATAAAATACATTAGATCTTGAGGTTGCCCATACCGGCTGGTTGCCGCATAATACCCTGTCGCCTGATAACCCCAGGACTGATCCAATGGATGTTCAGCCAAAGGCATTAATTCGATATGGGTATATCCCATCTCTGCGACATAGGCAGGCAACTCATTGGCAATTTCCCGGTAAGACAAAAATGACCCATCCTCACAACGTTTCCAAGATCCTAAATGCATTTCGTAAATGAGAACAGGTTGTTGTTGTATCTGTTGCTGCACGTTTTTTTTTCGCCATTCATCATCCTGCCATACATAGCCGGACAAATTCCAAACAAGGGAGGCAGTCCCCGGTCGAATCTCAGCGAAAAATGCACACGGGTCTGCTTTCAAAAGCACCTTACCGTCGCTTGTGTGTATTTCATATTTGTAATGATCGCCATGGGCTGCGCCGGGAATAAAAATTTGCCAGACGCCGTCCTTTCTCTCCATCCTCTGTCCTTCGCTCCGCCAATCGTTAAAATCACCGACCACATAAACCTGTTCAGCGTTTGGCGCCCAGACAGAAAATCGAACGCCAGCCCGGCCATTACATTCATCCACGTGAGATCCCATTAATTGGTAATAACGGCTTTTGCTCTGATTACAGTTCGTTTTTTCCATTTTACCCCATCACCTTTCGATGGCAGAATTGAATGAATCTGTTTTATGAAACCATTTGCTGCCTTTATGCATGAACTCCTTTTACAACTAATTTATCCTTTGATAAGCTAAATTGATATTCATGTGCCATAATTTTATCATAATTTTCTGACAAAAACAAAGGAACGAGGAAATGGTTTCTTATTCAATAAAAAAATATCGAAAAATTCATAATTATCTGCTAAAATAAAGACAAGCAATATCGATTAAATACAAAAAACATGGAAATTAATATAGCAAACTCACCGAAAGGCGAGGACGCAAAGCCGTGGGTCTAAAAGCCGCGGAAACCAGGCTCATGACTGCCAGGCCGCACCGGATTTATTCGGTTCGTTCTGGCAGTTTTTTGTTTTTGAGGGTAAAAGGATCACAACATTTCCAGAAAGTTTTGGAGGAGTATGAAGTGCGCAGCGTGAACTGTATTGCTCTTATTTTGGCAGGCGGGGCGGGGACAAGGCTGGGTGTATTGACGAAAATAATCGCTAAACCGGCTATTCCTTTTGGAGGTAAATATCGCCTCATTGATTTTTCTCTTAGTAATTGCTGTAATTCCGGAATTGATTCTATAGGAGTGCTGACACCGCCTAGTCCATTCTCTTTACAGGATAAAATCATGGGGGAAAATGCCTGCAAAATATATGTTTTGCCGCCTAATTCCGGAAGCCGGGTTCCTTATAAAGGAACGGCAGATGCTGTCTATCAGAATATAAAATTTGTGGATCAATGGAACCCAGCCTGTGTGATCATTTTATCAGGGGATCATATTTATAGAATGGATTATCGACCGTTTCTTGCATTTCATAGAGACAAGAGAGCAGATGCGACGATTGCGGGCATTACGGTACCGTGGGATGAAGCTTCACGTTTTGGGATCTTTACGACCCGCGAGGATCAATCAATTGCAACGTTCATTGAAAAACCGGTTCGGCCGGATAACAATTTAGCTTCGATGGGCGTGTATATTTTTTCCTGGCCCTATCTGAAAAAAATTCTGGCGCAAGATGCTGCAGATCTTCAATCGGCGCATGATTTTGGGAAAAATATCATCCCCCAAATCCTTACTAGCGGCGGACAAAGCTATGCTTATCTATTTACTGATTATTGGCGGGATGTGGGCACTATACAAAGTTTTTATGATGCACATATGGATTTGCTGGGAAAACCCCCTCTATTTGACCTGAATGATAATAGATGGCCGCTTTATACAAGTTGTCCCAATACGCTATCTCATGTTCAGATATTTTTTGATCACATCCGCAACTCGTTGATTAGCAGTTGCAGTGTTATCCATGGTGCGGTTAGGGATTCGGTGATCTTCCCAGGAACCAGAATTGGGCGAGGCGCCTACGTAAGCCGTTCTGTCATCATGACAGGAGCTTATGTCGGTGCCGGACAATACCTGGATTGTGCACTTCTTTGTCCCTGTGCGCTCTCCAATAAAGAGGATGTTATTGAAACGAATGATTTTTCGCCAAAGGTAAAAATTATTAGGACAGCTGATTTGGGGAAATTTAAAGCTGTTCTCTCCATTCGCACATGACTGTATATTGTGTGGTTGTGTTTGAGAGGAGTTCCGCAAATGAAAGGGGTGGGAAGAATGACAGAAAACACGAATACCGCGATGAATAATCCGGGTATGGGGGCCATACCCGGTGCAAAGGGAGTAACCTTTCGCGTATGGGCGCCCCATGCCGAAAAGGTTTACGTAACCGGAACCTTCAATGATTGGGGCGAGACCTCGACACCCTTAAACAGCGAAGAAAACGGGTACTGGTCATCTGCCGTGCCGGAGGCAAAAATAGGGGATGAATACAGATACTTGATCCACGGCCCCAAAGGGATTGTCTCACGCATTGACCCATATGCCAGAAAGGTGACCAATTCAGTTGGCAATGGAGTGGTCTATGATCCCCAAGCCTTTGACTGGGGTGATAATAACTTTGACATGCCTACGGGGAATGAGCTTGTTATTTATGAAATGCACATTGGCACCTTTAACGCCAAAGAAGAGGGGCAGCCGGGCACGTTCGACAGTGCCATGGAAAAATTACCTTATCTTCAAAAACTGGGGATAAATGCCGTGGAAGTGATGCCGATTGCAGAGTTTTCAGGCGATTTTTCATGGGGTTACAATCCGTCTCAGCCCTTTGCCGTTAAGAGTATTTACGGTGGACCGGACAAATTTAAACAATTTGTTAAAGCGGCCCACGAGCATGGCATCGCTGTAATTGTAGATGTGGTATACAATCATTTTGGCCCCTCTGACCTTGATTTATGGCAATTTGATGGCTGGAGCGAAAACGACAAAGGGGGAATTTACTTTTTCAATGATCGCCGTTCGCATACGCCCTGGGGTGATACGCGTCCCGATTATGGCCGGGATGAAGTGCGCCAATATCTGCGCGATAACGCTCTGATGTGGTTCGAGGAGTACCATGCCGACGGCTTACGATGGGATGCCATACCGTATATCCGGAATATTGAGGGCAGGGACACAGATCCGGCTAATGACATTCCCGAAGGCTGGAGCTTGATGCAATGGATCAATGAGGAGATCAAACAACGGTTCCCAGGCAAAATCAGTATCGCTGAAGGCATGCTTAATAACGCCTGGGTCACCAAAAATGTGGAAGATGGTGGCGCTGGCTTTAATGCGCAATGGGACAGCGAATTCGTCAACCCCGTCCGCCATGCCGTCATTGTTCTTGATGATGGATCCCGTGATTTGCAGGCAGTAAGCAGAGCCATTGAGTATCGCTATGATTTGGATGTCTTCCGGCGCGTCATTTTTACCGAGTCGCATGACGAAGTTGCTAATGGCCGGTCCCGCGTACCCGAAGAGATATGGCCAGGAAAAGTGGATAGCTGGTTTTCCAAGAAACGTTCTACGCTGGGCGGCGCGCTTGTTCTAACTTCACCCGGTATCCCGATGATTTTTGAAGGGCAAGAGCTGCTGGAAGATCGTTGGTTCCAGGATGAAGTCCCAATCGACTGGTCTCGAGTTGAAGACGAACACGGTATTCTCAAAATGTACCGGGACCTGATTGCCTTGCGCCGCAACCTACCGGGCGTGACGCGGGGGTTATGCGGTCAAAATATCCATATCTATCATTTTGACGGCGACGCCAAGATCATCGCTTTTCATCGCTGGGACAAACAAGGGCCAACCGATAGCGTCGTTGTGGTGGTGAATATGACAAATCAAAACTGCGATGGTTATGGTATCGGTTTTCCGCGTGCAGGATGGTGGAAAACGCGATTTAACAGTGACTCATATAAATACGGTCCTAATTTTGCGAATCATGCCACCCCTGACGTTGAAGTTCAGCAGGGAGAATTCGATGGGTTGCCCTTCTCCGGCAAAATCAGTATCGGTCCATACACGGTAGTGATTTTCTCCCAGGATGAATAAGAACCATTTATGAAGGATGAAAAAGATCCATCTTATAATTGGAGGTGTGGATAGTGGAAGAAATGACCAGAAACACTAGGCATGAAAGTAATATTGTACAACGTATTGTTTCTATAATCTTTGGCTTAATTCAAGTTGCCCTGGCCTTTCGATTGGTTTTCAAACTGCTGGGAGCAAACCCGGAAAATGCATTTGTACAAGGCATCTATAATGTTACAGAGGTTTTTGTCAAGATCTTTGAAGGCATTTTCTCCCGAGTTACCTTCGGTGGCGGAGAGACCACAGCGGTCTTTGAGCCTTCCACTCTGATTGCGATGGCGGTCATCGCCCTGATCAACTGGGTTGTACTGAAGCTGATCACGCCGCTCATTGGCAACCGTGTGGAAAGAACAAATTACACAGATCATGACGATTTACACAGATAATGACGATCAGAAAAAACGAAGATTTAATCAACAGCGGCTAGAAAATTATAAAAATGAGGAGTGTATGCGTGATAACGTTTTAAAAAAAGATGATAATGGCTGCATTTGGAATAGCTTTCTTAGCCGGGTTATCGTTACCTTGTGTATTTGCTCAACAATTTTTAAATGTGAGAAGAAAGCCAGTTATACCGCGCATCAAGAAAAACGATTAGAGAGGGGTGCAAGGATGGGCTTGAAAAAAGTGTTATTAGCTTACGATGGTTCGGCAGACAGCCAAAAAGCATCAGAATGGTTATTGAATTTTGCCAAACAGACGCCGGTTGAAACGGTGATTGTAAATGTATTCGACTCGGCATTTGCGAACGATGCTGATTTTTGGGCGAAAATACAGGACGCTATCGAGGAGTATCGGCAAAGGATGGAAGACGTTTTAACAACGGTGGCGGATACTTTCGCCGCTAACGGTTTGACAGCTGCAACGGTTATCTTGGAAGGCAACGTTGCCTCAGAGATAATTAACTATGCTGTCAGAGAACAACTGGACATGATCGTTTGCGGTACGAGGGGACTGGGTGGATTTGAATCATTGTTGCTTGGCAGTGTGGCCCACCAATTGATGACTCATTCACCTATGCCGGTTTTGGTTATAAAATCTGATTCGAAATAAGTCAGTGCAGATAGATAAAGTTATCGGTCTCGGTTGAAAAAAGGAGAATGGAACCATGAAAACAAAAACCCTTCCCCCGGAATTGCTCTACAAGATGGATGCTTACTGGCGTGCCGCGAACTATTTGTCGGTCGGTCAGATCTACCTATATGATAATCCCTTGCTTCGTGAACCGTTGCAGCTGTCGCATGTGAAGCCGACGATGCTCGGGCACTGGGGCACGACCCCGGGGCAGAATTTTATCTACGTGCATCTGAACCGGGTGATCAAGAAGTATGACTTGGATATGATCTATATCTCCGGTCCCGGCCACGGAGGCCCGGCTCTTGTGGGCAATACGTATCTCGAAGGCACTTACAGCGAAGTATATCCAAACATCACGCAGGATGAGTCCGGCCTGAAGAAACTGTTCACCCGGTTTTCCTTTCCCGGAGGGATTCCCAGCCACGTATCGCCGGAGTGTCCAGGGTCGATTCATGAAGGCGGTGAACTGGGGTATTCGCTCAGCCATGCCTTCGGGGCCGCATTTGATAATCCCGCTCTGGTCGTCGCCTGCGTTATCGGTGACGGCGAAGCGGAAACAGGTCCGTTAGCTACAGCGTGGCACTCCAACAAATTTCTCAATCCGATCACCGATGGAGCTGTGCTGCCTATCCTTCATCTCAACGGCTATAAAATAGCCAACCCAACCCTGATGGCCCGCATTACGCATGAGGAACTGGATCAATTGCTGCGTGGCTATGGCTGGACGCCTTACTTTGTGGAGGGTGATGAGGCGAAAGAGATGCATCAACTTATGGCCGCAGCTTTGGAAAAAGCCATCGAGGAGATCCGGAAAATTCAAAACAAGGCGCGGAGCAAAAATGACAATACCCGGCCGCGCTGGCCAATGATCGTCTTCAATTCACCTAAAGGATGGACCGGACCGAAAGTCGTTGACGGTCTGAAAGTAGAGGGGACGTTCCGAGCGCATCAGGTGCCGCTTCTGGTTGACGCCCAGCATCCCGATCATCTCAGGCAACTTGAAAGCTGGATGAGAAGCTATCGTCCGGAGCAACTCTTCGATGAGCGGGGCCGTCTCATACCCGAACTGGCAGAACTCGCACCAAAAGGCGATCGGCGAATGGGCGCAAATCCGCACGCTAATGGCGGACTGCTGCTGCGCGATCTGCTTATGCCTGATTTTCGGAACTATGCAGTGAATGTACCGTCACCGGGATCAGTTCGGGCCGCCGACACGCATGTGCTCGGTGAGTTCCTGCGCGATGTGGTAAAACTCAATCAGGAGCAACGAAATTTCCGGATATTCGGCCCTGACGAGACCCTTTCCAATCGCTTGAACGCCGTCTTTGAGATCACAAATCGCCAATGGGCAGCCCGGACGAAAGAGAACGATGAGTTTCTTGCACCAGATGGCCGGGTAATGGAGATGCTGAGCGAGCATCAGTGTGAAGGTTGGCTCGAGGGATACCTGCTGACGGGTCGGCACGGGCTGTTTAATAGTTACGAGGCTTTTATCCATATCATCGATTCGATGTTCAACCAACACGCCAAGTGGTTGAAAGTCACCGCCCAATTGCCATGGCGCAGGAAAATTGCGTCGTTAAACTATCTGCTCGCCTCCCATGTATGGCAGCAGGCTCATAACGGTTTTACTCACCAAGACCCCGGCTTTATCGATCATGTGGTAAACAAGAAGGCTTCGATTGTGCGGGTATACTTGCCGCCGGACGCCAACTGCCTGCTTTCGGTCTGGGACCATTGCCTGAGGAGCCGGCACTACGTCAATGTCGTGATCGCGGGCAAGTACCAGTCGCATCAATGGTTGACCATGGATGCGGCAGTTAAGCATTGCACGCAAGGAATTGGTGTCTGGAAATGGGCCGGAAGTGACCAAGGCGTTGAACCGGACATTGTGATGGCCTGCTGCGGCGATGTGCCCACGCTCGAGACCCTGGCCGCCGTTTCCATCTTCCGTAAACATCTGCCTGATCTGAAAATCCGGGTGGTCAACGTCATCGACCTCATGAAACTGCAACCGCAAGCCGAGCACCCGCATGGGTTAAGTGACAAGGACTTTGACAATCTTTTTACCAAAGATAAGCCGATCGTCTTTGCATTTCATGGCTATCCATGGCTGATTCACCGTTTGACATACCGCCGCACCAACCATGATAATATGCATGTTCGAGGCTACAAGGAAGAGGGAACGATCACTACGACCTTCGACATGACCGTCTTAAACGATCTGGATCGGTTTCACCTGGTGCAAGACGTAGTTGATCGCCTGCCGCAGTTGGGCGCCAGGGGGGCAGTGTTGAAGCGCATGATGCAGGATAAGCTGATTGAGCACAAGCAATATATTGAAAAACATGGCCAAGATATGCCGGAAATAGTGAATTGGAAGTGGGACGATCCCAAATGAATGCCAAACATCGTTAAGGGAGAAATGCGGCATATTGTTGAAGTGTTTTGATTATTTCAACAATATGCCGCTTATTTATTTACATTTTATGATAAAATTAATACGCAGGTAAATATACGCATGCTTTGAGAATTGCAAAACGAATTTCAGTATTTATATTGATCTAAGGTTAGTAGGAGGTACCATGCCAGTAAGAAAAAAAGACAAAGCAAAGGTATCAGGAGCCGTTAGTTTTCCTGTTGTCGGCATCGGCGCTTCGGCAGGAGGGCTGGCAGCCTTTGAAGCTTTCTTTTCCGGCATGCCCGTTGACAAAGATCCAGGGATGGCCTTTGTCTTGGTGCAGCATTTGGCGCCCGACCACAAAAGCATTCTCGCCGAAATCATCCGGCGTTATACGCGTATGAAGGTTTTCGAGGTCGAGGACGGGATGGCGGTGCAGCCTAACTGTGCATATATCATCCCGCCCAATCGCGACATGGCTTTTTTGCAGGGCACTCTCCAATTGATAGAACCATCCGCGCCGCGCGGCCAACGTTTGCCAATTGACTTTTTCTTTCGTTCTTTAGCACAGGATCAGCGCGAACGTGCCATTTGCATTATCCTTTCCGGCACTGGCAGCGATGGCACTCTGGGCGTACGGGCCATTAAAGGGGAAGGCGGCATGGTTATGGTTCAGAACCCTGATTCTGCCGAGTACGATGGCATGCCGCGCAGCGTGATTGCCACTGGCCTGGTGGATTATATGCTGCCGGCTGACGAAATGCCGGATCGGCTCATGGTCTATGCAGCCCATGCTTTCGGCAAGGACCGTCCTGCAGCATCCATCCCGTCGCCCAAGGCCGAGGATGCATTGAAAAAAATCTTTGTCCTGCTGCGTGCCCAAACCGGCAATGACTTTTCTCAGTACAAGATGAATACTATCCAACGGCGCATTGAACGGCGCATGATCGTCAACCAGATCGAAACGATTGACGGGTACGTCAAGTATTTACAACAGACGCCGGCCGAGGCGGAGGCGCTGTTCCACGACTTGTTGATCGGTGTAACTAGTTTTTTTCGTGATCCGGAGGCATTCAAGGCTCTCGAGGAACAGATCATCCCCCAAATTTTCGTTGGCAAACCCGCTGAGACCTTGATCCGTATCTGGTCGCCGGCCTGCTCCACCGGTGAGGAAGCCTATTCTCTCGCGATTCTCTTGCAAGAACGAATGGATGTGCTGAAACAGAATTTCAAGGTCCAGGTCTTTGCTACCGACATTGACAGTCGGGCCATTGCTGCGGCCCGATCCGGCCTCTATCCGGCTAGTATTGCTAACGACCTTTCGCCGGAACGGCTTGCACGCTTTTTTGCCGCTGAGCCTGGCGGCAGTGCCTATCGAATTCGCAAGGGCATTCGCGACATGCTGGTCTTTTCCGTGCAGAACGTGATCAAAGACCCGCCTTTCTCCAAGATTGATCTCATTAGTTGCCGGAACCTTCTGATTTATATGGAAGGGGCCTTGCAGAAGAAACTCATTCCCCTCTTCCACTACGCGCTGAACCCGGGTGGGATGCTTTTTCTGGGTACTTCAGAAACCGTGGGCGATTTTGGGGATCTGTTTGCCGTGTTGGATCGCAAAGCAAAGTTGTATCAACGCAAAGAAGAGGTTCATGGCGCGCATCGCGGCACCATGAACAGGGTTTTTCCACCTCTGATGCCTCTGAATGTAGAATTTCCGCAGACTACTGCAAAAAAAGCAAGCACGATAAAACCGTCGCTGCGCGAGCTGACCGAACAGGCACTGCTACGGATCGCACCAGCCAGTGTGCTCGTCAATGTCAAAGGCGATATTCTCTATCTTCATGGTCGTACGGGGATGTATCTGGAGCCGGCCGCAGGCGAGGCTGGTATCAATAACATCCTGAAAATGGCCCGTGAAGGATTGCGGCTCGAACTGACCACAGCTCTGCGAAAAGCCGTGAAGACCAATGAAGTGGTAAACCGCCCTGGTCTGCGCGTCAAAACCAATGGCGATTTCAGTACGGTCAATCTGACCGTCTGTCCGGTGGAAGCAGACCCTGCCACGACGCTTCAGTCACCACTGTACCTGGTTATTCTGGAAAAAGTATCCCATCCGGACATAGTGCCTTCTGCGGACGTTGTAATCAGTACGGACCTGGCGATCGACGATCGGTCAGCGGATTTCGCTATGCGCCTTGCAGCGCTCCAGCAGGAACTGCGGTCCAAAGATGAGTATCTTCAGACCACCAATGAAGAATTGGAGACCACCAACGAAGAATTGAAAGCATCTAATGAGGAAATGCAGTCCGTGAACGAGGAATTGCAATCCACCAACGAAGAATTGGAAACCTCCAAGGAAGAATTGCAATCGGTTAATGAAGAACTGATTACAGTGAACTCCGAATTGCAAACCAAGTTGGCTGACTTGTCGCAGTCCAACAACGACATGAACAACTTGCTGGCCGGAACGGGTATCGGCACTGTTTTTCTGGATCAAGAACTCCGCATTCTTCGCTTCACCCCCTCCGCAACCAGGATGATTAACCTAATCCTGAGCGACGTGGGACGACCTGTGGGGCACATCGTCTCTAATCTGATCGGCTATGATCACTTGGTGGCGGACGCGCAGACGGTGATGGACACGCTGATCCCCCGAGAGGTGCAGGTGCAGACAAAGGCAGGTGCGTGGTACACAATGCGCATCCAGCCGTACCGTACACTGGACAATGTGATCGAGGGCGCGGTAATCACCTTTGTTGACATCACGGAGACAAAACGAATAGATGTGGCGCTGAAAAGAAGCGAAGCGTTGCTTCACACCATCCAGCAATTAACCCGTATTGGCGGTTGGGAGTGGGATATTGAGAAGCAAACCATGTTCTGGACTGAGGAGACTTACCGCCTACATGATTTCAAGCCGGGCGAACTTCTTCTCGGACCCGAGAACATTGCTCGAAGCCTGGAATGTTACTCGCCGAAAGATCGCCTAGTGCTTCAAGCTGCCCTCCAGCGGTGTATAGAAGAAGGGCAGCCCTACGATTTGGAGTTCCGTTTTACTACTGCAATGAAACGGAAATTGTGGGTTCGTAATTTCGCCGAACCTGTATTGGAAAACGGGAAAATCGTTCGAGTAGTCGGTTTCATCATGGACATCACAGACCGCCGGTCACAGACTGATAGGGGTAATGCGGAATAAATAGAGTGAGAAGATGGAGGAGTTGTGCAATGAAGGGCAAGGATAAGCGCCCCAAAACAACCGACCATTCGGCGAACTCAGGGCAGGAGTTGCGTTTGCGCGCTGAAAAGATGGCACGAGAAAAAACGGCTAAGCCATCGCAAAAGCTGGAGGCGATATCGCCTGAAGAAATGCAGCAAACGCTCCATGAACTTCGAGTGCATCAAATTGAATTGGAAATCCAAAATGAAGAGTTGCGCCGGGCGCAGACGGAGCTGGACATCGTATCGGCACGTTATTTCGATCTGTACGATCGGGCGCCAATCGGTTATTGCACGATTACCGAAAAGGAGTTAATCGCAGAAGCTAACCTCACTGTCGCTAATCTGCTGGGTGTGCTCCGCGGTGAACTAATCCAACGGCCAATCTCTCAGTTCATTTTCAAAGAGGATCAGGACATCTACTATTTGCGAAAAAAACGGATGTTTGAGACCGGCCAAACGCATACTTTCGAATTGCGGATGGTAAAAAGCGATGAAACGGTATTCTGGGCCCATCTAGAGACCGTTGCTGCGAAAAATATCGACGGTGTTACGGTGTGTCGTATTATGATGGTCGACATCACCGAACGCAAAAAATTGGAGACAGATCTTGCAAATGAGAAGAAGCTTTTAGAAACAACACTGTCGTCGATAGGAGATGGAGTGATTTCCACCGATAATAAAGGTCATATCGTGTATTTTAATAGAACTGCTGAAATATTTACTGGTTGGACTCAAGAAACAGCAAAAGGAAAATCGCTTGACGAGGTTTTACATACTGTTCATGCGTCAACGCGGGAGAAGAACGAAAATAGAGTAGAAAAACTACTTCAAGGCGAAACGAACTATCAATTAGTTTCCCATGCTCTATTGATTGCAAAAAATGGCTCTGAGCGACCGATCGAAGATAAAGTCGCATCGATTGTGCAGGAGAACGGAGAAATATTTGGCGCCGTATTAGTGATTAGAGATTTTTCGGAACAAAAGAAAAAACAAGAAAAAATTGAGTTTTTAAGTTATCACGACCAGCTTACCGGACTATATAACCGTAGATTTTACTTAGAAGAGTTAAAGAGACTCGATACAGAAAGAAACCTTCCAATGACCATCGTTATGGCTGATGTGAACGGCTTAAAACTGATCAATGATTCCTTAGGGCATGTTATGGGTGATAAGCTTCTTAAGAAAGTAGCGGAAGTGATAACAAATGGCTGCCGGGATGATGACATTATTGCCAGGCTCGGAGGCGATGAGTTTGTTATTATATTGCCCAAAACGGACACTCGGGAAGCAACGCAAATCATTCAGCGGATCAAAGAGTTGTCATTAAAAGAAAAAGTGGGCTTTATTGATATTTCTATTTCTTTTGGTTATGAGACTAAGCATACTAAGGAAGAAAATATTCAGGAAGTGTTCAAAAAAGCGGAAGATTATATGTATAAGAAAAAACTTTTCGAAAGTCCAAGTATGCGGGGAAAGACGATCAGAACGATCATTACTGCTCTTCAAGAAAAAAGCAAAATAGAAGAACAACACGCCCGGAGAGTTTCGTTGCTATGCGAAAGCATGGCAGAAGCCCTTGGACTGGGTGGATATGAAATTAAAAAAATTACGTCAGCAGGATTACTGCATGATATCGGGAAAATAGCCATCGATGAAAAAATACTCAATAAGCCGGGGAACCTTACCGAAGCTGAATGGAAAGAAATGAGACGCCATCCCAAAATAGGCTGTAATATTCTAAAGATGGTCAATGATATGACGGAAATAGCAGAATATGTATTGGCTCATCATGAAAGATGGGATGGTAAAGGGTACCCAAAAGGTTTAAAGGAGAACGAGATACCCTTTGTATCAAGAATATTAATCATAGCCGATGCCTATGATGACATGACTAGCGGTAGAAACTATAAAAGCGTTCTAGCGGATGAAGCTGCAGTAGAAGAATTGCGAAAAAATGCCGGTATTCAATTTGATCCGGAACTGGTAAATGTATTTATTGAAAAAGTATTAGGGAAAAGCAAAAGTAATCCGGATCTCATTTCCCTATTTGACAAATAGGGAAATGAGAAACAAATTGTTTTAATCCAGTTCGTCATAATCAATGAGGTCAAAAAGACAAGGCTTATTATTTATCCAAAATAAATATCATAAAATTCATAATTATCTATGACAATTTGAATAGTAGCAGGAATTGTCCTAATGGGTATAGAAGTATAATACCAGTAGTCAAAAATGTTTTTTAAAAATAAATGAAATACAGCATAGCAAACTCATCGAAAGGTGGGGACGCAAAGTTGTGGGTCTAAAAGCCTCGGGTACGAGGTTCATGACTGCCAGGCCGCTCCGGATTTGTCCGGCCCGTTCTGGCAGTCTTTAATTTTCCCCAAAGTTGGAAATAAAATACTGCGAGAGCAAGAGGGTATAGTTCCTGCATGGTTGAAAAAATACAGCGAAAAACTCAAGGAACAGATGGTGGATGGTTTATTGTCGGTTAAGAGTGGGGGGAAAGTCAATGCCGTACAGGCGTCAATTTATGGCGTACAAACAAGGAAAAATCGGACTGGAACGACCGACAGTGGCTGAAAAATCAACGACATGACGGAATTATGATTCAGATAGAAGTAGATGTAGCAGCTTTATTTCAACTTTAAACGAATGCGATTATATGAAACCTCTTTTATCTGTATTGCTTATTAAAAAGGAGTGATTATGGCTTTTGCATAAGAGAACGGAAGCATTTTATTACAATATTTAGACTATTGCAATAAAATGCTTTTTTATACTTATGTTTTATGATAAAATTAAATGACAGGTAGATATACCGTGTTTAGCTAGCGCAAACTTGCCGAAAGGCGAGGACGCAAAGCTGTGGGTCTAAAAGCCTCGGGTATGAGGTTCATGACTGCCAGGCTGCTCCGGATTTATTCGGATCGTTCTGGCAGTTTTTATTTTTCGAGAGGAAATAGAAGGTTGTTAAAGGGTGATAAAAATGCTCATTCTGATCATCGGTGCCGGTGGCATGGGTAGAGATGTAATGGATGCAGTAGAAAAAAAGGGCACTTATAAAATAGCTGGTTTTATCGATGATACAATGCCTGTTGGCAGTGAGGTATCTGGATATAAAATTTTAGGCAATATCTCTGATGTAGCAAGGATATCAAAAGATATCAATAAAGGAATTATTGCAATAGGCGATAATTGGCAGCGTGGTAAAGTTTCGCGGAAAATAAAAAATGCGACAAAAATATTTCATTTTGTCAGTGTCATACACCCTTCGGCGTGTATATCAAGAAATGCACAAATTGGTGCGGGGGCAGTACTGTTGGCAGAAGCAACTGTGTGCAGTAATGCCATCATGGGCGAACATACACTTCTTCATATCGGTTCTATGTTAGGGCATGATAGCAAATTGCAGAATTATGGATGTATGTTGCCTGGGTCCAAAGTGGGCGGCAATGTTCGAATTGGCCAATATACAAGCATTGGTATCGGAGCAACTGTGATCCATGGTATTACTATTGGGAATCACTCGTTTATCGGAGCCGGTGCAACTGTCATTTCCAACATCCCATCGAATGTTGTGGCTTATGGGGTTCCAGCAATTGTGGCAAGAAATCGACGGAAAAGCGAAAAACATTTATGAGATGAGTGCAATCAGTTTCTTACGCGACAGGAGGGGATTGGATAATCATAACCCTGAACTGTTGATTCGCGGGGTGGGCAAAAATTTAAAAAAATAAGTGGAGGGAGCGATAACCATGAATGAAGATATTGTAAAAGGCAAATGGAAAGAAATGAAAGGAACCATCAAGGAGCAGTGGGGCGATCTCACAGACGATGATCTCGTTGAGATTGAAGGGAAAACAGAGAAACTGGCTGGAATTTTGCAGACGAAGTATGGATATTCCAAAGAAAAGGCCGAAGAGGCATATAAAGGAGTACTTGAAAAATATAAAGATAAATAGAAGAAAACCTTCACCCACTCCGTTTTTTTTAAAAAAGATTCATATGAAAACAAGGATGATTTATGGTAAACCGATCTTGGGCTTTTTGGAGACTTGTGTGTCAATGCCGAAATGCCGGAGTAGTCTATTGGGTGTTGATTTAAAATTTAATGAAAGGAGAGATTAATGTGCAAAAAAAATTAGCAGCAATCACTCTATGCATATGTTTCATTTTTGCCGCAGGCTGCTCCAGTATGTTTGGTGGTTTAATCAAAGAATTTGATGTTGAAAAAGCGAAAACGGGCGAGATGACTTATAGCCCGCAACCATTAGCTGCGGCTAAAATTGAAATCACAAAGCTGGAAGGAATGGGTTTTACACTTGCCGGAGTACATGGATTGAGTGGGAATCTTATTCTACTGACCAAAAAAGTAGATGGCAATGAAGAACGCATCCGTATAAGTATCGATGCAGAAAAGACCAGTGTTAGCGGTGAGTCTGCCACCCTTCTTTATTCGCCAAATAAAATCGCGCCACAATCGGTTCCCTTGCAAGACAATCTCAATGAACGATATCGAAGGGATGAACCTATCGTTTTGACCTTAAAAAATAATGTTCTAACCGTCGAAATGGATGGCAAGATGCAAAATTTGCAAGGTATTAAAGAGTTTACCGGTGTTCTACGCAGTGAAAATCAAACAGTGGCACATGTGAAGGTTTTCAAAAATTAAGTTCGAGCAACGCGTTTGGATTGAAAGTAAAATTCATCGGGATCCGCTAGCATGATAATTCGTTCAGAAAAGTTATAAAAACTGAAAATTCAAACTCCTTTCTTGACTACTGGGAATTTGCGCTTTACAATTAAAGTAAAGACAATGGTATCCCAAAAGTATACTTGTGGGAAAAATTTAATAAGAGGAGGTTGACAAAGCATGATCTGGACAATTGCTGTTATTCTCATAGTTCTATGGCTTCTTGGTATAGTTTCCTCGTATACTATGGGAGGATTTATACACATCCTTCTCGTAATTGCGATAATTGTAATTTTGGTGAACGTAATCAGCGGAAGAAGGATGTAGAGTTGAAGTTGGTTGCCGGTGCAATGTGTTTTTTGTAAATGAGTGAAATATAGCACAGCAAACTCATCGAAAGGTGAGGACGCAAAGTTGTGGGTCTAAAAGCCTCGGTACGAGGTTCATGACTGCCAGGCCGCACCGGATTAATCCGGCTCGTTCCGGCGGTTTTTGTTTTTTGATATGCGTATTGCATCTCAAATATCAGTAAAAATAAGGAGGAAATAAAAATGAAACAATTTAGTTTGCGTCTATTGTTGATAGTAAGTCTGATCATAGTTGGGATCACCGGTTCTGCATGGGCAGCGGTTGCTCCTGAACCACCCGTCAATCTGACACCTATGCAATGGGTGGGGCATAACTTCATATTTCTGGCTTTGCCTGCTGATAAGCAAGCGGACGGCTACGGCATTTTTCCAGCCGCCCAGGCAGCCCAGGGGTTTAAAGAAGACCGCTCGGTCCGGATTCCCTATCTTACAAATGTTGGGAGAATAGTCACGGTCACGGACGTGTCCTCTTACACCGCGGGTGATGGTAAGTATGACTATGTTGTTTCCATGACTGAAATTGGCACGGGGTACAAATTCGTCGGACGTACGATCCGGGGATCGCTGGAAGGTCTGGCGCTGACTGAGGACATCGTACAAGCCCGGCAACAGTTTTTAGGCAAAACGATTTATCCAAAAAGCCGCAGTTTGGAATTGGTAAATGTCCAACCTGGCGGCATGGATCCTACTTCGGTGACAATCCGGATTGGTTCACCATTGACCGTAATCGATGTATATGCCGGCATTCAAACCCAGGAACCGATTTGGCTGATCTTCTCGGTGAACGGTCAGAAAGCGTTGCTGCCAATCGCATATAGCTGGACCAACCAGCCGGTGAATAGCTGGAAACAAAGCCCGCCTTGGCAGACGGCGCTGTTTATGGACGATCCCCGAACCAGTCTCGGCTGGTCTCCAGAGTTATGGACCAAAATTGAATCAGGCACGGTGCAGGAAGGAATGACCGAAGATCAAGTCCGTCTCAGTTGGGGTCCTCCTAACCGTATTGATCAAGGAGATACTGGAGCGATTTGGTTTTATGGGACCAAGGTTCTCAAGTTTAGCGGCGACCAGTTGACCTCCATGGAAACCGTTGAAGAACCTACCCCTTAGGCAGGTGCTCTTACTATATAATCCAACCACTTTCTGATTGCAACGCAAAGATAAGGTTTAAATTTACTATATAAGGGGATGACAATATGCGTCTGAATACAGTGATAAAAACCTTCACCGTCTTGTTTGTGCTGATGGTGATGACTGTTGCCGCAGCGAGCGCGGCAACAGTTGAAGAAAAGCGCCAGGCAATTCGGAATGTAACGAATGAAACACTGAACGAAGTTTATAGCGTTCAACCGAAGGCCCGAGACGCCGTCGCAAACGCAGCAGGGTATGCCGCGTTCACCATCACTGACGCTAAATTAATCTTTTTTGGCGGCGGGGCCGGTAAAGGTATGGCGGTAGATAATAACACCGGGCAAGAAATCTTCATGAAGACAGGCGATGTACAATTTGGTTTTGGCCTGGGGATAAAAAAATACGAAGTACTTTTTGTCTTTGGGACACAAAAAGCCTTTTCGGATTTTATCAATAGCGGCTGGCAATTCGGCGGACAGGCTACCGCAGCCGCAACGGACAGTGTGAGCGGCGATTCTTTGCAGGGAGCTATTTCCGTGGGGCCCGATGTTTGGATGTATCAATTGACCGACAAAGGTCTTGAAGTCAGCGTAACAGTCCGGGGAATTCGCTATTACAAAGATAGTGATCTGAACTAAAGGTTTTTTTCTTGTTGACAATTGGAGAACGGAGGAAGGTATCTGCCTTCTTCCGTTTTTCAAAAAGGAGGAAAAGAGTATGTTTTGGTTTATAATCGTTGGAATTATTGCTGGATGGTTAGCTGGTAAAATTATGAGAGGCAGCGGATTTGGCCTTATCGGTGATCTAGTTGTAGGTGTAATAGGATCTTATATCGGCACATACTTGTATAGTTATTTGGGTTTCAGTACTTATGGAGCAATCGGTGAAATTATCATGGCGACGATAGGAGCGCTTGTATTGCTGGGAATTATACGACTTTTAAGACGGTAGTTGCCGTCTTAAAGGATCCGCTAATTTCATCTCCCCCCAATCAGCAGCTAATGGAATTGCGAGAATAGACAGCCTGCACATTGATGATGCATCAGGTGAAAAAATGAGAAAACAACACAATGCAAAATAGAATAGGGGGAAATATATTGTGGGAAAAACAGTGAGGAAAGCGATCGTTTGCTTACTGATGGTGGGTTTTATGCAAGCTGGGTTAAGCGCACCTCTAATTGAGGCGGCACCGGAAAATAATATTCAGACCAAAGAAGATCAACGGCAGGAGAAGGAGAAACAACAACAGGAAAAAGACAAACAACAGCAGGAGAAGCAGCGTCAAGACCAGGAGCGGCTGGAACAACAGCGCCAGGAGAAGCAGCGTCAAGACCAGGAGCGGCTGGAACAACAACGCCAGGAGAAGCAGCGTCAAGACCAGGAGCGGCTGGAACAACAACGCCAGGAGAAGCAGCGTCAAGACCAGGAGCGGCTGGAACAACAACGCCAGGAGAAGCAGCGTCAAGACCAGCAACGACTGGAACAACAGCGCCAGGAGAAGCAGCGTCAAGACCAGCAACGACTGGAACAACAGCGCCTGGAGAAACAGCGTCAAGACCAGCAGCGACTGGAGAAACAACGACTGGAGAAACAGCGTCAAGATCAGCAACGACTGGAACAGAGACGATATAATTGGTCACATAGTGAATACCGCGACAATAACTGGCTAAGAACAGCTTTCTCCTATAACGAACCGTCGCATTTTCGGTGGCATGAGTCTAGCTATTCAATGCGCGAACGTTTTAAGTCATCGGACTATTGGCTGGAACCCATCTATGACCGTAAGTGGAACGACAGATTTCCGGGATTGCATTCCTACCGGTGGCATGATAATGACCGCTACGGCGAAGGATATTTTTGGTATCGTGGTGTGCGCATACGTGACGCGGCGTTGTTTTATGACCACTGGGATGAATTGGTCGGCATAGGGTTTATGTTTGATAACGTATTTGTGTTTATTCGGGATGACCAGGAAGTATATCATCGTAATGACTCATTACTATTGGACATGGCCATCCTTTTGCTGACGAGGGAAGATCGTCAACAGTGGCGCGAGAAGAAGAGATATGATTGGTCACATGATGCTTACCGTGACAATAACTGGAACCAAGCCGCTTTTTTCTATAATGACCCTTCGCCGTTTCGATGGCATGAGTCTCGTTATTCAATGCGGGAACGATTTTCATCAGCTGACTATGAATATCGGCTGGAGCCTATTTATGACCGAGAATGGAATGACAGATTCCCAGGGCTGCATTCCTACCGTTGGCATGACGGCAACCGGTATAGCCATGCAGGGTATTTTTGGTATCGTGGTGTGCGTATACGTGATGCGGTGTTGTTCTATGACAACTGGGATGAATTGGTCGGTATAGGGTTCATGCATGACAATGTATTTGTGTTTATTCGGGATGACCAAGAAGTGCATCATCGTAACGATCCGTTATTACTGGGAATAGTCATCTTTTTGTTGACGCGTTAACAAACGTCAGACGCCATCCCTGTTTATCACTATGGTTTAATAGGATTGTATACAACCAAATGTAGCCTTAGAGGTGAATTGACAAAGTGCTGCACTCTTATGCTCAAGAAACATGTTGCAAGGAGGCGTTCGCAGCACTTTGTCAATTCTAACAGAAAGAAAAGTAAGAAGGGCTTTTATGTCAAATATGTCTAATACAAAATTATGGGCAATCACCATATTGGGGGCCGCCATTGCTTGGGTTGCGTTTCAAATTGCGCCGGCGCTGCAACCTGTATTGATCGCCCTTGTGGCAGCCTACCTGCTCAATCCCCTGGTGGAACTCATCGAAAAAAAACTCAAGGTAAAAAAATGGCTTGCTATTAGCATTCTTTCTATTTTGCTCATTGTGTTTTTAGTTATTTTAGGCAATCTTATCTTATCGCTGCTAGTGAATCAGGCTACTGAACTTATCAACGAGTTTCAGTCTATCAGTGAAAATTTCAATCAAGTTATTGAAGATATGTTTGTTTATCTGGAGAAAATTGGTTTTTCTCAAACCATGCTTGAAGCGGCGAAACAATATGTTGCTCAATTAATTAATTGGCTGGGAAGTTTCATGGAATCCACCATCACCTCGGCTTTAGGATTTATTTTTAATGCTGTGGACCTCGTCCTTATTTTAAGCATGATCATTTACTTCTTAGCTTCCGGCAAAAAAATGGTGCGGGATCTTATGGATCATGCGCCGGAAAATTTGCGTCAAACGATAATTAATCTGATTGAAGGCACAGATCTCGTTATTTGGAGTTATGTAAAAACGCAATCATTAATCGCTGTTCTCATTGGGGTGGTATCCACTATCACTTTTCTGTTGATTGGCGTAAGGTTTTCTGTTCTATTGGGTGTGATAGCAGGAGTTTTCAACTTCATTCCTTATTTTGGTTCGATCTTTGCCGGTGCCCTTGCGACCATGATTGCTTTATTGACCAGTGGGTTCAGTCAAGCAACGATCACATTGATTGCGGTGTTGATCATTCAACAAACGGAAGGCAATCTCATAACGCCGCGGTTACAGGGAAAATCCGCTGGCATGCATCCGGCAATTATCATCATTCTCATCTTGGTAGGCAATTATTTATGGGGCACCATAGGGATGTTTATTGCCGTGCCGCTTTTTGGGTTGGCAAGAATATTTGTCGCAGAAGCAATAAAACTGATTAAACAAATCGAATAAAGACTGAAGGGGGAGCGGACATCACCGATAGAAAGAGACGTCTTAGGTATCGATTGCTTTGACGTCCGAGCCGTGAAGAAATCCTGCTAACGTGAAAAAGGAGTGATGGTTGTGCAGGGCAATGATTTCAAAATTGTTGTATCAGGCGACATATGTATAAATTCTTTATATTGGATCACAGACCCTCAAAACAAGAAAGGCTTAAATTGGCAAAATAATTTAAATATGCATAGTATTTTGTTTCCTGGAGAAGCATTATTATTAGCAAAATTTTTAACGTTGGCAATAGGGTCAGGGATCCTTTCTCCGCAAATCGAAGATATTGGATCAATTGTATTAAATGATTTTATTAGGGCTACTGCAGAAGTGGAACAATTACCTGTATTTTCCGATAAAAACAGTGCTGATAAAGTGTATAGAGTAAAACGCTTTCTTGGTTTTTCTGGACCATCATCCGGGACATCCAAGTTATTACCAATTGTGAATGATGACGCAAATGCTGACATGGTCGTTATCGATGATGAAAATAACGGGTATCATTCGGATGAGGACTTTTGGCCATTAGCGTTAAAAACACCTGGGAAAAGGCCTATCGTCTTATATAAGATGAGCAATCCTGATAACTCAACTATTCTTTGGAGGAAATTAGAAAAATATCATATCGATAAAACGGTCGTTATTATTAATAGCGATGATTTGCGTTCAAAAGGAGTGAACATTAGTAAAAGCCTTTCCTGGGAACGAACAGCACAAGATTTTGAGTGGCAAATTAATAATAGCCCAAACCTTTCTTTTCTTTCCAAATGCCGTCATTTGATTGTTCTTTTTGGGATGGAAGGCGCAATTTATTATAAAAATGAGGGCGATCTCGAATCAAGGTTATACTTCTTGCCATATGAATTCGAAGGAGGTTCTATTGCAGACAGTCAAGGGAAAATGTCGGGCATTACATCCTGTTTTGTGGCTGGAATTGCCCGTAGTATTGTTTGGGGAAATGACAACAATGAAGAAATCGCTGCATCAATTGGTGAAGGGATCCGGGAAGGAATTGTTGCAACCCAAAAATACTTTATTGGAGGGTTTGGTAAAAATATAGGAGTGGACTCTTTTCCGAGTCCAGGGATATTTGTTGAAGGTGAAAATGATTTTATTTATAAAGGGCATGTGCAGGATGTAGCAATACCGCTTTCGCATGATGCCAGTCTGAAACCTTATTGGAATATCCTTAGAGATAAAAGCTCAAATAATTTAGCGGATATAGCGTATAACATTGTCAAAAACGGAGTATGGCATGCACTGAAATTTATACCAATCGCGCAGTTCGGCAATTTAAAAACTGTAGATAGAGGTGAAATAGAAAGCTATAGAAGCATTAAGAAACTGATGTGCGAGTATATTTCCACTACAAATACCACCCGCCCACTATGTATCGCTGTCTTTGGAACTCCTGGTTCAGGAAAATCTTTTGGCGTAACAGAAATTGCGGACAGCATTGCGCCTGAGCTCATTCAGAAGTTGAATTTTGATTTATCGCAATTACGCACGGCTTCAGAATTAATTAATGTCTTTCATAAAGTAAGAGATCTATGCTTGGAAGGAAAACTTCCCCTCGTATTTTTTGATGAATTTGATTCTGGTTTTGAAGAAAAATTGGGGTGGTTGAAATACTTTTTAGCGCCTATGCAGGATGGAGTATTTAGGGAAGGTGATTCCCTTCATTCTATAGGGAAGGCTATTTTTGTATTTGCCGGAGGGACAAGCAGCACCCTGAAGGAATTTTGTGGAGAAGATATTGAGGATGAAGAAGAATATAGACGGTTTTTATTGGGCTTTAAAAACGCAAAGGGCCCGGATTTTTTAAGTCGGTTAAGAGGCTATGTGAATATTTTAGGTCCTAATCAAACAAATCAACACAGTGATCAATTATTCATTATTCGTCGGGCCATGCTTCTGCGGGCGCTATTAGAGAAAAAGGCGCCGCAGCTGATAAACGACAAGGGAGAGGCTCAAATTGACAACGGAGTATTACGTGCATTGCTTAAAATTCCGCGGTATAAGCATGAATCGAGGTCCATGGAAGCTATATTAGAGATGAGCTTACTGACGAGTGCAAAAAAATGGGAACAATCCTATCTGCCTTCTAAAGAACAATTGAAATTGCATGTGGACGAAGAAGAATTTTTACGCCACTTAATGCATGATACATTTTTTAGCGAAAAAATTGAAAGTCTAGCAATCGCGATCTATGAAAAAGACAGAGAATTGAACGAGCATGATATCAATGTTGAGCCTGGATTTCTAAAAAAGTGGGAAGATATTGATGAAGATCTTAAAGAATCTGTTCGTGACCAAGCAAGACGTATTCCCGATGCCTTGCTTACAATTAACTACGATGTTGTTTCCGTAAAAGAGACGCCGGCCTTTGTAGAATTTACCGAAAAAGAATTAAATATGCTTGCTGCCTATGAACATGCCAATTGGTGTCGTTATCAAAAAAAAGCTGGTTGGAAGAAGGGTACCGTTAAGGACAAGATGGCAAAAACTGATCCGGCTCTTGTTAATTGGAATAGCCTGCCTAGAGGAAATAAATATAGAATATATCAGATCGTAGCTATTTGGCCGGAAATATTGGCAAATGCAAATTTTAAAATCGAACGACTGAAATTCTTGAGTGATAAAGAGATTACCAACTGATGATTTATCATGAGGAATAATCATTCCAAAACAGAATATATATTTTAAAACCAAAAAATAAACAAAGGCGGTAGGTATGAAGAGCGATATAAAAAAACTCTTCAACAAGATTGGTCCGGGATTTATCACCGGTGCGTCCGATGACGACCCTTCCGGCATCGCTACGTATTCGCAGACCGGTGCTATCTTTGGCTATGGTCAACTTTGGTTTGGCCTTGTTTTCATTGCCGATTATGATTGTCATCCGAAAAATGTGCAGGCGGATTGGATTGTAAAAGGTAAAGGTCTGTCAGGCGTAATTCGCACACACTATTCAAAGAAGGTATTATATGTTGCAGTTTTCCTCCTGCTGCTTGCCAATACCATCTTCATGGCATAACGAACATTGCTGACGCGCCTCAGGCAGCCGAAGCTTTACGGCCTCTGGCGGGTGATTTGGCATATCTGCTTCTTGCGGCTGGAATTATTGGTACAGGTTTATTAGCTGTTCTGAGTAATGCCGATATTATGGGTCCATACACAAATAAAAAAATAAGCAGCATTTTAGGATGGACGGTCATTTTTGCCATGACCTTGCTGGGATTATGTTGATTTGGAGTCTACTTAAGTAATAAGACGGAACACGCAGAAAGGAGAACAGAGAATGGATGAGTCAGCGGGTAAGATTGAGGACCTAAACGCCCGGATAATTGAACTGGCTATGGCTCAAAAATGTTGTGCGCAAATTGTGATGGCGATAGGCCTCGAAAAATTAAATAAAACAAGTCCGGAATTGATACAAGCAATGCGGGCGGCGTGTTACGGTTTTCATGGTAATAACCTCTGTGGTACGCTTGTCGCTGGCTCCTGTTTATTGTCTCTTTGTCATGAGTACTATTCGATTGTCCTTATTCCCGAATTATTTCAATGGTTTAAAGAGAAATATGGCAGATTGAATTGTCTTGACATCGTCGGTGGCGTGGATAGAGATCCGACCCAATGCATCAATCTGATGGCAGAAACTTACTGCCAATGCTTTGATTTATTGAAAAAATATGGCGTGGAACTGGAATGAAAGTGCGAGCTGTAATTTTATAAATGAAAGTCAAAACAAAGACTGGGAAGCATTTCATGTTTTCCAGTCTTTGTTTTGGCGTAAGAAATATCATATGTGGGGTTGCGTCTCGTGAGTGAAGCTCTAATTAAGCTTCAAAGATGAATTAATTATGGTTTGCTGAAGATCTTCTATAAGCAAAGATGGATATTAAGATTTCGTTCAGAGATTCATCACATTTCTGACACATTTTTGTCACATTTTTCATTTATGATAGTAAGAAACGAGAAAAGAGGAGATAGTTTGATGAAAAAGATGCTTTCGCTATTTATTCTTGCAATCTGTATAGTAACAGTTAGTGGTACTGCATTTGCCTGGCCTCCTCAGATCGAAGGAAAGCCGGATGTTTTTTCTGTTGGAGAACTACGGGGTTATTTTGTCTGGCATGATGCTGATGGCTTTCATGTGCGAACAACGACTAGAGGCGGCGAACACCGCTTCAGTGGTGAAATACGTACGGACGGATGGTTTGTAGGTGTTGACGGAAATAGGCTTGAAGGAACGGACCGCTATAAAATCAGTCCCCGGCAGCATACGATCAAATTTGATTTTGACACGCAGGGCGGACAAGACGGTATTGATTTTCGGATCAGAGGCGGCGAGCGCGTAAAATTCGAATTGTACATTGATGGACATCAGATTCATGCGCATAACATTTATATCGGGGATCGCGGGTTGCATCCAGCACAGGGCGAGTTTACTCTGTGCCGCTAAAAATCAATCTTGCATGCGATTTGTTTCGTATTGCCGGGATGGGGCGCAATTGATTGCGCCCCAATTTTCGTATGGTTTTCTGTCGATATCATCAAAAGTTAATCATAAGACACTTATTATCGATTGACAACTATATTGATAACGGGTATACTATCTTCGTGGTTCAACTTTATGATGAAATGCTTGTAATAGGAACAAAGTTGCGGTATAATAAATACTTGTCAAGCACCCGGAGAGATGTCCGAGCGGTTGAAGGAGCACGCCTGGAAAGCGTGTGTACGGGAAACTGTACCGAGGGTTCGAATCCCTCTCTCTCCGCCATTTATATTTTTTAATGGTGAGTGGATTGCGGGTCATCTGCTTTTGTTTTCGATGTCGGACCGCAGCAAATTCCGGCTGGGTCTTACGCAATGGAAACTCATGAACCCCGTGAGGTCCGGAAGGAAGCAACGGTAAGTGACAACTTCTATGTGCCGTGAGGCAGCCTGGTCGTGAACGTTGCTGCGGCCCGACATTCAAAACAGCGGCGGATCCAATAGAAAAATATTTTTAACAGCCTCAACAGTGCAAATCTGCCAGTGGCTGTTTTTTACTATATGCATAGAATGGTTTATCCGCGAAGAGAGGTGAAATAGTATGGCGTATGTAGCTTTGTATCGTCAATGGCGGCCCCAGGATTTTGACGCTTTAGTCGGGCAGGATCATATCAGAACGACGTTAAAGAATGCGATTAATTCCGGCAGGATCGGGCATGCGTACTTGTTTTCCGGCCCGCGCGGCACTGGGAAAACCAGTACTGCCAAAATATTGGCAAAAGCGTTGAATTGTGTAGAAGGACCGACGTCTCAGCCTTGTAACCAATGTTCGTGCTGTGAACGAATTACCGCTGGCAATTCTATGGACGTCTTTGAGATTGACGCGGCTTCCAATCGCGGGATAGATGAGATCCGGGATTTGCGGGAAACAATTAAATTTGCGCCGGTAGATGGCCGATATAAAATATATATTATCGATGAAGTGCATATGCTGACTACCGAGGCATTTAATGCGCTGCTAAAAACGCTTGAGGAACCACCGGCCCATGTAGTATTTATTTTAGCGACAACAGAGCCTCATAAGATACCTGCTACCATTCATTCCCGCTGTCAGCGATATGATTTTCACCGTATTGAAGCAGGAGAAATTAAGAAGCGATTGGCTGAAGTTGTGAATCGCAATCAATTGAAGGTTGATCCGGAAGCGCTGCAGTTGATCGCCGCCCATGCAGATGGCGGAATGCGTGACGCCCTCAGTATTTTGGATCAATGCGCCGCATTGGATACTGAACATGTGACCGCGGATAAAGTGTGTAATTTATTAGGCTTGATTGGTCATGAATGGGTGTGGCGCTTGGCTGGCGCTTTGGCAAAACGCGATTCTGCTGAAACTCTGTTAATCCTGGATGAATTAATCAATATGGGACAAGATGTTCGGCAGGTTTTATTGGAATTAGCAAAGCATGGGCGCAGCTTGATGCTGTTTAAGGTATTGCCTGCCGGTTCGTCTGTAATGGAAATGTATAGTGAAGATCAAACGGTCTTGGCGGAACAAAGCGCGCAATTTACTCACCAGGAATTAGTTGATATGATCCGGAGTCTGCATGAAGCGTGTAATGAGGCAAAATGGTCGCCTGAACCGCGTATCACAGCGGAAATGGCACTGTTATCCATTTGCCGGCGGGTTGCTGCCGCTGATTGGGAAGCACTGATTGCACGGGTTAATGCATTGGAAAATAGTCTGGCGTCAGGGAGCATGCCGACTGTCAGTGTACCGGTACAGAGAAAATATTCGGAGGAACAACCGCCTGCTCTCGTGCAGCCTTCAGTTCGTCAGCCATCGGCTCCGAAACCTGTTGTTCAAGAAATAAAACCAGTGGCAGAAATGAAGACAGCATCTTCAGGGATGGCAAAACCCGTATTTACGGGACCGGCCAAAGAAGAAGCAGGTAAAATATGGGCGGCGATTCTCAAAGAATTGTTGGCTGATGGCAAACGTTCCGTACATGCCTGTATCTCCCAAGGAGAAATCCTGCAGTTGGATGAGCATCAGGCAATCGTGGGTTTTGCCGCGAAATTTTCGAAGGAAAGAAGCGAAAGGGAGGATTTTCGGGCTATTATCGAGAAAGTAATGGCACACGTATGCGGTCGTCCTGTGCGCTTGCAATGCGTGTTAGGAAATTCGGAAACCTCTTTGCCGCCTGCTGCAGAGCATGTTGAAAAAACAAACCGTGCAGAAATAGCAGCTCCAAAAACAGAAAAAGCCGCAGCTGTGTCAGTGGAGCACCCGGCGGTGCGTGAAGCGCTGCAGATGTTTGGCGGGAAAATCATCAAAGAATAAAATATAGAGGGGGATAAACAAACATGTTCGGGAATATGGGCAACATGTCCGGTATGATGAAAAAGGTGCAAAAACTGCAGGCTGATATGGCGAAACTGCAGGCGGAATTGAAATTGCGAACGATAGAAACCAGTGCCGGCGGTGGTGCGGTAACGGTGGTTATCAACGGGGACAAACAATTTCAGTCGATTAAAATTGATCCTTCCGCAGTGGACCCGCAGGATGTGGAGATGCTGGAAGATCTTGTTTTGGCAGCGGTTAACGAAGCAATCAAAAAAGTGGATGATATGATGGCTCAAGAAATGGGCAAGTTGACCGGGGGATTAAATCTGCCGCCTGGAATGCTGTAATTATCATGCAATATATAGCGCCGCTTGCGAAGGTGATTGAACAATTTCGCCGTTTGCCGGGGATTGGCTCGAAAACAGCAACCCGTTTGGCTTATCATATCTTGGAAATGGAGAAAGACCAGGTTCGTAGTCTGGCCCAGGCAATTTTGGAAGCCAAAGAAAAAATTGGTTATTGCTCAATATGCTTTAATTTGACAGATAGCGATCCGTGTCAGTATTGTCGGGATCAAGGGCGAGATGGCAGCGTTGTTTGTGTAGTAGAAGGGCCGCAAGATGTAGCCGCCATGGAGCGAACGCGGGAATATCGAGGCCTTTACCATGTTTTGCATGGCGCATTATCGCCATTGGATGGGGTTGGTCCTGATGAATTGCGGTTTAAAGAATTGCTGATGCGTTTGCAAAAAAACAATATCAAAGAAGTAATTATGGCGACCAATCCGGATGTTGAAGGCGAGGCTACTGCGATGTACGCGGCAAAATTGCTTCGTCCTATGGGTATCAAGGTAACAAGGATTGCCCATGGGTTGCCTATTGGCGGGGAATTGGAATACGCTGATGAAGTAACTTTGTCCAAGGCGCTGGAGAACCGCCGTGAAATGTATTAAACAAAAATCGGGGCGCAGGCCCTGATTTTTGTTTAATACACAATCAAAGTCTCGTCTCTGGGGAGTTATTTGTATAAGCATGTCGGGAAACAATAGATAGGGAGATGGATAGGATGCCGTTTGTGCCAGCTGCTTTAGGAGACTTTAGTGTCATTCTGGCTTACTTATTTGGGATTATTTTGATTTATTTTATCGGGCGTATGTTTTTGATGCCAATCCGGCTTGTTTTCCGGCTTATTTATAACGGACTGGTTGGTGGTGCAATGCTGTGGATATTGAATTACGTGGGCGCCTATTTCGGCTTTGCTGTTCCCCTTAATATGGCGACTGCATTAATTGCCGGTTTTCTGGGGCTGCCGGGAGTTGCTTTAATTGTATTGTATAAAGTTTTTGCTTAGAGCTTGCGTCTAAAAGAACAGATGGGAAATATCTATTTGAGGATAATTTGTAGCAATCGGGAGGAACTCAGAGTATTTCTGGCCAAAATTGCGGCATTCACTGACTGAGGGCAGATATCGCCGCTTGAGAAGGTCTATGATGTGTGATATATTACTAAAGGTCGCTTCGCCGATGGATGGCTGTTGTGACTGACGAAAGAAAAAATGAAATAGCATGTTGACATAACATTACAGTTGTGTTATTATTTGAAAGTCGCCGAAACGCGGCAGACAAAAAGCAAAAGAACGCTTGACACGCAGTAAAAAAGTGTGTTAAGATGTAGCTCCGTGACAGTGCAAGCTGAAGCGGAGAACCGGTTGAAACCGAGGCCGGATGTTCCTTGAAAACTGAACAATGTAAGGTTAAAAAAAGCCAGATGTGCGTGGAACCGCATCGCGAAAGCGATGCAACAAATGAATTAACTAAGAGCCATCAAAGCT
>Ga0316604_10000911_pt1 | contig 30358 bp, 27 predicted proteins | sample OWC_soil_day20_C_FD_207650 | JGI IMG/M metagenome (GOLD analysis project Ga0316604, IMG submission 207650) | Wetland soil microbial communities from Old Woman Creek delta, Ohio, United States - OWC_soil_day20_CT | ecosystem: Environmental > Terrestrial > Soil > Wetlands | place: USA: Ohio... | reverse complement strand
TTATTAAGTAATTCGGGTGAACACCTACCGCAAACAAAGGTTTTTTGTTTGCGGTATTTTATTAGGAGGAGTTCAATATGTTTGATCTGTTTTGGCCTATTATTGTCGTTGTAACAGCAAATACCCTATATAATATTAGTGCGAAATTAACGCCTAATGAAGTACATCCTCTCGCATCCTTATCTATAACGTATTTGGCAGCGGCTTTATTATCTGTGTTATTATTTTTTATTACCGCGGAGAATAAAAATATAGTAACGGAAATACAGAAAACAAACTGGACTGCTATACTTTTGGCAGGTTCAGTCGTTGCTCTTGAATTTGGATATATTTATATTTACAGAGTTGGTTGGACTGTTAGTACAGGTTCACTTGTGGCAAACATCAGCCTAGCCTGTATTTTATTAATCGTTGGAATCTTCATGTATAAAGAGATTGTATCATTCTCTCAGTTTTTGGGTATGGGTTTATGTGCCCTTGGCCTATTGTTAGTAACTAAAATCATAAATTAATTTCCAAATTCCAGCTTGTTAATTGTCCTCAAGTCCATACAACCAAAAATTTTTCACGTGCCTTCACATGCCATTTTTCGGATCACCAGTGATACGGTTCACCCCGATTAATCTTGAACGCCCGATAGATCTGCTCAACCAGGAAAAAACGGACCATTTGATGGGTAAAGGTCATCTTGGAAAATGACAAGCGTTCTTTCGCCGCCGCCAATACAGCGGGTGCAAGGCCAAACGCCCCGCCAATCACAAACGTGATGTCACTGGAGCCTTCAACACCGAGTAAGGAAATCTTACCGGCAAATTCTTCCGAGGAACATTGCCGTCCGGCAACATCCAGCACGATCAAGTGGCTGCCGTTTCTAACCTGTTTGAGGAGCCGCTCACCCTCCCGCTCCAAGGCCTTCGCTTTATCGGCCGCAGAAGGAGCGTTCGGCATGCGTTCTTCATCAATCTCGATAATTTCCAACCGGCAATACGGCCCTAACCGTTTGCGAAATTCATCAATCCCGGCAGTCAAATATTTTTCTTTGATTTTCCCCACAGCAACAATTGTAATATGCATTATTGCTGCACCGGCATTTCTTCCAGTAAAACAGAAACCGTCCGACTATTGCCATTGCGCAAAATCTCCACATCTACCCGGCTGCCGATCGCCTGCCCATCCAGCACAGCCCGCAAATCAGCCACGCTGTTGGTCGCTGTTCCCGCTACACTCAAAATAATATCGCCCACACGCAAGCCTGCCTTACTGGCCGGCCCTGTAGCACTTACCTGCGCCACATAGATGCCTTTGTCAATATTCCAATCATACCCATAATTTGCCGCTAAACCCTTATCCAATACCCCCACGCCCAAAAACGATCTGGCCACATGTCCCTTCTCAATGATCGCCTGTAAAATCGGCCGGGCAATATTGATCGGAATAGAAAAACCAATCCCCTCTACTCCTGCTACGGCGATCTTTGCACTATTGATGCCGACAACATAGCCGTCTGCATTGACCAAAGCGCCACCCGAATTACCCGGGTTAATCGCCGCATCGGTCTGGATCAGTTTGAATTTCCGTTCACCGATCTCCAATGACCTGTTCAATGCGCTGATCACACCGGTCGTAACGCTGCCGCGAAATTCCAGACCCAATGGATTGCCGATCGCAATCGCCGGCTCGCCAACCAACAACGCATCAGAATCACCGAACACCGCGGCCGGCAACCCGGTTGCATCCACTTTAACGACCGCAAGGTCAGTAGCCGAATCCATCCCGACAACTTTTCCCGGCATGGTGCGTCCGTCCGCAAACGATACCGTCAACTCCTGCGCCCCATCTACAACATGGAAATTCGTAACGATATACCCATTCGAATCAAAGATTACACCGGAACCAACGCCTTGTTCGACCAGGACCTTGCGGCTAAACAAATCCCGGCTGTACGCCTTGTTGGCAATCCCAATCACACTGGGTCCTACGGCTTGGGCGGCCCGGACAATCGCCGTGTTGCGCGCATCAGAAACCGGTCCTTGTGCCGCCGGCGGCTGCTGCAGGTTAGGCACAGTTGCGATCATTTGCGGAGCCGGCTTTACCAAAAAGCGGTCGCCCAGCCCTAAAACAAGGCCTCCGCCGACCACTGCGCCAAAAACAGCAATGAAAAAATACGCTGCAAATTTTTTAACCATCCGAATTCCCCCTCGCTATTCCGGCTATCCAATTCTAATCCTTATTAGAAATTGCGTTTGTTTTTCTCACTCCTGCCAACTGGTGATGACATCAGGAAGGGTGACATGCAATTGAAGGTCCTTGCCGATGTCTACGCCCTGATCTTTCAGGATCCGAACAACCGTGTTTTCGGCAAGATCCCGCCGATTATTTTCCTTGCTGATATGCGCCAAAAAAACTTGACACTGCTCATCCAACTCCAGGCCCGCCAGCGTTTTTCCGGCTTCAATATTCGACAGATGGCCGCGGTCGCTCAATATCCGGCGCTTTAAGTGCCAAGGGTAGCTCCCATTACGCAGCATATCCAAATCATGATTTGTTTCCAAAACCAATCCGGCGCTTCCGGCCAATGCCTTTTTAACGCTATCCGTAACGACACCCAGATCCGTAGCCAAACTGTATTTTCGCTCTTTTTCATAAAAGGTATAACCGACCGGATCGGCCGCATCGTGTGACGTATTGAAAGCCTCAACTTTTACAGGCCCAAAATCCATAGATTGGTACACATAACGACAACAATCAGGGGCGGCCTGCCGGTACGATGACATCTGACGCCAAGTCTCCGGCCGGGCATAAACCGGCAGCCGGTATTTTTTCATCAACGTCGTAAGCCCTTTAATGTGGTCACTATGTTCATGGGTAATCAAAATGCCGTCCAGATCCTCTACCGCCGTATTCACTTCCGCCAACGCATTTTTGATGCGGCGGGCGCTGATGCCGGCATCCACTAAAATATTTGCATCCTCAGACTTAAATAAAGTAGCGTTTCCGCTACTGCCACTGGCCAATACATGTATCTGCATAACTGCTCCTTACAGGGAAAAAATAACCGATCCCCGGATTTTGTTTTCGTAGTAAAAGGTTCGCTTTGCCTTACTTTTCTCCTGCTGAAAACTTGCTCCAAGTGCCGATTTACCCGACCAACGATGGTCCGGCGCTGGTTCCGATCCTTGCCGCACCTGCGGCAATCATTGTTTCCGCTTGTTCGCGGGTCCGTATACCGCCTGCCGCCTTGATTTTCAACTGATCACCCACCAGTTCTTTCAACAGCCTGACATCCTCTTCAGTAGCGCCGCCGGAAGAAAAACCGGTTGACGTTTTAACATATTGGGCGCCGCCATCGATTACAGCCTGGCATGCCTGTTTCTTTTCCTCCGTTGTCAGCAAGGCCGTTTCAATAATCACCTTCACCACTGCTCCATCAGCCGCTTCAACAACCTGTTTAATTTCATCAACGACCGCTTCCCAGCGGCCGGATTTAGCCGCACCGATATTCATCACCAAATCCACTTCTTTTGCTTTCCGCAAAACAGCCTCCTTGGTCTCCAGAACCTTCACTTCCGTCAGATTCGCCCCTAAGGGAAAGCCGATCACCGTACAAACATTCACTTCGCTCTCTGCTAACAGATGCGCCGCCAAATCTACATAACAAGGATTGATGCAAACGGCAGCAAAGCCATAGGTTTCTGCTTCCTGACATAACCGAATGATATCCTCAACCGTTGCATCCGCTTTCAATAAAGTATGGTCAATATATTTCGCCAATTCCATTCTCTATCCACCTCTTTTTTCTGAAGATCAATTGCTCCATAGCAACCGTATGTCACTGCCGGCTTCGTTCCATTAGCCGAACGACAAGATGATCAGACCGATCACCATTGCGCCGGCCGCCGCCAAGCGGGAGGTTAAATTCCCTTCAGACAACAATTTTGCCCCCAGCACCGTTCCAACCAAAATGCTGATTTCCCTCGCCGGCGCTATGTAACTGACAGGACTGAATACCAACGCAGTCAATATAAGGATGTATGCCAATGGACACAAAATGCCGACCCCAATCACTAACTTTTTATTCAACTTCCATTGCTCACGGACCTTATCCCGGCGCTTCATCGCGTACGGCGTCAATAATAACGTCCGGCCCAAATTCGATGACCAATCCAATAGAAGTGGCGGCACCAAGTAAGTACTCACGGCCATTTTATCCCAAACGGTGTAAGTTGCGATCACCATTCCACATAAAACAGCAAACATTGCCGGCTTGCTTGCGCCCGGCGACCGCAGCAAAAAAGGATTGCCTGTCAAAAAGAATACTCCTATAAGGATTAACAACCCGCCACTAATGGTTACAAAAGTAGGCTGCTCGCCCAAAACAAATACCGCAGCGACGGTTGCCAGCAGCGGTCCCGTACTGCGCGCCAGAGGATAGATTAGCGAGAGATCGCCAATCTGGTAGCCGCGGTCGAGTAAATAAAAATAAGCACAATGCAATACCGCCGTGCCAATCATAAAACCAAGCTGTGCCGAGCCGATAACCGGTTGTTGATACACCAAAATCCAAATGGCCAACGGCAAATATACGATGGTCGAAATGGCGCCAAACAACCAAACGAACGGCGTCCCGCCGCTCGCTCTTTTGGCCAAATAGTTCCACGTAGCATGGGCAAATGCCGCAGATAGCACCAACAGAAGAGCAATATTTGACATAGTGAAATTCCTTCTGTATTTTTTATTTATCTCGTTAACAGCCTGTAATACCCACAGGGCACAGGGACCCCGCCCTCTTAGGTCGGGGATCAACAGGCTATAACACTCGAACTAAGTTCGCTCTAAGGGTTCGGCGGGGGCAATAACCCCCTCCGAACCTAAGGCTCACTTATATTATCCCCGGTTCGCTGTATTGCAAACATAATAATAATAATAATAATAATATACCACAGCCTAGAAAAAAAGACGTGATTCAGATGGGGCCAAGCCCCATCTGAATCATCTGTTTTTTGAGATATAATTCGAAGCGCTCCTGATCAAACGGCGCTAAAATTCCGTCTGAACAAGCTTATTTTTATCAAACGTCCAAGCCGCCACCCTTATTGCAGCCAATCGCAAGCTTCCGGTACAACCGGACAACTGGTGATGCTTCCTTAATTGGCAGTTTCTTCACGGCCTTACGTTCTGCAAAAACCTTAGCGACTTCTTCGGCCGAAGCAGGCTGGCCTTTGAGCCCCACGATATCAAGTTTCCGGGCAGCTACATCCATTTTAATGATATCGCCGTCCTCGATATACGCAATCGGTCCGCCCTCAGCCGCTTCCGGGCTGATGTGTCCCACCGCCGGTCCCCGGGTTGCGCCGGAGAAGCGGCCGTCCGTAAACAAGGCCACACTCTTCGACAATTCATGCATATTCCACAGCGCCTCGGTAGTGCGCAACATTTCCGGCATGCCGGAGCCACGTGGGCCTTCAAACCGGATGAAGACGGCGCTGTGCGGTTGAATGCCGCCATTCAGTAATTCAGCAACCGCCTCTTCTTCCGAATCAAAGACACGGGCGTTGCCGGTAAAGTTTTGAATTGCTTCATCGACACCGGACATTTTGATGACTGCGCCTTCCGGAGCCAGGTTTCCGCTCAATATTTTGAGGTTTCCTTGCGGTTTGGTCGGTTTTTGCCGCGTTGTGATGATTTCGGATGCCGACAATTTATAATTGGCCAAATAGCTGTTCGCTTCATGGAACCAACCGGCCGCTTCCAAATTATCCAGGTTTTCGCCTAGCGTTTTTCCTGTAACGGTCATAACATCTAAGTGCAGCAAATCTTTCAGTTGACGCATAATACCCGGAATGCCGCCCGCATACCAGAAGATATCCGTCGGCCATTCTCCGCCGGTTTTCAGGCTGACCAGTACCGGTATCTCCCGGTTAATCCGGTCAAAATCCTGCGGCGTGATTTCAATGCCAATCTCCCGGGCGATCGCCGGCAGATGCAGCAAGGCATTCGTTGAACCGCCAATTGCCGAATGAACCATCATTGCATTGAGGAAATTCTTTTTCGTGATAAATTGTCGCGGCCTTAGGCAATTTTTCACGTTCTCAATCACCTGACGACCGGCGGCCCGGGCATAGCGGGTGATGTGAGCAGTGTACGCAGGAGCTAACGCACCGCCCGGCAGAGATAACCCTAATGCTTCGGACATTGATTGCATGGTACTGGCTGTACCGATGAATTGACAGGCGCCGGCACTCGGACAACAATTCATGGAGTAATACATTAATTCATTGTCGCTGATTTCGCCCTTAGCATATTTATCTCCAGCACCATACAAAATCTCAGACGACATAAAGCTGGGTCCGCTCAGCATCGAACCGCCGCAAACATGAATAGACGGCATATCGATCCGCAGCATGGTCATCAGTTGGGCAGGGACCGATTTGTCACAGGATGACATGAAGACCGCACCATCATACGGCGATGCCAGTGCATGGATTTCGTACATGTAGGACATGATTTCCCGGCTTACCAGCGAATAGTTCATTCCATCATGCGCCATGGCAATTCCGTCGCAAATATCGGTCACAGAATAGAGCGCCGGTTTTCCCTGTGCCTCATACACCGACAATTTTGCTTCTTCGGCCAATTTCCCCAAATGAACACTTCCCGGATGACTGTCACCATGAGCAGTATCAATCAAAATTTGCAATTTGCCAAGGTCACACTGATCCCATAGCGTTCCAGCCCGCAAACCGTCCCCCTGATAATTCACTTTCCGCAAGGATTGGCTCCGACCACAATTACAACTCATGTTGAAGACCTCCTCATAAAATAAATTTATCTTTCACATGTCCCATGCCCCCGGTTCGAACCGAGGAGCATGGGATGCAAAACGAACGCAGAGCAAATAAATTTACCCCTTTGTCTTGCCCAAAATTATTTATTTTTGATGATCGGTAACATATCCGGCGCATGTGTCAGCACAGTAACTTTGGCATTTTTCCCTTGTTTGGCAAACGCTGCATCCAGCGCCTCCTGCACCGAGCTAAACGGCGTAAAGCCCAATTTTTCCGTTTCTTCCGGTGAAATCCCATCGGAAACAAAGTAAACATCTTCCCGCTCTTTGACCTGCGCCCAGGCAATAGCCAGTGCAGCCGCTACTTCATCATGCACTTCTTTATCGGCTACCATTTGCTTCATACAGGTCGACGAATGACAAGTAATATCGACCATCTCGGAGTGGGTAACGGCAACGCCTTCATAACAAGGAGTCGCAATAATAATCGTCCCGCCGGCTTTAACTGCCAGATCGGAAGGATACAACGTTTTATGCGCTTGCCAAAATTCGATATCGCACGGATGGGAACTGGAAATTACGATATCTGCCGCTTCCGGAATTTCAACCGCGTACACCTCACGCGACAAACCAACGCCCACATGAAAAGCTTCCACTAAATCACCAAAGAAGGCACCCACGACTTCTCCATGACGATTGAGAACCGTATTAAAAATGGTATGCATCCCAATTTTCCCCGCGATGCTGTTCAATTCCTGACGGACCGGATTATCTTCTACGCCCAGATAGGAACGCGGCGACCGTACACTAAGCAGATGGGTTTCCGCCGTCGTGTGTTCGCCGGAAATCCCCGGTTGAACGATTTTGGCCCCTCCGGAAAAGCCCGGAATATGGTGTGGAACGATGCTGCCAATGCCAATTTTAAAATCCGCTTCGTACGTTTCCTTATTGACCCAGACACTCGTTCCATTTGGCGTTTTTCCCAGGTCAACAAGCGCATCCGGGTTTTTGAAGTCATGGTTCTTTATTTTGACCCGTTTCACTACTGCTTCACCAAATTTAATGACAATCTCCTCGTCCGTCATAAACCGGTGGGTTCCCAGCGCAATAACGATGGTGATCTGTTCATCAGCAATCCCTGCCGCGTTCATCTCATCCAACAGAACAGGAATGATCTTATCTGTTGGCGTCAACCGGGTATTGTCATCCGCTACAATAACGACTGTTTGTGCACCGGCTACCAATTCACGCAATGGTTTGGTCCCGATCGGCTGGCTGAGCGCTCTAATTACTTCTTGTTTAATATCGGTTACCGGTTCAACATTTTGGGGTGAATAAACGCCAATAAGATTACTTTGAGGAACAGCAATCTCCACAGTTTTCTCACCGTACGGTAATGATACAATGACTTCTTCCATAAAATAATCATCCTTTCACATTGCTATTTTCTTCTTCTTTTGACAACCCTCGCAAAAAATCAATCAGGAATAGTAAGAATTACGATTTATACAAGGTTTATATCTAAAGGTTCCAAGGAACGTTAATTCCCTAGAACCTTCAGTTACTTCATATCATCTGCATCAGTAGTCAATGGGATTCGATTATTCTATAGCTAAAAATTACTTGTGGGCGTTTCCAGCCATTCGAGCCGCATATTCAAGGGCAGCCGTCATGCTCCGGCTGTCCGCAGTGCCTTTGCCGGCCTTATCGAATGCGGTCCCGTGGTCAACCGATGTCCGGATAAATGGCAGTCCAACGGTAATATTTACCCCTTCCTCGAAGCCCAACACTTTCAACGGAATATGGCCTTGGTCATGGTACATAACTACTACGATATCAAATTCGCCTTTCAGAGCCGCCCGATAAAATACTGTATCAGGAGCAATAGGTCCTGTCACATTGATCCCTTGTTTCTTCGCCTCTTCAACAGCCGGAATGATTTCTTTGATTTCTTCGTCGCCAAACAATCCGCCTTCACCGGCATGCGGGTTCAATCCGGCCACGGCGATCCGCGGTTGGGCGATCCCTAATTCACGAACTGCTTTATCGGCCAGTTGAATTACTTTCAAAACGCGGTCCTTTTTCACCCGATCACAGGCTTTACGCAAGGAAGTATGCGTAGAGACATGAATTACACGCAACGGGCCACCCGCCAACATCATCGAATAATCCTGAGTTCCTGAGAGATGGGCCAAAATTTCTGTATGGCCTGGGAATGGATATCCGCCTATGCTCAATGCCTCCTTATGCAATGCCGATGTAGCGATCGCATCAATTTTTCCCGCCATTGCCAAGGAAACAGCCTTTTCAATGTATTCGTACGCCGCCTTGCCGGCCCGGCCGTCAATCGTGGCAAAAGGAAGATTCGCCGGCAGATTATCGAAATCGATAATGTCAACCGTACCAAACGCAAATTGGCTTTCTTCAACCTCTTGAATCGGCCGGAACTGCATGGGAATATTAACAATCTTAGCAGCCCGTTCCATAATTTTTTTATCGCCGATAATCAGCGGTCGGCAAATTTCATAAATTGCTTTGTCGTTCAGGGATTTTACGATAATCTCCGGGCCGGCCCCGGTAGCATCTCCCATAGTAATAGCAATAATTGGTCTCATCATGTATAACTCTCCTTAATAAACCGTTATCGTTTCCGAAGCCGTTTGGCAATTTTAAGCAAAACATCCGGGCTGCCGAACGCGCCTGCTTTGGTAATCACGCGCAACGTTTTCCCTTCCGCCGTTTTCATTTCGCCCAGCGGTATCGCCGGCGCCAATTCTTCAAGAACGCGGATACCGACCACGCCAAGTTCCTTGCACACAGCCGCAGCGGTATCGCCGCCGGTAAGGATCACGCTGGCAACTTCCTGCTGACGCAGAATAGCAGCTCCTATCAAACCAAGAATCTGAGCAACAGCTTCGCTGATCTGAACCGAAGACATGCCCAGTTTTGCGCCTACTTTTTTGGTCTGTTCTACGGCTTCACTTTGATACCCAGAAGCAAGTACAACATTTTTTCCTTGCGCCATAATGGCAAGTACCGCACGGATATACGGCCGCAGGAAATTTTCGTGTTCGGAAAAACAATCGGCCGCCTGGACCTCGATCAATTCAAAACCGCTGTCCAGAAGCAATTTAATCTGTCTGTGCGTCACAGCACTCACACTGCCCGCAACGACCAATATCGGCTTGGAGATTTTCGGTTCACCGTTCAGGACCAATAACTGCGGCAAGCACTCGGCCAACCCCGCAGAACCGGACCAAAGAATACGGTCAGACACACCCAGCGCAGCTTGGGCAGCCATCTGAAACTGCTCATCAAGCCAGGCATCGCAGCTGATAATCCGGCATCCCTCCGCCAAACACTTCCGGATCGACTTTTGGATCGCCTCTTCGCCCCGACAAAGATCGTCGACTCCAATATGGCCAACCATACAGCCGGATTGCTGTCGCAAAAGCTCCGGCAAAACCGTTTCGCTTACCGGACACTTCGGGTCTTTGGCAATTTCCGTTGCCGTCAGCGGAAGCCCATGCAATAGATGGTTTCCCCCTATAGTAGTACGGCCATTTTTCGGAAATGCCGGCATAACAAAAGCAAAATCGTGGACACCTAAATCAAGGATAGCCTTTAATTCCACTCCAACATTGCCGCGCAAGGTCGAATCAATTTTTTTGTAGCAATGGTAAAACCCTGCATCGAATGCCTGTTTCGCTGCTTTTTGCACCCTTTTGTACGCTTCCTCCGCAGGGATAGCTCGGCTGTTGGTGTCGATAACGGCAACCGCCGCGCCGGATGATGTTTGAAAATCCGCTCCTTCTAAAACAACCCATGTTTGCAAACCATGGCGTGCGAATTGCACGCCAGTGTCATTCGCGCCAGTCAAATCATCTGCAATGACAACAATTGATTTAGCTATTGCATCCAAAAAAGTATACCCCTCTTCACATAAAAAATAATCAGTTCTATCGAACCTTATGCCCTCTAAACTGATTTTTTCATATTATCACGATAAAAGCAATATCTTTTTCTATCTTCGTTGCTTCTATCTATTATTTTGTTCGTCATTATCGAACATTGTTCTGAATATTGCAAACAGCACTAGTTTTCACACGAATTGCTGTTCTAACAGTGATAATTATTTAGTTGAAAAACGAACTAACAATTATCACTGGTTACTCATTTTTCCCTGGCATACCGGGCAGATGCCATAGAAATAGAATTGCTGTCCGGTAACTTGGTACGATGTATTTTGCGACACAGCATTCACAAAATCAGGAACGTCAATGCCTTTCATATCATCAACATCGTCAACCCGGCCACAAGCCATACAGCGAATATGCGGATGATTATCCGTATTGGCATCGTACCGGAAACAATCTTCCCCCGCATTCAAAATCTGTACAAGACCAATCTCTCGTAAGATATCAATCGTCTTGTAAACCGTTGCCAAGCTCATCGTTGGATATAAGGATTGTAATTCACTAAAAATCATTTCTGCGCTCGGATGAGCCTTGGTAGAAGCCAAGACACTATATATTGCCAATCGTTGCGGGGTTACTTTGAAACCTTTATCCCGCAGCATGTTTGTCACGGTTGCTTCCATTTTACCAACACCTACTTTATAATTAATAACTGTTATAAATAATGATTCTTGTATAATATCTATAGCTTATACAATTTTACCGTACTTTCGGCGTTTTCGCAATACTTCAATAGTTCAAATCTATGCTGCCCTCAATAATTATTCACTCCTTTATCTCGTTAACAGCCTGTAATACCCACAGGGCACAGGGACCCCGCCCTCTTAGGTCGGGGATCAACAGGCTATAACACTCGAACTAAGTTCGCTCTAAGGGTTCGGCGGGGGCAATAACCCCCTCCAAACCTAAGGCTCACTTATATTCACCTGAAGTAAATGTATATTTATGTTATAATACGAATCGAACAATGCAAAAGGTGGGTGAATCTATGCAAATTTCTTCAATTCCCGGCTTAATCGCCGACGAACTTCACGTAAAAACGACCCAGGTCGAAGCAACGATCCAATTATTAGATCAGGACAACACCGTTCCCTTCATTGCCCGCTACCGCAAAGAAGCGACCGGTGAATTAGATGAAGAACAAATTCGGACCATTATGGAGCGACTGCAGTATTTGCGCAACCTTACCAAACGACAGCAAGAAATTATGGACAGTATCGAAGAACAAGGCAAATTGACGCCGGAGCTGGCTACAGCCATTCAACAAACCGTCAAATTGCAAGAACTGGAAGACCTGTACTTACCTTTCCGGCCGAAACGGCGCACCCGGGCGCAAATCGCTCGTGAAAAAGGTCTGGAACCATTGGCCGAAACCATTTTGGCGCAAAAATTAGCCAATGTGGATCCATTAACGGTAAGCGAACCATTCGTCTCCGAAGAAAAAGGGGTCGCTTCAACGCAGGATGCACTGAACGGCGCTCTGGATATTATTGCCGAGAACATCAGCGAGCACGCTGAAGTACGGGCTTTATTGCGGCGGCAGCTTTGGCAGAACGCCGAAATTACCACGGAACTGGCTGTAAGCGAAGCGGAAGGCAAAGAATTTATTACCTACAAAGAATATCATGAGCCGGTCAAACGGATTCCTTCCCATCGGATTTTAGCCATTAACCGTGGTGAAAAAAAAGACGTTCTCAAGGTGCATATTCAAACACCGCATGAAGCAAATATCGATAGTATTGCCCGCAAAATTATTACTGCTTCTTCCGCGTTTACCGAATGTTTAAAAGAATGTATCAACGACAGTTACAAGCGCTTGTTGCTGCCGGCATTGGAACGGGAAATCCGGTCATTGTTGACCGAAAACGCGGAAAAGCAAGCGATCCGTGTTTTTGGCCTCAACCTTCGCCAGCTCCTGCTCCTTCCTCCCTTGGCCAACCATACCGTCATGGGCCTGGATCCCGGACTGCGGACCGGTTGCAAAATGGCGGTAGTCAATGCGACCGGCGCAGTTTTGGAAACCGCAACATTGTATCTGACCGCCAGTGATGCTCAACGGGAAAAAGCGGAAAAAGCAATCTTGCAGGCAATTCGAAATCATTCCGTCAGCCTGATCTCTATCGGAAACGGCACAGGTTCCTATGAAACAGAAGAAATAATCGCCCGTCTAATCCACGATAACGACCTGCCGGTTCATTATCTCATTACCAATGAAGCAGGCGCTTCCGTATATTCTGCCTCCAAACTGGCGAAAGACGAGCTGCCTGATCTGGATGTCACCTTGCGCGGCGCGGTATCGATCGCCCGTCGGGTCCAGGATCCGTTATCCGAGTTGGTAAAAATCGATCCAAAATCGGTTGGCGTAGGACAATACCAGCATGATGTCAACCAGAAAGAACTGGCTGCCACACTCGACACCGTCGTTGAATCCTGCGTGAACCACGTAGGGGTAGATTTGAACACCGCTTCACCAGCCTTGCTCACCCACGTCGCAGGGATCAATTCAACCGTAGCCAAAAACATTGTCAGCTACCGGAATGCCAACGGCAGTTTTGCAAGCCGTAAAGAACTGTTAAAAGTAGCCCGTCTCGGGCAGGCAGCCTTTACGCAATGCGCGGGCTTCCTCCGCCTGCGCGACCATAAAAATCCATTAGACAACACGCCGGTCCATCCCGAATCGTATGCTTTGGCGGAAAAAATCCTCGCTCATCTTCATTTTTCTCTTTCCGACCTTCGCGACCGGGACCGGTTGAAAGCCCTGCAAGCCGCCGTGCAGAATATCGATTCCGCAACGCTGGCTAAAGAACTCGAAGCCGGAGAACCGACGGTGCGCGATATCTTGGCGGCACTGGTCAAACCCGGACGGGACCCCCGCGAGGATATGCCGGCGCCGTTGACCCGAAAAAACATTGTGAAATTATCCGATTTATCGCCGGGCGCCATTATGCGCGGTACCGTTCACAATGTTACTGATTTTGGTGTATTCGTAGACATCGGCATTAAGACCAATGGCCTCATCCACCGTTCGGAATTAAGCTATAAACCGTTCCGCCACCCGCTTGACATCGTATCCGTCGGTGACATCGTCGATTGCATGGTTTTGCATGTCGATGAAGACCGCGGACGAATTGGTCTGAGCCTAAAACAGGCGCAAAAGGCAAAATAATGAAAACCCGGCCAATGGCCGGGTTTTCATTATGCAAGTAAAATGGACTATGGGGACTGGTTACCCAGTCCCGTCTTACGTTTTTAGGGACAAGGAACCTGTCCCCTTGTCCCTAAACTAACCTTTCATAACAGTAAACGGCGGCTCGGCATACATCGCCTTACAGATCGTATCTGCCTGAACATCAGCAGCGGCAACAATTTCCCGCAGTCTCTTCTCCAATGAAGCAGCTATGACAGGATCTTTCAGCCCTGGCAGATTAATGGCGGTATTCAATAACGCGCTCCGGACGGCAGCATGGCTGGCCAGAGTGGATACCAGCAAGTCACTGGCGGCATGCGGATTGATCTTTCCGACCAGCGTTCCGGCAATCTGTAACGTTTGCAGGCCTAGTCCGGCCAGCTCCAACGGTACCTCGGAGGCTTTGATCGTAGCTTCTTGGATAGCCTGGCTGCGCGCTTTTTTTTCTTCCTCTGTCGCCTTGGGAAGGGCAAACGTTGCCATCAATTCATTAAAGGCAGTGGCATCGGCATCAATCATGGCCTGCACTTTTATATGTAACTCCGCCAACTCTTTTTGTTTCTGCAGCAAAAACTCTGCTTGATCAGCAAAATCGGGTCGTCCAATTGTCAGATTCAAAACCATCTCGGACAAACTAACTCCTAATAATCCCGAAACAGCAGCTGCGCTGCCGCCACCCGGAGCCGGTTCGCGAGACGCCAGGCGAGTGGCAAACTCTTGAATACTGGTTGCTGCTAACAAACGAATCCCTCCTTTGATACTAAATATCTTCTTCTCCCATTTTATCAGATTTATTCTGCGATTACACACAAAAAGCGAATAATTCCGAGCCATTCTTTCGTCTTGCAAGTTTTACAGCAATCGATAAAACTGTGCCGGCAGGAGTTTACTGATTAAACTCGAAGTAATTACCATCTATATTAGTAGATGGGAGTAATTTATGGAAAAAAACTTATTATTTGCCTTAGATATCGGGACTCGGAATGTTGTCGGCCTGGTTGGCAAACGAGTCGGCGATTTGATTGATATTCTGGCCGTTCACCGGCAAGAACATAATACCCGTTCCATGCTGGACGGTCAAATCCATGATGTTCCTGAGGTTGCAAAAATCATTGCCGCGGTGAAAACGCATTTGGAAGCTTCCGTCGGCCCCTTGAAGAAAGTATCGGTTGCGGCAGCCGGTCGGGCATTATTTACCATCCAGACAACGGCCGAGATTGAAATTTTGCCCAGTAAATTGCTGACCGTCGATGATGAAAGAACACTGGAACTGTCTGCCATTCAAAATGCCCAGCGGCAATTGGCCGCGACAAAGTCGCTGGCGGATCCCGGCAGTTATTATTGCGTTGGTTATAGTATCGTAAATTTTTCGCTCGATAAAACACCGTTAAAAACCTTGGAAGGACAACGCGGCAGAATAGCGGGCATCGAATTGATTGCCACTTTTCTACCCCGGCAAGTCATTGATTCGCTCCAATCCGCCTTAGAGTCAATCGGTCTGGAAATGTCAACTCTGACGCTGGAACCGATTGCGGCAATCAGTGTATTGATCCCTTCTTCCATGCGCCATTTAAATCTAACCCTTGTCGATATCGGCGCCGGGACCTCCGACGTAGCCATCACCCGCGCCGGATCGGTTGTCGGTTACGGGATGGTGCCTTGCGCCGGTGATGAAATCACCGAAGCAATCTCCACGAATTTTCTCTTGGATTTCAACATGGCGGAAACGGTAAAACGACGTCTAGGCGACAGCAAGGCGCGAAAAATTCCGTACACGGACGTCCTTGGCGTAAAACACAAGGCTTCTTCCCAAGACATTATCGATAGTATTACCCCGGCGGTAAAAGAGCTGGCCCAGACGATTGCCAACCAAATCCTGACCCTGAATGTCACGCCGCCGCAAGCGGTTTTGCTCGTTGGCGGCGGATCATTGACGCCGTTGTTGCCCCAGTTGCTGGCCGAAGCGTTAGGTATTCCCCCGGCGCGTGTAGGAATCCGAATGCCGGATCAAAGCGCCGGAATGGTCACGCTCCCGAAGGAGTTATGCGTTCCGGACGCCGTAACCCCGCTCGGCATTTTAAAATTGGCTGATAGCCGCGCCTTGACCTTTGTCAAGGTAACCGTCAACGACCAATTGCTCCGGCTGTTTAACCTCGGCGCCCTTACCATCGGCGATGCCCTGCTAACGGCCGGGATTGATGTCCGAAGCCTGCATGGCCGTCCCGGGTTAGGAATTACCGTAAGCATTAACGGCCAAACAAATTTCATTCCCGGCGGCAACCCGGAACCGGGAAGTATTCTGAAAAACGGGATTCCCGCTAAACTCACCGATCTTTTGCAAGAACAAGATACCATTCAAGTGACCCGGGGTGCGAACGGAACAACGCCGCAGCCTCCTTTATCGGCTGTTGCCAAAATTCCCTCCCCTTACAGCGTCCTGATTAATGGCCAAACATACGCCGTTCCGCCGCAGATCACCAATAACGGTTCGGCAATCTCCGCCGATACCCCGCTGCAAGACCGTGACCGGATCATGATCCACCTGCCTGTAACCCTTCAGGACGTTATGCAATCGCTTGGTCTTTCACCGGCGCTGACACGGTATTCCTACACGGTGAATGGTCAACCCCGGCTGTATAGTGTGGCGTCCCAATTCACGGTAAACGATTTATCGGCTAATCCCGCCACCATACTGCACGACAAGGATAATGTGACGATTATCCCCCCTGCCTTGCCAACAATCTCTTCAGTGTTGGGGATTGCAGAAAAGGGTATCGAGTCCATCACCATCCTATTCAATGATGCGGAAATCCAAATACCGGTTCAACGTTACACCATCTCAGCAAATAAACAGCCGGCAAAACTGACTGATGAGGCGTCTGACGGAACAGCAATCGAATATAGTTGCCATGACCAAAGCAATCCGACCATCGGCGAAGTTTTGTTAGCGGTTGATTTTGATCCCCGCCAGTTATACGGCACCAAACAAATAACCATCTTGCACAATGGCCAACCTGCTGATTTTACGACTCCGATCAAAAGCCGGGATTCGATTCAAATCTTCTTTTCCGCGGACCCGTCAACCCCAGAATGAAACCCTGCATAACCAAGAGACCGGACACATCACTTGTTTGAAGTGATGTGTCCGGTCTCTTTTACGATTGTTCAAATTGATCCTTCACCTAATGTTTGTAATTCTTCCAGATCAAGAACGGTAATCCGGTGGCCGTCAATCTCAATGATCTGTTCCTTTTTTAACGCGCTGAGAACGCGGGTTACCGTTTCCCGTGTTGTTCCCACCAAGGCTGCCAAATCCTGGCGGGAGAAATCCAAACTGATAGCGACGCCTCCCTGCGGATGTTTTATCCCTTGCTGTTCAATCAATTTTAAAAGAACCGCAGCGGTACGGGTTTTTACATCGCTAAGCGCCAAATTTTTGATTTTGCCCTGCGCAAACAGCAGCCGCTGGCTGAGTTCACGGATCAATTGCAAAGCCAATGCGTTATTCTGCATGACCAATTTTTCTAGTTCCGAGTTGCGGATGACACCAATGCAGGAGTCTTCCACAGCAACAGCCGTAGCCGGATAGGGCGCCGTGTTGAATAACAATACTTCCGCAAACAATTCACCCGGTCCCAGCATATTAATAATATGTTCGCGGCCGTCATCGCTTGTTTTGACAATCTTCACCCGGCCTGTTTGTACATAATGAAAGCCAGCGCCCGGGTCGCCTTCCAGAAAAATGGTTGTTCCCTTGCGATACAGGCGCTCTGCTGTCTTGGCATGAATTTCCGCCAACTGCGCATCGGTAAGTTCTGCAAATATCGGGATATTCCGTAAATATTGAATTTCAGGATCGTTCGATTTCGCCATGAACTATACTCTCCTTATTGTCGCCGAGTACGCCGATTTTTTCTTACCGCTGCGTTAATTTTTGAAATGCAACGCTGCTGGCGGCAATTGTCGCTTCGATATCTGCGGCGGTATGAGCGATCGACATAAATCCGGTTTCAAACTGGGACGGGGCCAAATAAATGCCTTGTTCCAGCATGAAGTGAAAATAGCGGTTAAACAGATCAACATCCGACAGTTTCGCCGTTTCATAGTCCACCACTTCCTGTTCAGAAAAGAACGTGCAAAACATGGTCCCAATAGTATGGAACTGAAAATGAAAGCCAAATTTTTCGGCCGCAGCCCGTATGCCATCACACAGCCGCTGGGTCAATGCCGTCATGCGCCCGTAAAGGCCGGGATCCGCTGCCAAAATATTCAACGTAGTAATTCCCGCCACCATCGCCAACGGATTGCCGCTTAGCGTACCCGCTTGATAAACCGGCCCGGCCGGCGATACCTGTTCCATGATCTCCCTGCGGCCGCCATAGGCGCCTACCGGCAAACCGCCGCCAATTACCTTACCCAGACAAGTCAGATCCGGGCAAATGCCGTATACTGATTGAGCCCCGCCAAAGGCCGCCCGGAAGCCGGACATGACTTCGTCAAAAATTAACAACGCACCATAATCGGCCGTGATTTTGCGGACCTGCTCCAAATAGCCCGGTTTGGGCAACACCAGCCCCATATTTCCCGGGACCGGTTCCATAATAACGGCGGCAATGTCCTCGCCCTGCCGGGCAAATACTTCCGCCAACGTTTCCGCATCGTTGTAAGGAACCGTGATCGTTCCTGCAGCAACACTTGCAGGCACCCCCGGGCTATCCGGCGTACCGAACGTCAACGCTCCGGATCCAGCTTTAACCAGTAAGCTGTCGTGATGGCCGTGATAGCAGCCGGCGAATTTGATCACCTTGCTTCTGCCAGTATAGGCCCGCGCCAGCCGCAAAACACTCATCGTTGCCTCTGTGCCGGAATTCACCATACGAACCATCTCAATAGATGGGACAATCTGCGTAATCTTGCGGGCCAATTCAGTCTCCCACAGAGTCGGCGCACCATAACTCGTTCCCCGCACCGCCGCTTCCTGCAAAGCATGAACGACAGCGGGATGGGCATGGCCTAGAATCATCGGCCCCCACGAACCAACATAATCAATGTAGCTATTGCCATCGATATCGGTTAGACGGCTGCCCGACCCGTTGGCAATAAACGGCGGCGTCCCACCCACGCCGCGAAAAGACCGTACGGGGCTGTTCACTCCGCCGGGAATATATTGTTTTGCTTCGGCAAACGCTGCTGCTGATTTCTCTAAATGAATACTCATGCTTTGCCTCCCTTATCGTCTAAGCTTCCTGCAGCCAACGTGCCGCATCCAGTGCATGATAGGTGATAATCATATCAGCGCCGGCCCGTTTCATCCCGGTTAATGTTTCGAGGACAATTTTTCGTTCCTCAATCCAGCCATTGGCTGCTGCCGCCTTCACCATCGCATATTCACCACTGACATTATATACAGCAACCGGAAGATCAATCCGGTCACGGACTTGCCGAACCACATCCAGATAAGCCAGCGCCGGTTTTACCATAACAATGTCAGCGCCTTCTTCGATATCCAAGGCAATTTCACGCAATGCTTCCCGCGCATTGGCAGGGTCCATTTGGTATGCTTTCCGATCGCCAAACTGCGGAGCAGAGTCGGCTGCTTCCCGAAAAGGACCGTAATACGCCGATGCATACTTAGCCGAATAAGACATGATCGCAACCTGTTCATAACCCTGGCTGTCCAGCATCTCCCGGATCACACGAACCCGCCCGTCCATCATATCGGACGGCGCCACCATATCGGCACCGGCTTCGGCATGGCTTAAAGCCACTTGCCCAAGCAAACTTAGCGTAGGATCATTGGCAACACCACTCTCGCTCAACAAGCCACAATGGCCATGGCTGGTATACTGACACAAACAAATGTCTGTTATCACCGTCAGATCCGGAAGTTCCTGTTTGATAAGACGAACAGCCCGTTGGACCGGGCTCGCCGGATCCCAAGCGCTCGAGCCTTGATCATCCTTGTACTCCGGCAGACCAAACACCAATACGCCAGGAATGCCAAGTTCATAGACTTCCCGGGCGACGTGCAAAGCCATATCAACCGACAAATGACAAGAGCCGGGTAAAGAAGGAATTTCGCATTGTATTTTCTCGCCCGGAACAACAAACAATGGATAAATTAGATCCGCCGCATTGAGCTCCGTCTCCCTCACCATCTTGCGTATCAAAGGTGACTTGCGCAGGCGCCGTGGTCGGATAAATGGTTTATTCATTCTACTTTCCCTCCTGTAACCGTCGATACAATCGCATCAACCAAACCCTGGATTGTATATTCATTGGCAATACAATCCGTCACAATCCCGTGCTCCTGGCAAGTCATTGCCGTAACCGGTCCAATACAGGCCGTCTTAGCCTGGGAGATCAACGCGGCTCCCTGCGGCCCCAATATATCAAGTAAATTGGTAACCGTTGAAGAACTGGTAAAGGTAATCAGATCGATCCGTCCGGCTGCCAGTTCTCTCCCCAAAAAATCACCATCGGCATCGCCGATTTCTGTGCGGTAAGCATCTACCACATCGACAGCAGCCCCCATTTCCCGCAGCTGGTTGGGCAGCACATCTCTGGCTACGGCAGCTCTGGCAATTAACACTTTCGCACCTGGCTGCAGCCTGTTTTTCATTGCAGCGACGATTCCTTCGGCCCGGAACTCCAAGGGGACAATATCCGCCTGAATTCCATTGGCCCGCAAACGGTCTGCGGTTTGACTGCCAATCGCCACAACCTGTAAGCCAGCCAGGGCGCGGCTGTCAAACCCGCCGGCCCGCAAACGCCGGTAAAAATAGTCTACCCCGTTCACACTGGTGAAAATCAGCCACTGATAAGAAACTAAATTATCGATGGCTGCGTCTAACGCCGAAAAACTTTCCGGAGGAACAATTTTAATCGCCGGCGCTTCAAGGCATTCCGCGCCTAGCGCTTCCAATTTTTCCGTCAAAACACTAGCCTGTTCCCGCGCCCGGGTAACCAAAATCCGCTTGCCAAATAACGGACGTGTATCAAACCAGGCTAACTGCTCCCGCAAATTCACTACATCGCCCACAATAAAAATAGCCGGTGGTTTAATCCCTTGCCGTCCTGCCTCTTCGGCCGCCCGGCCAACCGTGGTAACTAACGTTTGCTGCTCTGGTTTCGTGCCCCAGCGGATCACCGCTGCCGGCGTAGATTCCGGCCGTCCGTTCGCAATTAGGCTTGCCGTTATATGGGGCAAATTTTCCACTCCCATTAAAAAAACCAGAGTATCCACACTGGTCGCAAGTTTATCCCACCGGATAGAAGACTCTCCTTTACCGGGGTCTTCATGCCCGGTAACTACGGCGAAAGAGGCCGCTACCCCGCGATGAGTGACCGGAATGCCGGCATACGCCGGCACCGAAATCGCCGAAGTAATTCCCGGCACAATTTCAAAAGAAATTTCCGCCGCTTTTAATTGGATGGCTTCTTCCCCGCCGCGCCCAAAGACAAACGGATCGCCGCCTTTTAAGCGGACGACCGTTTTCCCGGCCAACGCCTGATCGACCAGCAATTGATTGATGTCTTCCTGGCGCATTGTATGATCACTGGAAGCCTTGCCCACATAAATCAATTCTACATCCATACGGGCCTCACGCAGCAACCGGCTGTCCGCCAAACGGTCATACACAATCGTATCAGCCCGGCGAATACACTCCAGAGCTTTCAAACTAACCAGCCGGTAATCACCAGGCCCGGCACCGACTAAAAACACCTTACCGGTTTTCATCTCGACCGCCTCCTGTCACAGAAAACTCCTCAATCATCGCTAATATTTCCTGCCCGCCGGCCGCTAACATTCGTTCAGCCAGCTCAGACCCGAGCCGTTCACCCGCCTTACTATCCCCGCTGATTTGATCCCGGATCATCGTTTGGCCGTCAACAGAAACAATCCGCGCCGATAAGGTCAACTGCGGCCCGGAAACCTCGCCGTATACACCCACCGGCACCTGGCAGCCACCCTCTATTGCGCGCAAAAAGGCCCGTTCGGCAAATACAGCAGCACGGGTTTCCTGGTGATCCAAAAAAGACAGCAATGCCAATACATCACTATCTTCCTGCCGCGCTTCGATGGCCAATGCTCCCTGCCCCACAGCGGGTAAACAGATCGAGTGCGGCAATATTTGTGAAATTTTTTCTTCCCACCCTAACCGTTTCAGTCCAGCCACGGCAAGAATAATCGCATCCAATTCCTGTTCTTGCAGCTTACTCAGCCGGGTATCCAAGTTTCCCCGCAAATCGCTGATCCGCAAATCCGGGCGAACATTCAACAGCTGTGCCCGGCGGCGCAAACTGGAGGTCCCGACCCGCGCTCCCTGCGGCAATGCGTTCAGCGAGGAAAAACGAGGGCTAACGAGGGCGTCATCCGGATCGGTTCGCTGGGTGACAGCCGCAAGGATCAAACCCGGCGGCAATTCCGTCGGCATGTCCTTTAAGCTGTGCACCGCCAAATCGATTTCGCTTTGCAACATCAAATTCTCGATTTCTTTGGTGAATAGCCCCTTCCCGCCAATTTTCGCCAGGGGAACATCCAAGATGCGGTCCCCGGTCGTAACAACCTTAACAATTGCAACCTCAACCGACGGATGCCGGTTTTGAATGGCTTCAGCGATATAATTCGCCTGCCAAAGCGCCAACTTACTTCCTCGCGTACCGATAACAAGTTTGTTTTTCAATCACGACATCCTTTCCCAGTTCATCCAAATGAAACAAACTGCGTAACGCTTCCTGGTAATGCGGTTCCTTCTCTGTTCCGGCTGCTTCATTCATGCGGATCATCGGTTCCCGTAATAATTTCCGCACCAGCATTTTCGACATATTTTCCAACACTTTGCGTTCTTCGGGGGTACAATCCGGCAATTTCGCCAATGCCCGTTTTACTTCCCGTTGCCGCATGCGCTCCATCTTATCCGTCAATAAAGCAAGAGTCGGTTGAAACGATAGGTAACGGAACTTAGCTACCAATTCCGCCAATTCTTCCTCCACGATTTCCTCGGCGATCCGGGCCTCTTTTTCCCGCCCGCGCAGGTTCGATTCAACCACAGACTCCAGGTCATCAATATTATGCAAACTGACGCCGCTGATGGCCGCTACTTCCGGCTCAACATCCCGCGGCACAGCAATATCGATAAAAATAATCGGCCGCCCGTTCCGTCTGTCCATAAGGTGCGCTACATCCCGCGCCTTTACAATATAATGAGGCGCGCCCGTCGATGTGATGACCACATCAGCCTCCGAAGCCGCCTCCAAAAAACTGTCAAACGGTACGGCAACACCCTTGAATAATTCGGCCAAATGGACCGCTCGGCTATAATTACGATTGGAAACAAACACCGTGTCTATCCCGGCAGCGACCAGATTCCGGGCTGTCAATTCGCCCATCTCTCCGGCGCCAAGGATTAGTACATTCGATTTTGACAAATCTCCAAATGTTTTTTTTGCCAGTTCCACCGCCGCATAACTCACCGATACCGCGTTATACGCAATTTTCGTCTCTGCCCGTACTTTTTTCCCCACCGCAATCGCCCGGTTAAACAAGGTATTCAATACCGTGTTGGTTGTTCCTGCCTCGCGGCCGATCGCATACGCGGCTTTCACCTGGCTCAAAATCTGGCCCTCGCCAATCACCAGGGAATCCAAGCCGGCTGCAACCTGGAACAAGTGACGGATACATGCTTCATCAACATGGTAAAAAAAATATTCCATGAGTTGGAAATCAGAGTCCGCCACTCCTTCAAAACAAGAAGAAAGAAGGGAAAAAGTTTCTTGGGCGTCAGGTACAACAGCATACACCTCAGAGCGATTGCAAGTAGACAATATGACGCACTCGTCCGCAATATCCTGTTCACGCATATGGTGCAGCGCCGCCCGGATCTGTTCTTCCGAAAACGAAAAACGTTCACGAACTGCGATCGGTGCTGTTTTATGGTTTAGCCCCAATACAACCAATTGCATCGTTAATCTTTGCCTCCGCCTCTTGCGTTCTGCCTTGCCGTAGCAGCGCCAATATTTCATCATCCAGCGTTTTCCGCCAGAACCAAAGCCGTTCATCTGGGGACTGCAGCTGGGTCTTCACTTTCTGCCGCGCTTTCGCGAGCAATTCCAGGTATGAACCATATTCCGGTCCATATTCTTCCGCTAATTGTTCCCGCAAGCGCCGCGATAAAGCAGGGCTGCGGCCACCGGTAGAAACGGTCAGAAGAAGCTCTCCCCGGGCAACTTTGGCCGGGACACTAAAATTCCCTGTTTCCGGTGCGTCAACCACATTGACCAAACCATTTCTTTCCTGCGCTTCTTGACTGGCCAGTTGATTAACCTCCGGGTTATTGGCTGCGCATATAACCAACAGATAGCCTGCCGTGTCACCGGATTGATACGGTCTGCCTACATAAAAAATTTGTTTTCGTTCGACTAATTCGGTTAATCCGGAAGTCAACTGCGGGCTAATTACCGTAACCGCGGCCCCGACGGCCACTAATGAGCGAACCTTGCGTTCCGCTACCAAGCCGCCGCCAATCACCAGACAAGGCTTTCCTGCTATCAGCAGGTTAACCGGATAACACTCCACCCTGACCACCTACTCAGGTTAAATTCTAAAACCGCAAAATTCTCTTTGCTTTGCAAGAATATTATAACACATTCGCTATCCTTATTTCACTACAGCAACATGAGAAGCAATTTATATTAGAAAATCCGGCTTACGCCGAGCTTTATCTCGTTAATAGCCTATAAAACCTCACCTTTCAGGGTGAGGTTAACAGGCTTAAAACTCGAAATAAGTTCGCTCTAAGGTTTCGGAAGATGTCTAACCACTTCCGAAACCAAGGCTCACTTGTACCAGCGACGGCGGAAGTCTTTGCTTGCACTTATGCCGCAAAAAGTAGTTATACTTTCTGGAATACGGCAAAAAAAAGAGCCCTCACGACGAGGGCTAAAGCGAGGGTGTACAATTATGTACGTGAAAAGTATAACATCTCTGTTTACCATTATGCAATATCTATTTTTACAATTTTTTATTTTTCCGTAAAATCACTTCCCAAAATAATCGTAACCGGCACGCTGCTGTCATCTTTCGAAACTTGTAGGACATAATTAAATGGCAATCCCGTCAGTTTATTAACAACGGCATTATTCATCGTGTGCGAAACAACGACCGTATTTTTCTGTCGGGCAGAACTGCCGCTTACGCCAGCTACTTCAAACCCATTTTTCCGCACAATCGCAGCCGCCCGTTCACCGGCATCGGAAGCACCGCTGGCATTTACAATTTCGACTCTAATCTTACCTCCGTTAGCAGCCGATGATATCGTTCCGGAAGAAGTCGGAGACTGAGTAGCCGTTTTTGGTGTTTCAGCCGTCTTTACCTTATCCGCAGCATTGGCCGGTTTAACCGGCTGCAACGTTTTGGGGAGTTCGGTCACTTTCATTTCCGGCGGAACGGATGCAGTATACTCATTCGACATCCGTTTGGTTTCGGTGTCATAGCGGGTATTCGCCGCAATATTCTCCGTTTGCGCGACATATTCACGCAAGGCCGCGATATCCGGCAGCCAATAACTGACTTCGCCGATGTACGCCGGTTTTCCCGGCACCATATACGTTTTCATGCCCTGTTTATACGCATCGTGAACCAACGTCGCCAATTGCAGCATTTCACTCGTCGGCATATCCGTTTTTACGGCCGCACTGACTTCACGGACCAAAACAGGCAGGCGGGGGATAATGCTAGGACTTGCCGCTTCGGCCAAGATTGCCTTGATAAACTTCTGCTGCCGGTTAATCCGGCCGATGTCGCCTTCTTCATCACGGTAACGGACGTATTGGATGGCCGTCCGTCCATCCATTTTTTGCTCCCCAGGCTTTAGATTGATTACTAAATCATCATAAGGATCTTCATAATACATCCGTTTTTCTACATTAATAGTGACGCCGCCGATAGCGTCAATGATCTTATAAAAACCGGCAAAATTAACAGTAACATAATAATCCATGGGAATTCCCAACAAAGATTCAACTGTTTGACGCGCCAATTTATGTCCGCCGAGCGCATACGCATGATTGATTTTATCCCAGCCGTGGCCCGGAATTTTCACTCGCGTATCACGCGGCACGGATAACAGGGAAACATCCTTGGTCTTTGTATCGACCGTAAACACCATCATGGTATCCGAACGGCCGACATCGCCGTCGCGCTCATCGACGCCTAATACCAAAACATTCATCTTTCCATTGCCACTCGTCAAAGAACTGCCCAACTGGCCGCCATTAAACCACCAATACGACGCCGTTGCCGCTGCCACAAACAACAAAAATAAAGCCAGTATGATGAAAATGCGCTTTTTTTGGTTCTTCTTTTGTTCTGCCAGCCGCCGTTCCAGTCTCGATGCCATAAAGCGCCTTCCTTCTCTCTTCTTGTTCTAATAAACAGGGAAAACACGCCTCTCAACATAGGAGGCGTGTTTCAGTGTATCAGAAATATGAACACAATTCAAGCCAACTAGGCGACTGTATAACCGGCTTCTTCTACAGCGTCCTTAATATCTTGCAGTGAGGTTTTTGCCGGGTCAAAATCAACCTGCAAACTTTTTGCCGCCAAATCAACCTCAGCCGCCAAAACACCCGGCAAGCCCTTCACCGCTTTTTCCACTGCATTTTTACAATGGCCGCAGCTCATGCCTTCTACCGTTACAGTGATATGCTGTAGTTCAGCTCCATGACATCCACAACTTTTGCACATATTCCTTCACTCCTTGTCCAATATGAAAATTCCCAGGATGATAATGACCCGTTGCTATGCTTTCTATTACCGAACACCCAGCATCCGCTAACGCTGCCTCTATTTCTTGTAACGGAGTCTTGACAGGGTCAAAATCGACTTGTAATCGCCCTGAAGCCATATCGGCTTCCGCCGCCATCACTCCCGGCAAACCTCGAACTGCCCGTTCTATTGTATTGGCGGAATGTCCGCCGTTCGCATCTTTCACCACAATTGTCACTTTTTCTATCGTTCCCCCATGACAACCACAACTTTTACACATACACCTTCGCTCCCCATCAAATAGTAAATAATACAGCAGTTTCGCAGCCCAAGACTAGCGAAGCTTTCTTCATACTTTATACTTTTTTATTCGACCTCCAGACACAAATACCTGCAGAAACCTGCACCTGCAATCTTTCCCGTACAAAAAAAGTGAAACAAAAGTTTAAACAATAATTATGAAAACAGGCGATAATTATCAGAATTTTGTAATATACGCAGATTGAGGGGTACTACTACTGTCATACGCTCCTAGTCGCTTAATTTGCCGATTCGTTGACACGAATTATTCACAACAACATGGTATAATGCAGATGTATAACAACTTTATACTTTCCTGAAGGGAGCGTGTCTTATGAATACCAGCATTCCAGTCACACCAATGCCTCCACTTGATGGTCCCGCAGTACAGCGATTGGAAGAAGCACTCAGTAAATCTCCTAAGAACGCAATTTTGTTGAAAATCGGCAATGTTTTGTATCAGCTGTCCCGGGAAGGTCGTTGGTTCAAATTTTCTCTATTAACAAAAAAAAGGACGGTGAAACGGGCTACCCTGTTTCAAACGTTAACCGAACTGTACAACCAGGCAATGCATGGACAAAGTTGGCAAATCGCCGGCTGCATGGAATAAAAACTAAATATAATGAAATTAAATATTTTGTACAAAAAGAGCAGGCGAAGCCTGCTCTTATATTATATACATAGTATGATCCACTTTATTTTTGATCAGTAACAACAAATGACAAAGGCTGTTCAAAAAGGTTAAGATGCTAGGAACGACGAGGCTTACGCTGTGACGCGTACCAATTCAGTACGCGGGTTAGAAAACCCGACTGCTACTGAACTTTTATAGCGACAGTAGCGGTCGTTGGTTGCACTTATGTCCATCAGATAAAATTAATACTATCTGATGGACCAAGTAAACGTAGTCGTGACACCGCAGATTGGCCTTTTTCAACAGCCTATTTTTTATTAGTATATTTTTCGATACACATTAAGAAAATTGCGCACAACCTGTGCCGTAAGGCCCCAAATGACATATGGTCCATACGAATAAAAGTACACCTTATAGGTTTTGCGCCGTTTCCATTCCGTAGAATATCCCTGTGGCAATAAATCAAATGGAAAACTAGCCATGGGGCGGGTCGCCATTTCCATTTGCGCGCTTAACGGCTCCGCGTCCAGTAAAAACCGCAGTGGAACCGAAAATACTTCGGCCACTTCGCCATGGTTTGGTTTTAAAACCGTCCCTTTTTTCAGCAACGCGACAAACGGGTATAAGGTAACACCAATCGGACTCACAATGTAATCCAGGGGGCCGATAATCCTGATTTCATTCGCCGCTATGCCCAGTTCTTCACTTGTTTCCCGAATAGCGGCAGCTTGCGGACTTTCATCGCCGGACTCAATACGTCCTCCGGGCAGACAGATTTCCCCCGGCTGCCAATTCAATTGTTCCGATCGCACTTCGAACAAAATTGCCAATTCTCCGTCTTGTTCCACGAGCGGCAGCGCCACCGCCGAGCCCCAGTCATCCACTTCGCTGCTGACTACCGGCAAGTGGGTTGTTAGCAAAGTAGAAAGCCGCTGACAGCGTTCTTTATCCATGAAAAAATCGTCCCCATTCTTTTCAATAAAATTAATCTTGCCCCGCTAATTCCACTTTTCCCTGCAAGCCCGGTGTAACCACCACGCGACCTTCCTTCGTGACAATGATCGCCTCCGTGCCCGGGAACTGTTTTAGCAATTCAAGTCCCCGTTCAACCCCCAGCACAAAAATAGCCGTCCCCAGGATATCGCCATCACCAGAATTACTATTGACTGTTGTTACACTGATGATTTCCCGCGGCTGCATGCCTGTCCGCGGATCTAAAATGTGGGAATAACGGATCTGATCTTTCATAAAATAACGCTGGTAATCACCGGAAGTTTCCATTGTATCCCAATCAGTCAGCGCTAATTTGGCAATGACCTTTTCCGAGTTGCGGGGATCCTGCACACCGATCCGCCATGGTTTTTTATCCGGTTTTTGGCCAATCACGCGCACATCACCGCCGGCGTTCACCAACGCAGAAGTAATCCCTTGGCTTTTTAAAATTTCAACGGCTTTATCGGTAGCGTACCCTTTCGCAATCCCACCCAAGTCCAGAATCATCCCTTCACGGGAAAGATACACTGTTTTCGCGGCCGGATCAAGCTCAATCTGATGGTAATTAACCAGCGGCAGCACTTGTTTAATCTCACGGTCAGAGGGAATAAATTCGCCTTTGTGCCCAATTCCCCACAACGAAGTCAACGGACCAATGCTGATATCAAATACTCCGTCCAATCGATCTGACAGCGCGTTCGACCGGTCAATCATGGCGTACAGATCCGCGTCGACCGCCACCTTCTCCTTGCCTGCCACTTGGTTAATCCGAGAGACCTGGCTGTCAGGCGAAAACCGGTCTGTAATATCATGAAGACGCTTAAATTCTACAAACGCGGCCTTTACGGCCGTTTCCGCATTGGGTCCATATGCCGTAATTTCAATCACCGTATCCATCAAAAATTGTGTTTCTTTATACGATTTGGGCGTACTGGCCGAATCGAGTGAGCACCCCAGACAAAATAACGTGACTAAAAAAATCAAACTCAAGTTAATCCATCTTTGCCGTAATTGCATCATAACGTCCTTCCCCGTTGTCATTTTTCTACATTCATATTGTACTGTAAAAATGTCCATATGAAAAGAAAAAGACCGACCATCACGACAGGGGAAATGCATGCTTAGTGCAATACACAACCACCGCTAACGGGTCTGCCTTCTCCATAACAATTTACATGCTTATTATAGCGTATCAATCACAACGTGTCTACAAGATTTTGTATACATTATTCAAGATGTCAAAAGAACATGACGTTTTTGTAACATTTACACAAACAAAAAAGCCATGCCGCCAGCATGACTTTTTTGCGGAAAAAGAGAAACCTCGATCTATGTCACCGCAGACATAGTTTCCGTTCCGAAGTTCTATTTTTCCTTCCCCCAACCACATCACCGTAATTACTATATCGCAAAAAATGACTTTTGTCAATCAAGTAAAAAATTAAATGGTGACCCCGGAGGGATTCGAACCCCCGACCACCTGGTTCGAAGCCAGATGCTCTATCCAGCTGAGCTACGGAGCCACTTTAGTTTTGATAATTCAACGGGCAGAAAAAAAATCCTGCTGAATCACGCTTGCATTTTTTTCAACAAAAAAGCGTCCTCAAAACGAAGACGCTCACTTGCGAAAACCGGCGACTTCCTATCCTCCCAGGCCGTTTCCAGCCAAGTACTTTCGGCGTATGTGGGCTTAACTACTGTGTTCGGTATGGGA
>Ga0316604_10000909_pt1 | contig 30369 bp, 25 predicted proteins | sample OWC_soil_day20_C_FD_207650 | JGI IMG/M metagenome (GOLD analysis project Ga0316604, IMG submission 207650) | Wetland soil microbial communities from Old Woman Creek delta, Ohio, United States - OWC_soil_day20_CT | ecosystem: Environmental > Terrestrial > Soil > Wetlands | place: USA: Ohio... | reverse complement strand
CGAGCATCGTGAAGGCGTGGTGATTTCCATGTTGTTGACCTGGTTGCTATCCGCAGCGATCGTGGTGGTGATCCTGATGACGCCCACCTATCTGCAAAAGCAGTTCGGCTTTACGGCGGTGCAGGCGTTGCAAGCCAATAGCATGGCGATTATCGGGTTGACGATCGGCTGTATTTTGTTCGGCAAGCTGATTGATCGCTTCGGCGCAGGGCCTACCTTTGTTTTCGGCAGCCTGTTCCTGGGCGTGAACAGCTGGACGTTCTACCATTCGCTGACCGCGCATCCGGAATGGCTAGTGCCGCTCTATACGCTGACCGGCTTGAGCGTGGGCATTGTCGGCGCCGTGGCGTATGTCATGTACCATGCCTTTCCCGCCGCGGTGCGTTTCTCCGGGATTTCGTTTTCCTACAACCTGGCCTACGCCATTTTTGGTGGCCTGACGCCGATGATGGTTTCGTTGTGGATGAAAAACAGCCCGATGGCGCCCTCGTATTATGTCGCGAGCCTTGCCGGACTGGGCGTGGCGCTCGGGCTGTATCTGTGGAACCGGGGGCCGCTGCTGGCAGGACGCTTGGCGCTGCAAAGCTGATTTCTGCTTGGTTTGAGTGAAAACAGCGCCCCGCGAGGCGCTGTTTTTCTTTCGTTCATGCTGTTGCGAGTTCTTCCTGGAGTTTCATGACCATGCCCTCTCGTCGCTGGGACATCTTCTGCACCGTGGTGGATAACTACGGCGATATCGGCATCTGTTGGCGCCTGGCGCGCCAGCTCGTGGCAGAACACGGCTTTGCGGTGCGTCTGTGGGTCGACGATCTGGCGAGCTTTGCCCGCATCCAGCCCCAAATCGATCCGGCGCGGGACGAACAAACTTGCGCCGGGGTGACGATCCGCCGCTGGGCTGATCCTTTCCCGGCCTGCGAAACGGCAGAGGTGGTGATCGAGACTTTCGCCTGCCATCTTCCGACTGCATATGTGGCGGCGATGCGTGCGCGCGCCACCAAGCCGGTCTGGGTGAATCTGGAATACTTGTCGGCGGAGGAGTGGGTAGAAGGTTGCCACCAATTGCCGTCACCGCAAACCGGTTTGCAAAAATACTGGTACTTTCCGGGATTCACTGAGCGCACCGGCGGCGTGATGGGCGAAGCCGCCATGCGCGCGGCCCGTGCCGCTTGGTCGGCACAGGATCGGGCCAACTGGCTGGCGCGTCATGCCCGGGTCGAGCCCGGCGCGCGGGTGGTTTCCCTGTTCGCCTATGAAAACCCGGCCGTATCCGGCCTGCTGGCGCAATGGGAGCAGTCCGATGGGCCGATCCATGTGTTGTTGCCGGAAGGGCGCCTGTTGCCGCAGGTGCGCGCGGCGCTGGACGCACCGGAACTGGCTGCCGGCCAATCCGTACAGCGGAGCGCACTGACACTGACTTGCCTGCCGATGCTGCCGCAGGAGGATTACGACCGTCTGCTCTGGAGCTGCGATCTCAATTTCGTGCGCGGCGAGGATAGCTTCGTGCGCGCGCAGTGGGCCACATCGCCCTTTGTCTGGCATATCTACCCGCAGGATGATGAGGTGCACCATGTAAAACTGGAAGCCTTCATGGATCGCTATTGCGCCGATCTGGATGTCGCCAGCGCGCAGGCCTTGCGCGATTTCTGGTGTGCCTGGAACCGGGGAGAGGGGGCAGATTTGGCCTGGCCGGCCTTCACGGCAGCGTTGCCGGCCTTGCAGCGCCATGCGAAAAAGTGGGCTAACCGACTGACGGCAAACGGTGATCTTGCCGCCAATCTGGTCAAGTTCGTTTTGGGCAAGGTAGAATAGCGGGTTTCCGATTTCCGGGTGTCTTGTTACCCGGTCAAATTTCTACATAAACCGCTGTAACAGGACTACTCAAAGCATGAAACTCGCACAAGAACTCCGTCCCGGTAACGTGATCATGGTCGATGGCCAACCGCTCGTGGTGCAAAAAACCGAATACTCCAAGGGCGCCCGCACGGCCTCCGTGGTGAAGATGAAGCTGAAGAACCTGCTGACCGAAGCGCCGTCCGAAACCGTTTACCGCGCAGACGACAAGTTCGACGTGGTCGTGCTCGACAAGAAGGATTGCACCTACTCCTACTTCGCCGATCCGATGTACGTGTTCATGGATACCGAATTCAACCAGTACGAAGTCGAGAAAGACAATCTGGGCGACGCTTTCCACTTCATCGAAGATGGCATGCCTGATGTTTGCGAAGTGACTTTCTACGACGAGAAGGCTATCTCGGTTGAGCTGCCGAACACCATCGTGCGCGAAGTGGCCTACACCGAACCGGCCGTGCGCGGCGATACTTCCGGCAAGGTGATGAAGCCTGCCCGCCTGACCAACGGCTACGAGCTGCCGGTTTCCGCTTTCGTCGAAATCGGCGACAAGGTTGAAATCGACACCCGTACCGGCGAATTCAAGAAGCGCGCCTAAGTTTTACGGCACTTCTGAAGCAGCAAAAAGCCCGTCTCAAGGACGGGCTTTTTGTTGGCCGGGAATCCTGCGTGGGCAGGATTCCACGAGCAGGCTTACATGCGTTCGATCATGGCCTTGCCGAAACCGGAGCACGACACTTCGGTGGCGTTGTCCATCAGGCGGGCGAAGTCGTAGGTGACGACGCCAGCGGCGATGGCTTTTTCCATCGAGCTGATGATCAGGTCGGCCGCTTCGCGCCAGCCGAGGTGGCGCAGCATCATTTCGGCGGAGAGGATCAGCGAACCCGGGTTGACCTTGTCCTTGCCGGCATACTTCGGCGCGGTGCCGTGGGTGGCTTCGAAGCAGGCGTACTGGTCGGAGATGTTGGCGCCCGGCGCAATGCCGATGCCGCCGACCTGCGCGGCCAGCGCGTCGGAGATGTAATCGCCGTTCAGATTCAGCGTGGCGATCACGTCGTAGTCGGCCGGGCGCAGGATGATCTGCTGCAGGAAGTTGTCGGCAATCGCGTCCTTGACGATGATTTCACGCCCGGTTTTCGGGTTGGTGAACTTGCACCACGGGCCGCCGTCGATTTCCACCGCGCCGAACTCGTTCTTGGCCAAGGCGTAGCCGTAGTCACGGAATGCGCCTTCGGTGAACTTCATGATGTTGCCCTTGTGCACCAGGGTCACGCTCTTGCGGTCGTTGTCGATCGCGTACTGCATCGCGGCGCGGATCAGGCGCTCGGAACCCTGCTTCGAGACCGGCTTGATGCCGATGCCGGAGGTTTCCGGGAAGCGGATCTTCTTCACGCCCATTTCTTCCTGCAGGAACTTGATCAGCTTCTTGGCCTCGGCCGATTCGGCTTGCCACTCGATGCCGGCGTAGATGTCTTCGGTATTCTCGCGGTAGATCACCATGTCGACCTGGTCCGGGCGCTTCAGCGGCGAGGGAACGCCGTCGAAGTAGCGCACCGGGCGCACGCACTGGTACAGGTCGAGTTCCTGGCGCAGCGCCACGTTCAGCGAGCGGATGCCGCCGCCGACCGGCGTGGTCATCGGGCCCTTGATCGATACCGAGTAATCCTTGAGTGCCTGGAAGGTCTCGGCCGGGAACCATTCGTCTTCGCCATAGAGCTTGGTGGATTTTTCGCCCGCATACACTTCCATCCAGTGGATCTTGCGCGCGCCGCCATAGGCTTTCTGCACGGCGGCATCGACCACCTCGATCATGACCGGCGTGATATCCACGCCGATGCCGTCGCCTTCAATGAACGGGATGATCGGATTGTTCGGGATGGGCTGGTTGGGGACAATCTTGGCGCCCCCTTGCGGTATCTTGATCAAGCTCATAATGGGTTCCTATCGAGTAAAATCGGCGTTTGACGCGCCGTATTGTGATGGATGCCGGCAATTTACCTCTCCGTGCACTCCGTGGTATGGCTAACGAGAAAGCTTCGTATTATGGCGGTTTTGCCTCCACCTTCCAAGACTCCAGACCATGCCCAGACTCATTATTTTTAACAAACCTTACGGGGTGATCTGTCAATTTTCCCCCTCGCCGCCGCACCCGTGCCTGGCAGATTACATTGGCGAGCGCGGCGTGTACCCGGCCGGCCGGCTCGATACCGATTCGGAAGGGTTGTTGCTGCTGACCGATCACGGTCCGCTGCAGGCGCGGATTGCCGATCCGCAGCACAAATTGCCCAAGACCTACTGGGTCGAGGTTGAAGGCGCGCCCGACGATGCCGCGCTCGAACCCCTGCGCCACGGCGTCGATCTGGGCGACTTCAAGACCCAGCCGGGTGAAGTGCGCGTGATCGAGGCGCCGGTGAATCTGTGGCCGCGCAATCCGCCGGTGCGCTTTCGCGCCAATATTCCGACCACCTGGCTGGAAATCACCATCCGCGAGGGCAAGAACCGCCAGGTGCGGCGCATGACCGCGAAAGTGGGCTTTCCCACGCTGCGCCTGATCCGCGCGCGGATCGGCGATTTCGTACTGGATGATCTGCCGCCGGGGCAGTGGCGCGAGATCGACCCGCGGCAATGGAAGGCATTGTTGCCCAAAGGCCCGGCCACGCCGCGACCGCCCAAGCCGGAAGGTCGCCCGAAACAGCGCGGGCGGCGCGGGCCGAACAAAACTCGATAGCGCTTACGCGCCCGGCCGCATCCAGGCTTCCAGCATATCGAGGAACACCCGAGTGCGGCTGGGCAGCAGGCGCCGGCTCGGGTAAACCGACCATACCGTGATGGGTTCCAGATACCACTCGGGCAGCACGCGCACCAGTTCGCCCCGGTCTTCCGATGGTGCCGTGAACAGATTGCCGGCGGCGACGATTCCCCGGTCTGCCATGGCGAGCCGCGTCAGCAGTTCCGGCGAATTGATCGCCGTGCAATGTTCGGCCTTGCTGCAAAAGGTTTTGTCTCCGTTGCGCAAGTTCCATTCTGCAGCGTTGCCTTGGCGCATCAGCACGCGCAGGGTGTGGTGCTCGGCCAGATCTTCCGGTGTCTGTGGCGTGCCGGCTTTGGCCAGATACGCCGGGGAGGCGTACAGACCGGGGCTATAGAACCAGACGCGCCGCGCCACCAGCGTTGCATCGTCCTGCAATACGCCGGCACGCACGGCCAGATCGAAATTTTCGGCCACCAAATCAACGCGACGCGGTGTCAGATCGATCTTAAGATCGACCCGGGGATAGATCTCAACAAAGCGCGCCAGCATCGGCGCGAGCATCAGGTTGGCCAGATCGCCGGGCATGGAAACGCGCAGGGTTCCGCTCGGCTCAACCTGGCGCGATTGCGCCAGCAGCGTTGCGGCTTCCACTTCCGCGCTGATCTGTTGTGCATGTTCCAGAATGTGCGCGCCGAATTCGGTCAGGCTCAGCTTGCGCGTGGTTCGTTGCAGCAGGCGCTCGCCGAGGCGGTTTTCCAGTTCGGTGATGCGCCGCGACAGCGTGGACTTGGGAAGGCCCAGCCGCTCCGAGGCACGGCTGAAACTTGCGGCTTCCACCACGCGGGCAAACAGCAGCAGATCGGTCGCATCGAGCTTTGATTGTTCCATTTTTGGAAAGATGTAATCCGAAAAACCCTGTTTATCACGAATTGATTCAGGAATAAAGTTGAGCCACTTACTCAACTACTTCGGAGTCATACCATGAACATCCTGCAAATCAATTCCAGCGCCCGCAGCAACGGTTCCATTTCCGGCCAACTGGCCGACGAGATCGTCGCCGACCTGCGTGTGAAATCCCCGGACGCGAGTCTCACCCGCATCGATCTGGCGCTCAACCCGGTTACGGCACTCGATGAAACCGCCCTCGGTGCCCTGATGAGCGACGCGGCTGCCCGCACCTTGGAGCAAGCGGCGATCGTGACCGAATACGATGCGCGGATCGCCGAGATTCAGGCTGCAGATGTCGTGGTGTTGGCGGTGCCGATGTACAACTTTGGTGTGACCACGCAGCTCAAGAACTGGATCGATGCGATTTCCCGGGCCCGCGTGACTTTCCAGTACACCGAAAAAGGTCCGGAAGGCCTGCTGACTGGCAAGAAGGTCTATGTGGCACTGAGCCGCGGCGGTTTCCACCGCGACCAGCCGAGCGACATCCTGGTGCCTTACCTGCGTACCGTGCTGGCGTTCCTCGGCATGACCGACGTGCAGTTTGTCTATGCCGAAGGGCTGGGCTATGGCGATGACTATGTGACCAAGGCGATGGAATCGGCCAGGGCCGAAATTGCCGCATTGGCCTAAAACCTGCGTATCAGGCGGCTGCGCCTGCGCATCTTGCGGTCCCACAGGGATTTGCTACGCGGCATCGGGCGGTGCTCGAAACACCCCAAGGGTGCTTCCTGCGGGGCGTCCTCATGGACTTCCATGTTCTGCGCTCCTTCCCCCCGCAACCTGCGTTGGCTCGCTCGCCTGCTAACGCAGGTCTCTTGTTTGAACTTATTTAGTAAGAGGAGACACCCATGACCATCCAAAAATCCAGAACCGTGGAAACGCTGGTTGAAGGACGGGCGACGTCCGATGGCGCGGGTGTCAAACTTACCCGCGTGCTGACCGGCCGCCTGCAGCAGCGCCTTGATCCATTCCTGATGCTCGATGCGTTCGCCAACGAGCATGCGGACGATTACATCGGCGGTTTCCCCGATCATCCGCACCGCGGTTTTGAAACGGTCACGTACATGATCGCCGGGCGCATGCGCCATCGCGACAGCAGCGGCAACGAAGGGCTGCTGCAAAACGGCGGCATGCAGTGGATGACCGCCGGGCGCGGCGTGATCCATTCCGAGATGCCCGAGCAGGAAGGCGGGCTGATGGAAGGCTTCCAGCTCTGGCTCAACCTGCCGGCGAAAGACAAGATGATTCCCGCCTGGTATCGCGATTTCCCGTCCGAAGCCATTCCGCAGCTCACCACGCCCGGTGGCGTGACGGTGCGCGTGCTGGCCGGGGAAAGCCACGGTGTGGCGGGCGCGATTCAGCGCACTGCGACCGCGCCGCTGTATCTCGATCTGCATCTGCCGGCGGGCAGCCGCTTCGAGCAACCGTTGCCGGCCGGGCATAACGCGTTTGTGTATGTCTATCGCGGCGAGGCAACGATCGGCGGCAGCACGGTGCCGGTGCGGCGCATGGCGATTCTGGCCAACGACACGCAGGCTGACGGCGTGGAGATCGAAAGCGGAGCGGATACGCGCCTGCTCTTGATCGCTGGCCAACCGCTGGGCGAGCCGATCGCGCAGTACGGACCGTTCGTGATGAATACGGAAGCCGAGTTGCAACAGGCGATCAGCGATTACCGCGGCGGACGACTGGCCGAGTAAGGCCGCACGAACAACATCAATCCAGCGCAAAACAGCGGCTGATGCTCACCGTGCCAGTGCACGGAAAGGGCTCAGCCGCTTTCTTGTTCTTGGGGGCTTGCATGTGCAAGAAGTTGAGACTGCAAGCCTCAGCGTTCGCGCAGTTTGTTTTGCAGAATGAAGGTCAACAGTGTTGCAAGGATGCCGATGGCGGCCATGTCGGAACGTCCCAGGTAAAATGCAGCACCGCCCACCAGTGCTGAAACAATGCCTTGCCACAAGTAAAACTTGAACTGAATCATCATCTTGATTTTTTCCGGATTGGTTTTCAGTCGGGCAGGTAGAATTTCGCCCCCCATCGAATCCGCAGTTTATCCCAAAGCCGCTAGGCCCCAACAGAAGCGGATGCACGCTGGCTGCGGGCACGCCGAAAGATTCATTGCCCTGCCGCGCTGCCGCGCCGGGTTTTGATCTCTCCGGGAATCAGAAAATTCCTGATTTCAGTAGATTCCAAATCTATCCTGAAAAAGTGAGGTTTGCTTTCCCTGCATGTGCTCAAGACCGCTAAAGGCCTGCGCAGAGCCTTGTATCGGCCAGGGCGATGAAAGAGATGGTCAGAACGGGCATATTTCACTACGATCTGTAAGCTTTTGGCTGACAACTTCCCAACGTCCTGACTTGGCCAATATATCGATAAGTTTGAAGCCCATGCGCGAGATTCTGTCGATATAACGTGACTTTTTGCAGCCGCTTGTTTCGTCTGCCGGGTTCAAAGCCGCCCCCCAAGTTCATTTGAGGTCGCCGTGTCGTCGCATCGTGTTTTGAAATCGGGCCGCAACCAATACATTGTCAAAGTGACACTGGGTTATGCCGTTTTTGCGCTGTTGTGGATTTTTCTATCCGATCAACTGCTGGCGGCTTTTACCGACATCTCGCAAATGTTGTGGCTCTCCACGGCCAAGGGCATTGCCTTTGTCATCGTGACCGGCTTGCTGCTGTTTTTCGCGTTGCGGTTTGTTCCCGCAGGCGAACATACCCAGTTTTCGCTCGATAGCATCGTTGTCGAACCTGAAACGCCGCTGCGCTGGCCACGCTGGGGTGCGTATCTGTTTGCCGTGGCCATCTCGCTCGTTGTGCTGTGGATACGCGATGCCTTGTCGGTATCCTCCTCAGTCCATCCGCAGATAACCATCTTCATGTTTCCGATCATCTTGAGCGCCGCCGTTGGCGGGGCAGGGCCCGGCCTGCTCGCGACGGGGATCGCCGTACTCGGTGCAGGTTTTCATGCATTCTTTCCACTTCGCAGCATGCAGGGTTCCGGCCCGTTTGATTTGCTCCAGTTAGGCTTTCTCGCTGGAAACGGCATGCTGGTCAGTGTGCTGAGTGAAGTGCTGCACCGTGCCTTGCGCCGGATTGAATCCGCGCAGCAATTGCAGGCGGTAACGCTGGCTTGTGCGGCCGATGCCATCATCACCACGGACAAGTTCGGCAAAGTGACTTTGCTCAATGCGGCGGCGGAACGCTTGACGGGCTGGCCGCGCGAGCAGGCGATCGGGCAACTCCTGCCCGCCATTCTCGATCTGGTGGATGAATCGCGCCTTCAACCTGTGGCGGACCCCGTGCAAAAGGTGCTGAGCGCCGCAACAACGGTGACTTTTGACCATGATTCAGTGCTGCGGCATCGCAACGGTACCCGGTATTTCATCAACATGACCGGCGCGCCGATCCGGTTGGCGGATGGCGCAACGCTGGGCGTGATTATGACTTTCCGGGACGATACCGAGCGCAAGCAGATGCAAGCCGCTTTGATTGCGCAAAGTACCCTGCTGCAGGAAATGAGCACGGTTGCCCAGATCGGGGGCTGGGAATACGACCCGGCAACCCGGTCGGGCAGCTGGACCGAGCAAGTGGCCCGTATTCACGAGGTCAGCCCTGTCAAAGACGTCGACGATGCGTTTGTCTTCGGTTCCAGTTTCTATGGCCCTGATCAGGAGCGGCAGCTCAAGGCGGCCATGGAGCAGGCCATCCATTTCGGCACACCCTACGATCTGGAACTGGAGATGACCACGGCCAAGGACAGTCACAAATGGGTACGGATCGTTGCCGTGCCAATCAGTGAGCATGGGCGCATCGTCAAACTGCGCGGGGCCATTCAGGACATCACCACACGAAAACGGGCCGAAGAGGCCCTGCGCGCCAATGAAGCGCGTTATGCCCGCGTGATTGAAGGCTCCGAGCAGGGCTTTTGGGAGTGGAATCCAAAGACGGGGCAATTCAATGTCAGCGCGCGTTTCGAAAGCATGCTGGGTTACGAGTTGGGCGAGCGCACACTCTCGCAGGAACAATGGCCGAAAATGGTTCATCCGGACGATTTGCCCAAGGCCATTGCCTCAATCGAAAAGCATTTCAAAGGCGAGACCGCGCTTCATGAAGCGGAAATCCGTTGCCTGACCAAAAGCGGCGAATGGAAATGGATACTGACACGAGGCAAAGTCGTCGAGCGCGATGCGGATGGCTCTCCCTTGCTCTTGGCGGGTACCCATACCGATATCTCCGGGCGGAAACGTGCCGAGGCCGCCTTGCGCCAGGCCGCAACCGTGTATGAAAGCACCCGGGAAGGCGTACTCATTACCGATGCCGATGTGAATATCATCTCGGTCAACCGGGCCTTCACCCAGTTGACCGGTTACAGCGAGGCCGAGGCGCTGGGGATGAAGCCTTCCATCCTCAGCTCAGGCCGCAACAGCCAAGCGCGTTATGCCGCGATGTGGGCCGAAATCAATACCACGGGCTACTGGCAGGGTGAATTATGGAACCGCCACAAGAATGGCGAGATTTTTCCGGTGCTCATCAGCATCAACGCGGTCAAGGATGAATCCGGCACGGTGATCAACTATGTCAGCGTATTCATGGATATTTCGACGCTCAAGGCCTCGGAAGAGCAGCTGGATTTTCTGGCCCATCACGATGCGCTTACCCAGCTGCCCAACAGGCGCTTGCTGTTTTCGCAACTGGAACACAACCTGGCCAAGATTCGCCGCGATGGCGGCGCGCTGGGCTTGTTGATGTTCGATCTGGATCGCTTCAAGGATGTCAATGACAGCCTTGGCCATCTGGCCGGGGATCAACTGCTGCAGCAAGTGGCACAGCGCCTGTCGGAACGTTTGCGCCGCAGCGATGCCATTGCCCGGCTGGGCGGGGATGAATTTACCGTCTTGCTCGACAGGCTGAGCCGGCCGGAAGATGCGGCCCGCGTGGCCGATGAAATCATTGATGCCTTGAAGGAGCCCTTCCATCTGCCCAACAACGTGGATGTGCGCACCAGCGCGAGTATCGGCATCAGTTTTTCCTTGGGCGAGGGCACGACCGCGGAAAGCTTGCTGCAACAGGCCGATTCGGCCATGTACCGCGCCAAGGCGGAAGGGCGCGGGCGCTTCCAGTATTTCTCGGAAAGCATGACCGTGGCCGCGCGCGAGCGCATTGATCTGGACAGCCGCTTGCGTCGCGCGCTCTTGTTGAATGAATTCCGGGTTTATTACCAGCCGCTGGTGGAGATACGCAGCGGCCACATCATCGGTGCCGAAGCGCTGGTGCGCTGGCTGGACCCCGGCGAAGGATTGATTGCGCCGAGCCGGTTTATTCCGGTGGCAGAGGAGACCGGGATGATCCGGGAGATCGGCGAATGGGTGTTGCACGAAACCTGTCGCCAGGGCCGGCAATGGCAGGATGCCGGTCTGCCCCCGCTGATACTGGCAGTCAACGTATCCGCCCGCCAGGTGCGGCACGGCAATCTGGTCGACAGTGTCGACCGGATCCTGGCTGAAACCGGGTTTGCGCCGCACTCGCTCGAACTGGAGCTGACAGAATCGGCCCTGATGGAAGAAAAGGACGGGGTGGCGGCACTGCTCAATAGTCTTCGCGCTCGCCAGATACGCCTCGCGATCGATGATTTCGGTACCGGCTATTCTTCACTGGCCTATTTGAAACGGTTTCCGCTCGATGTGCTCAAGATCGACAAGAGCTTTATCGACGATATTTCGCATGACCAGGACGATCGGCAAATCATCAGGGCCATCATCGAGATGGGCCATACCCTGGGTATCAAGGTCTTGGCGGAAGGCGTGGAATCGGCCGAGCAACTGGCCTTCCTGCAAGAGCAGGGCTGCGACCTGTACCAGGGGTATTACCGCAGCCCGCCGCTGCCGGCAGAGGAGTTCGAGCGTTTTCTGGGAAATGCCGCCGGGCAGGCCGGCGGATTGTTTTGAAGCCGGAATCCGCGATGAATCAGCTCCAGTCTTCGCCCTTGCGCGCGCCGCCGGTCGCCGCACTGCCGCCGGTGATGTCGAGTGCCACCGCTTCGGCCACCTTGATGCCGTCCACGCCGGCCGAGAAAATGCCGCCGGCATAGCCCGCACCTTCGCCGGCCGGGAACAGGCCGCGCGTGTTGATGCTCTGGAAATCGTCGCCACGCTTGATGCGCACCGGGGAAGAGGTACGCGTTTCCACGCCGGTCAGCACCGCATCATCCATGGCATAACCGGTGATCTGCCGCTCGAACGCAGGCAGCGCCTCACGGATCGCCTTCACCACAAACTCTGGCAGGCACTGGCGTAAGTCGGTCGGCGTGACGCCCGGCGTGTAGGACGGGATCACGTGGCCGAGATGCGTGGAAGGACGGCGCGCGAGGAAATCGCCGACGCGCTGCGCCGGGGCGTTGTAGTTGCTGCCACCCGCGACGAAAGCCTTGCTCTCCCACTGGCGCTGGTATTCGATCCCGGCCAGCGGGTGGCCGGGGAAGTCGACTTCCGGCGTGACGTTGACGACGAGCCCGCTGTTGGCGTTGCGCTCGTTGCGCGAATACTGGCTCATGCCGTTGGTGACGACGCGACCTTCTTCCGACGTGGCCGCGACCACGGTGCCGCCCGGGCACATGCAGAAACTGTACGCCGCCCGGCCATTGCTGGCGTGGTGCACCAGCTTGTAATCGGCCGCGCCCAGGATCGGGTTGCCGGCGAATTTGCCGAAGCGCGCCTTGTCGATCATCGACTGCGGATGTTCGATGCGCACGCCGATCGAGAACGGCTTGGCCTCGACGTACACGCCCTTGTCGAACAGCATCTGGAAGGTATCGCGCGCGCTGTGGCCCACGGCCAGCACCACGTGGCGCGTGGCGATAACTTCGCCGCTGGCGAGCTTTACGCCGGTCACATTGCCATTTTCGGCATCGCCTTCGCGCAGGATTTCATCAACGCGCGCCGAGAAGCGGATCTCGCCGCCCAGGGCAACGATCTGCTCGCGGATATGCTCGACCATGCCGACCAGGCGGAAGGTGCCAATGTGCGGCTTGCTGATGTACATGATTTCTTCGGGCGCGCCGGCCTTGACGAACTCCTGCAGCACCTTGCGGCCGTGGAATTTCGGATCCTTGATCTGGCTGTGCAGCTTGCCGTCGGAGAACGTGCCGGCGCCGCCTTCGCCGAACTGCACGTTCGATTCCGGATCGAGCTTGCCCTGGCGCCACAGGCCCCAGGTATCGGCGGTGCGCTCACGCACGGCCTTGCCGCGTTCCAGCACGATAGGCTTGAAGCCCATCTGCGCCAGCGTCAGCGCCGCCATGAAGCCGCACGGACCCATCCCGATCACGACCGGACGCTCTGCCAGATCGGCCGGCGCCTGGGCAACGAATTGATAAGTCATGTCGGGTGTGGGCAGTACACGATGGTCATCGGCGAATTTCTTCAGCAGGCGTGCTTCATCCTTGACCGTCACATCGAGCGAATACACCAGCAGGATGTCGTTTTTCTTGCGGGCATCAAAGCCGCGCCGGAAGATGGTGAAACCGAGCAGATCGCTTGCCGGGATGCCGAGCTTGTTCAGCGCGGCGGCCTGCAGTTCTTCTGGCGCGTGGTCGAGAGGGAGCTTGATTTCATTGAGTCGCAACATGCCTGGATATCCGGGTGAAAACAGTGATGCTGCACGGGCGGCTGACAATGTAAGAGAGGGCCTCGCTAGCGTTCGATGCGCTAATTAGCCTGGGTTTGTCATTCGTCTATGCAGCTTGAAGGCAGCCATTGTAGCGCCCAAGGGCTAAAAACCTGAATAGCGCCCCGGCCGGTGGTTGATGGTGATCACCATGTTGAGCGCCAGCGCACCGAGCACCGACAAGGCCACCAGCGAGAAATCCTGGATCAGCAGCGCGGCCAGCACGATCACGCAATCGGCCGCCATCTGGATCTTGCCGGCGCGCCAGCCGTGTTTTTCCTGCATGTAGATCGCCAACACGCCCAGGCCGCCCAGGCTCGCCTTGTGGCGCATCAGCATCAATAGCCCGACGCCGGCGAGCAGGCCGGCCATCACGGCGGCAAAGACCGGCTGCACGTGGCCCAGCGGAATCCAGGCCGGCAGCACCTCGCTGTAGATCGACAGCAAGGCCACGGCGGCAAAGGTCTTGAAGGTGAATGCCCAGCCCAATGCGCGGACGGCGAAAATATAGAACGGCAGGTTGATCGCAAAGAAGATGGGGCCGAAGGCGTAGCCGCTCAGGTAGTGCAGCAGGAAGGCGATTCCGGCGGTGCCGCCGGTAAGCAGGCCAGAGTGGCGGAACAGCACGACCGACAAGGCCATGAACAGGGTGCCGACCAGCAGTGCCTGGATATCTTCCAGCAGGGTATGGGGGAGAGGTGCAGCAGCCATCAAAAAAGCCCGGTTGATTCAACCGGGCGAGTATCGGGCAGCGAGGAGGGTTCGGCAATCAGGGCTTCCCCCTGTCTGCCCTTTGCGGGCTCTTGCCGGCTAGCAGTCGGCCATCTCGCGGAACTGACGGGCAGCGCATTCCATATCCTGCGCGCTTAAGACCGATTTGCCGATGATCACGAATTCCGGCGTCAGAATGGGTTTGATCTGCGCCAGCGTCAGCAGATCGACCCCGCCGGCAATGGCCATCTTGATGCCGCTGATGGACTGGATGTCCAGACATTCGCGGAAGCTGCTGATCAGGCTTTCGCCGCAATCGGCATTCTTGTGCACGCACAGGTTGCGCGCGCCCAAGGCTTTAAGCCGGGCGGAGCGGGCGCGGTAATCGGGCACTTTTTGCATGTCGAACATGACTTCCACATCATGTTCGCGGGCCACCCGCAATACCGTGGAAATTGCCTGGTCCGAGGCCAGCGCCAGCACGGAGAACATCTTGGCACCCGATTCGCACATCAGGGTGGCCGCACGTTCCGGGACATCGATGATTTTGCTGTCCAGGTAAACCGGTTTATCCGGGCAGATTGCCTGGAGTTTTTTCACGATGCCCGTGCCGCACAGATGGAGCAGATTGGTGCCAACCTGGATAAAGTCAAAATAGTGACCTACCCGCGCAACGGCATCGAGGGCGATTTTTTCATCCAGAGTGTCGACGACGAGAATGATCTTCATTGCGTTCGGGTGGTGGATTGGCTGTGATATTCATTGTGACCGATTGTGCCCGGGATTGCCAAAATTTGTACGCGAAACTTGCACACTACATAACCTTGCCGTCCATCCTGCCCTTGGCATTTTCGCTTTGCTTGCCTTACACGCACCCCCTACGCTGAGAAGTGTTCGCCTCTTTAACAACACTTGCGGAGCGTACTATGGCCAAAACGTGGATCCTCGTTGCTAATGCTTGCCAGGCACGGATTTATAGTCGTAATGGAATCAGGCAAGAACTTGCGCTGGTCAAGGAGATGATGCACCCGGAAAGCCGGATGAAGAATTCCGAATTGGTATCCGATCGGGCCGGATATATGCCCGGCGTGGGGAATGGTCATGGCTCCAAACAGCCACCCTCCGACCCCAAGCAGAACGAAGCACTGCATTTTGCACAGGAACTGGCGCAGACGCTCAATCAGGGACGCTGCAGCCAGCAGTTTGAACGCATCATCCTGGTGGCGCCGCCAGCATTCATGGGGCTGCTCGGCGAAAAAATCGATGTCCAGACGGCCAAGCTCGTGACCGAAAAACTTGGCAAGGACTACACCCAGTCCACGGAAAAAGAGCTGGTCGGCCATCTTCCCTAAGCAATTTTTGATCCCCGGGGCGAGAGTCATCATTCAGCTGATAAAATGGCCGAATGACTTCTCGTCCTCTCTTCCTTGGTGTGCTGTGCGCGCTGGGCGCCGGCCTGCTCTGGGGGCTGGTTTTTGTGGCCCCGGTCATTCTGGATGATTACCCGCCCGTCATGCTGGCTTTTGGCCGCTACCTCGCGTTCGGCGTGATCGCCTTGCCGCTCGCACTGCGGGGGCGCAACCGGCTGGCACGGCTTGAACGGTGCGATTGGCTGGCCGCGTTCGAGCTTTCGCTGGTGGGCAATATCCTCTACTACCTGTGTCTGGCCGCAGCCATCCAGCTGGCCGGCGCGCCGCTACCCACCATGATCATCGGCACGCTGCCGGTGGTGATTGCGGTGGTTTCCAATTTGCACGAAGGCATGCTGCCCTGGCGGCGGCTGGTCCCTTCCCTGGGCGTGATCGGCCTGGGCATCGTGCTGGTCAATCAACATGAGGTGGGGCAGCTGAACGGCAATCTGCCGGCAGGCTATGGTCTGGGCATCGTGCTGGCGCTGGCGGCCAACGCCTGCTGGACCTGGTATCCGATCCGCAATTCGCGCTGGCTCAAACGCCGCCCGCAAATCAGCTCCGATATCTGGGCCACGGCGCAAGGATTGGCCACATTGCCGCTGGCGCTGATTGGCATGGCGTTGACCGGCTGGTGGTTTGCCCGCAGCGGCAGCTTTAATTTTCCGCTTGGGCCCAGGCCTGGCTTGTATATCGGGTTGATGCTGGCGATCGGCCTGCTGGCGTCCTGGCTGGGTACCCTTTTGTGGAACCGCGCCAGCCAGCTGTTGCCCACGGCGCTGGCCGGGCAGTTGATCGTCTTTGAAACGCTCGCCGCTTTTGGGTACGCCTTTCTGTGGCGAGGCCAGGCGCCCGGCCTCCTGGCGCTGGCGGGCATGGCCTTGCTGGTATTGGGCGTGATGCTGGGCGTGCGCGTGTTCCGAAACAAGTCTGCTGTGTAGTTTGGCCTGCTCTGCATTTGAGTTCCGGGAGTTACTCTGGCCGTCGATCCATTCCTGGTTGTAAACGCTGCTTTGCCCGCCTAGCGTGAAATTAAAAGAAGGGGAGGCTCCATGTGGAAATGCATGCTTGCAGGGGTCGGGCTGTTGTTGTCAGTCAGCGCGTCCGGCCGGGCGGCAGAACCGTTGACCGTGCTGGCGCACGAGGCGCCGCCGTATGCCTGGCAGGAAAAAGGCCAATCCTACGGGTTCGCCTATGAACTGGTGCGGGAAACGATGCAGGACTTGGGCAAGAAATCCGCCATCGAATTTGTCTCTTTTCGCCGCGGCTGGCAGCAAGTGCAGAATGTGCAGGGCCAGGCCTTGTTTGTCGTAACCCGAACCCCGGAGCGTGAGAAATCCGTAAAATGGGTGGGGCCGCTGCTCAAGAGCGAAACCTATATCTTTCAGCGCAAGGGCGCGGGGCTGCCACTCTACAAGCTCGAAGACCTTGGCAAACTCAACGGCATCGCGGTGCAGCTTGGTATCGGCGACGATACTTTCCTGACGGCGCAGGGTCTCACCAATCTCTATCGCTCGCCCAGCAAGCCATTGACCCTGCGCGCATTGATCAACCAGCGCGTCGATGCCGCGCCTTTCGGTCGGCATGCCGTTCCCAAGCTGCTGCGCGATGCCGGGCTGCCGCCGGATTCGATCGAACAAACGCCGCTCAAGCTTTTCGACAATGATTTCTACATCGCTTTTTCAAAGGATGTGAGCGACGAAACCATTCAGCGCTGGCAAAAGGCGCTCGACAAGGTCAAGCGTGAACGCTACGAGCAGCTTTACGCCAAATACCTGCGCTGATGCTCCCCGATGCTGTTTAGATTAGCGCCGAATCCGGTGTGACAAGCAACGGACGGGTGAGCGCCGAGAGCGAACTGCGCTGCTTGCCGTTGGCATCGAAATTCGCCTCATCCAGCCAGCCGGTCAACACGGTCTGCAGTTTCGGCCACTCGTGATCCAGCACCGAAAACCACGCGGTATCGCGGTTGCGGTTTTGCGTGACCCTCACTTGGCGATGAATCCCTTCGAAGCTGAAACCCAGGCGCTGCGCGGCACGGCGGCTCGGCAGGTTCAGCGTATCGCACTTCCATTCATAACGCCGGTAGCCCAGGGCGAAGGCGTTCTGCATCAGCAAGACCATCGCCGCCGTGGCCAGCCGGCTTTGCTGCAAGGCGGGCGAAAAATGCAGCCAGCCCACTTCCAGGCAGCCGTCTTGCGGTGCGATGCGCAGATAGCTCGCCACGCCCAGGGCACGGCCGCCGGCGGCATCAACGATTGCGTAATACTGCGGATCGGTCTGCTGCGCGCAGTGTTCCACCCAGCGCCGGCAATGCTCGGCATCGCTGAACGGGCCGCTCCCCAGATAGGTGAACATGCGTCCGTCATCGGCGCTGAAGGCTTGCCACAGGTCGGCAGCATGGCGTACCGGATCGAGCGGCTCCAGCCGGCAACCCCAGCCTTCCAGAATGCGGTGGGGCGGGAAAGGCGGCGCGGTCCAGTGTTCGAGACTCAGGCCGACGGGCTGGCAGAAGGTGTTGATCCGGTGATCGGTGGGCATACGGCGTTTCCTTGATATGGTTACGTGCTGATCCGCTTAGAACTTGTTCTCAGGCAAACTGCCCGGCCACCCAGCCCGACGACCAGGCCCACTGGAAATTGTAACCACCCAGCCAACCGGTCACGTCGACGACTTCGCCGATGAAGAACAGGCCGGGTATCGTTTTGGCTTCCATGGTTTTCGACGACAGCGCGTGGGTATCCACACCACCCAAGGTGACTTCGGCCTTGGCGTAACCCAGCGTGCCCGACGGCATGATTTCCCAGTGCTTCAGCGCGCGGGCGATGCTTTCTAGTTCGTGGTTGGAAAATTCGTTGAGTGGCCGGTTCCAGCCGAAAAGATCACACCATTCGTGGGCGAACTTGCGCGGCAGCTTTTCCGCCAGCTGGTTGGCGAGCAGCACCTTGTTGCGGCGCTGTTCGGTCAGCCAGTTGAGCGCATGGGTATCCGGTAACAGGTCGATGCCGATGGGCTGCTTCTTGCCACCGGCATAGTCCTGCATCTGCCAGTAGCTGGAAATCTGCAGGATGGCCGGGCCGGACAAGCCGCGATGCGTGAGCAGTACGTTCTCGCGAAAGCGCGTTTTTGGGAACGGCGTGCAGCCGGTCGTGGCATCGAGCGTGTTGCCGGACAAGGGTTGCAGCGGCTCCAGCACTTCCGGTGCCAGCACCAGCGGTACCAGTGCCGGTTTGGGTGCGATCACCGGCAGGCCGAACTGCTCGGCCAGCTGGTAACCAAACGGCGTGGCGCCCAGTTTCGGGATCGCCAGGCCGCCGGTCGCAACAACCAGCGACTGGCAGTGCAGCGTGCCGCGTTCGGTCTGCAGCACGAAGCGGTGTGCGCCACTTTCGCGTTGCTCGCAGCCATGCACCTTGCACGGATAGGCCCATTCCACGCCGGCGTCATCGCAGGCGGCGCGCAGCATGTCGATGATGTCCTGCGCCGATTCGTTGCAGAACAGCTGGCCGTGTTCGCGCTCGTGCCAGGCAATGCCGCGCGCCTCGACCATCGCCAGAAAATCATGCTGGCTGAAGCGGGTCAGCGCCGAGCGGCAGAAGTGCGGGTTCTGCGACAGGTAGTTTTCCAGGCCGACGTTGCGGTTGGTAAAGTTGCATCGTCCGCCGCCAGAGATGCGGATACGCTCGCCGATCTTGGGCGCATGATCGATGATCAACACCCGCCGTCCGCGCTGGGCGGCCTGCGCTGCGCACATCATGCCGGCCGGGCCGGCACCGATTACGATCACATCAATATGCATGGGAAGAAGGCAAAGAGGATAAAACGCGATGATACACGCCCGCCTCGCGGCTTGCCGGGCAAGGCATTTCGTCGGCTAGCGGGTATTTTTTTTGATTTTTGTAGTGTTTATCGTTTGGCATCGACCTAAAAAACTACAAGCTGCGCTATCCTTGCGCCTTGTTCATGTTACCGATCACTATGCAATATATCCTTGATTATCTAATCCATTATGCCGATGCGATCCTGGACCGGTATCGCGATCCTCACCATGGCACGCCGTTGTTTTTCGATGGCTGCGATACTTATTCCGGCAAGCCGGTCACCTGGCGCAATGTCGACGGTACCGAGTGGGCACTGTCGAACCTCGCTTCGCAGCAAAACCTGTTCCGTTTTCTGGTCGCGCTGACCGACCTCACTGGCGAGCAAAAGTACAAGCAGGCCGCCAGGGATGCGATTGCCTGGCATTTCCGCCATGCCGATGCCAGTGGCCTGATCCACTGGGGCGGGCACTGTTTTCTCGACCTGAACACTCTCAAGGTGGTCGGTCCGGAAAACAAGAATCTGTATCACGAGCTCAAGCACCACTGCCCATTCTACGAGTTGATGTACGAGGTCGATCCCAAGGCAACCACGAGGCTGATCAAGGCGATGTGGAATTGCCATGTCACCGATTGGGACAATATGCAGATGTCGCGCCACGGCGAGTATGGACGGCGATTTAACGAGGCGACACTCTGGGATCAGCCGAAGAACGATCGGCTGGCGCCGCTGCGCGAGATGGTGGGGCTGTCGTTCATCAATATCGGCAACGACCTGATCTTTGCCGCCGGGATGCTGTACCAGCTCGCCGGCGACGAGAAGGCGCTGGGCTGGGGCGAGTTTCTGATGCGCCAATATGTGAACTGCCGCCACCCCGTGACCAAACTCGGGGTCTACCAGTACAACCGTCCGCTCAAGATCGCCGAGCCACCTGCCGACGAGAACGATCCGGGCTTTACCATGTCCTTTTTCGGCGACCGCGCGCAGCGCCAGTTCGGCCCGGAATATGGCGAAATTGCCAAGGAAGCGTGGGTGCTGTTCAAGATGGACGACGAAGCGCTCAATGGACCGGAAGGCATTTATGGCGATTGCGCCTACGCGCAGACCACGCTGGTGCGCGAGCTGGGCGCGGCCGGCCGGCAGATGCTCGACTGGACGACCGAGGGCTTGGAAGCTTGGGCGCACTACGCCTACGATGCGCAAACCAACGAGATCAAGCCGATGTTTGCCGACGGGCGCGATCTGACCGGCGCGGTGATCCCGCGCTTTGGCTACTATGGCAAGCAGGGTACGCCGATCGTTCGCCGCCCGTTGCCGCCACATGTATTCCTGGCCTATGTGACCCATTGGGCGGTGAGTCGCAGCGAGCAACTCTGGCCCGTGGTCTGCGCGATGGCGCGCAATTTTGGCCTGGGTGAGTGGGCGGAGGAATCCCCTGCGGTCAACCTGCAGACCGGGACCGCGGATGCGTTGTTCCTGTTTGTGGTACTGGAAATGCACCGCGCCACCGGCCAGACTGCCTATCTCGATCTGGCCCAAACGATAGGCGAGAACCTCTTTCGTACGCATGCACACCGGGGCATGTTCACGCCGAGCGAGAAGCATGTTTTCTGCCGTTTCGACGATGTCGAGGCGCTGGCGCTGGCCACTTTGCTTGGCACCTTGCAGGGCAAGGCGGGCGCAATGCCGGCCTATCGAGGGCGGGGCGGGTACGTGCATGGCGACATGCTGCTGCCGGACGGCAGCAAGAAGAACACGACCGATCTCAAAACGATTTACACGCAAACGCGCAGTCAATAAAACAAAACCCCGGACAGATCCGGGGTTTTGTTTGTTGCGGTTGTGGTGGTCAGAACATGTGCTGGCCGCCGTTGATCGATATATTGGCGCCGCTGATAAAGGCGGCTTCTTCCGATGCCAGGTAAGCCACGAGCCCGGCGACTTCTTCCGGCCGGCCCAGGCGCGCCAGCGGAATCTGCGGCAGGATTTTGGCTTCCAGCACTTCTTCCGGGATCGCCATCACCATATTGGTTCCGATATAGCCCGGCGAAATCGTGTTGACGGTAATGCCTTTTTTGGCGACTTCCAGCGCCAATGCCTTGGTGAAGCCGTGCATGCCGGCTTTTGCGGCCGAGTAGTTGGTCTGCCCGAACGCGCCCTTGGTGCCGTTCACCGACGAGACGTTGATGATGCGGCCCCAGCCGCGCTCGACCATGCTGTCGAGCACTTGTTTGGTCATATTGAAAACCGAGTCCAGATTGGTGTGGATCACCGCGTCCCAATCGGCCTTGGTCATTTTCTTGAAAGTCATATCGCGGGTGATCCCCGCGTTGTTGATCAGCACATCGATCGGTCCGTTTTCCGCGACGATCTGCTCGACACAATGGGCGCAGGAATTGAAATCCGCCACATCGCACGGGTAGGCCTTGAAGCCGTAACCCATGTCGTTCATCCGGCGCAGCCAGTCGTGCGCCTTGGTATTGCTCGGGCTGTAAGTGGTGATGACCTTGTCGCCCAGTGCAGCCAGCTTCAGGCAGACTGCCTCGCCCAAACCGCCCATGCCGCCAGTAATCAATGCTGTTCTTTGCATGTATCCTCGCTTTCTTATTTGGTGAAGGGGTGAAACGCTGTTGAGTTGTTATGTTTAGGATGACTTGAACGTTTTTGCATTGTGCAAATTAACCATCCACGCCCATTCTAGTTGCTGCCGCTTCAGCCGGCCCGGCCCAGCACGGCGCCGGTGGCGATCAGATCATCGAGCAGCGCCATTGATGCCTGACCGCTGCAGCTGAACGGATCGAGTTCGGCGGTCTTGGCGTATTTCAACATCATGGAAGGGTTGACCTTGGCCAGATTCACCTGGCCCATGGTCCAGTTGGCGAAACGCCGTTCGGTGATTTCCTCGTAGCTCAACAAGCGCACGTTGAGGTGGCGTTCGTCGCGGGCAATGGTGTTGTAAAGCTCGCAGACCGCATCGCGCCCGCCCTCCAGCACCTGCATGAAAATATCCCCGCTGTAGCAAAGAATGCCGGTGACCCCGTGTTCCGGGTTGTGGGCGCGCGATTGCGCCAGAATGGCTTCCACCGTTTCGGTGGTAAGCGGGTGTGCGGCGCGGCTGGCATAGAGCAATCGTACAAGCATGGTGGGCTCCGTTATTTGTGCAGGTTGATGAGCGAGAGGAACTCGCGCCGCTGGCTGGCATCGGTCAGGAAAGTGCCGCGCATCACGCTGTTGATCATCTTGGTATTGCTGTCCTTCACGCCGCGCCAGTGCATGCAGAAGTGGTCGGCTTCCATCACCACTGCGAGGCCATCCGGGCTGACCTTGTCCATCAGCAGGTTGGCCATCTGGGTGATAGCCTCTTCCTGGATCTGCGGGCGGCTCATGATCCATTCCGCCAGCCGGGAATATTTGGAAAGTCCGATCAGGTTGGAATGCTCGTTGGGCATGATGCCGATCCACAACCGGCCGAGGATAGGGCAGAAGTGGTGTGAGCAGGCGCTCCTGACCGTGATCGGGCCAATGATCATCAGTTCGTTCAGATGCTCGGCATTGGGGAATTCGGTGACCGACGGCACCGGGACATAGCGGCCGCGGAAAACCTCGTTCAGGTACATCTTGGCGACGCGCCGTGCCGTGTCCTGCGTGTTGTGGTCGCTTTCGGTGTCGATCACCAGGCTTTCCAGCACCGCTTTCATCTTTTCTTCGACTTCGTCCAGCAAGGCATCGAGCTCGCCCGGTTCGATAAACGCGGAGATGTTGTCGTTGGCATGAAAGCGCTGCTGCGCCTTGCGGATGCGGTCGCGAATTTGGGTCGAAACCGGGGTATAGCGCGTTGCCTGCGTTGAGTTGGCGGAATCAGCCATGCCTGTTTCCTGTTGCGGTGTCAGTTTGAGCTTAGCAGATGGTTGCGTGCGTTGTCTTTGCAAGTGCGATTGAGAATCTTTAATTGAGCTTTGCGGAACTTATTTTTCTTAAAGGTGTATTTTGTTTGCACTTTATAAAAGATGCACATAAAATGCATCTTAATGGATCAGGGACGGGTCCAGCTATCCAAAGGAGATCATCATGAAATCATCGCGCAGACTGTGGCGCATCCTTGCAGTTATCTGCCTGCTTTCCTTCTCGGTACTGGGCTGGATCGGCAGGGAAATCTATCTTTCGGCGCCGCCGATTCCGAAGCAGGTTGTCACTACCGATGGCACGGTGCTATTTACCGGCGCCCAGGTACAGCAGGGTCAGCAAGCCTGGTTCTCCGCTGGTGGGCAACAACTCGGATCGGTGTGGGGGCATGGCAGCTACCTGGCGCCCGACTGGTCGGCCGACTGGCTGCACCGCGAGGCGCTGGCACTGCGCGAGGCGATTGCCCAAAAGCAATATCACGCCGCCTATGCCCAACTGGGGCGCGATGAGCAGGCGGTAGTGGGTGCACGGGTGAAGCAGGAGCTGCGCACCAATACCTACGATGCGGCGAGCGGCACCGTGACGGTCAGTGCCGAGCGTGCGCTGGCGATTGCCGAGCAGGTCAAGCATTACTCCGGTTTGTTTGGCGATGAGCCTTCGCTCGACAGCCTGCGCGAACAATATGCGATGGTGCTGTCCACGCTGAAAAACAAGCAGGATCTGCAAGCCTTGCCGGCGTTCTTCTTCTGGACCTCCTGGTCTGCTGCAACCGATCGCCCGGGCGAAACGCACCTCTCTTACACCAGCAACTGGCCGCATGAACCGCTGGTCGACAACGTGCCGACGGCGTCGAACGGCATCTGGTCGATTGCCAGCGTGATCCTGCTGATCGCCGGCATTGCCGTGATGATCTGGTTCCACATGATGCATCACGAAGCTGCCGATCCCGAGCCGCTGAAGGCCGATCCGCTGTTCGATCTCAAGCCCACGCCGTCGATGAAGGCCACGCGCAAGTATTTCTACGTGGTGATCGGCCTGCTGCTGCTGCAGGTTGGCATGGGCGCCATCACCGCGCACTACTCGGTCGAAGGGCAGAATTTCTTCGGTTTCCCGCTGGCTGAAATCCTGCCGTACACGGTCAGCCGCACCATCCACACCCAACTGGGCGTGTTGTGGATTGCCACTGCCTGGCTTGCGACCGGGCTGTATATCTCGCCGGCGCTGTCGGGGCATGAGCCGAAATTCCAGAAGCTTGGCGTGAACGTGCTGTTCTATGCACTGCTGCTGATCGTGGTGGGTTCGATCGCCTGCGGTTGGATCGGCGCCCAGGCCCGTCTGGGGCGCGAATTTAGCTTCTGGCTGGGGAATCAGGGTCTGGAATACACCAGCATGGGCCGCATCTGGCAGTTTGGTTTGTTCGCCGGGCTGATGATTTGGCTCGGGCTGATGGGCCGTGCGCTGTGGCCGGCGCTGAAGAAACCGTCCGAGAGCCGCGGTCTGATCGCGATGGTGTTTTTGTCGGCAATGTGTATCGGCGGCTTCTATGCCAGCTCGTTGATGTGGGGCCAGCACAGCCATTACTCGATGATCGAATACTGGCGCTGGTGGCTGGTGCATCTGTGGGTGGAAGGCTTCTTTGAAGTGTTCGCCACCGCCGTGATCGCCCTGATCTTCACCCGGCTCGGCCTGATCCGCGCCTCGACCGCCAACTCTGCAATCGTGCTGGAAACCATCGTGTTCCTGTTCGGGGGTATTTTGGGCACATTGCATCACCTGTATTTCACCGGCACACCAACTTCGGTGATCGCCGTCGGCGCGATGTTCTCGGCGCTGGAAGTCGTACCGCTGGCGCTGGTCGGCATGGAAGGCTATCGCAACTATCAGCGCAGCCAATCCGCGCCGTGGCTGGCTGCCTATCGCTGGCCGATCATGTTTTTCATTGCGGTCGGTTTCTGGAATACGGTCGGAGCTGGTCTGCTCGGTTTTGCCATCAACCCGCCGATTGCACTGTATTACGTGCAAGGGCTGAACTTGACGGCGGCACACGGCCACGCCGCCTTGTTCGGGGTGTACGGCATGCTCGGCATTGGCTTGCTGCTGTTCTGCCTGCGTGGCTTGTCGCCGCGCGCGGCCTGGAACGACAAATGGCTTAGCCCGGCGTTCTGGTCGCTCAATATTGGTCTGGCGATGATGGTGTTTATGTCACTGCTGCCTGCGGGGATTTACCAGGCCTGGGCTAGTGTGAGCCAGGGTCTGTGGTATGCCCGCTCGGCGGAAGTGATTCATTCCAAGCTGATGACGACGCTGGTCTGGCTGCGCGTACCGGGGGATATCGTGTTTTCGGTTGGCGTGATCTGCCTGGGTCTCTTTGCCCTGTGCCTGCTCAAACGCAAACATGCGATTGCACCGCAGTCCGATGCAACTAAACCCGCAGTAAATGTCTATCCGTAAGTAATGCGCGAATGCCGATTGATCTCGGCGGCACTTGGCACCCGAAGGCGGGATCGATGTCTTCGGGTGTGCGCATAAGGTATATTCCATGCACCGCTTTCAATTGCTCGCGATACACCCAATTCCATGAAACTGACCAGCTTTACTGATTACACCCTGCGCGTACTGATGTACCTGGGGCTGGAAACCGATCGCCTGGCCACGATCCAGGTCATTGCCGAGGCGTACGGGATTTCGGAAAACCACTTGACGAAGGTGGTGCACCATCTGGCCAAAAGCGGCGTGGTCGAATCGCTGCGTGGCAAGGGCGGCGGCATCCGCCTGGCGTTGCCGCCGGATCAGATCCGCATCGGCGCGGTGATTCGCGCGGCCGAAGGCGACAGCGCAATCGTCGAGTGTTTTTCCAGTCACGATACTTGCAAGATCACGCCGAACTGCAAGCTGGCCGGCATCCTGTATCAAGCTTTTGAGGCGCTGTATGCCTCGCTCGACCAATACACGCTGGCCGATCTCTTGACGCAGCCCGAACCGATGATTCATATCTTGCGGTTCCAGCGCAGAAACCAACCGGGAGCATCCTCATGACCTCACCCCAACCCGATGTGTTCGATGTCCACGGTCTGACTTTCGACAAGGCGCTGATCGAGCGCCTGGCCGGCAATGGACCGCGCTATACCTCGTACCCGACCGCCGACCGTTTTCACGGCGAGTTTGGCGAGACCGAATACCGCCGGATCGCCGGCGAGCGTTTCGTGGCCGGCACGCAGCGACCGCTGTCGCTGTATGTGCATATTCCGTTCTGCAACACCATCTGTTTTTACTGCGCGTGCAACAAGATCATCACCAAGGACAAATCCAAGGCGGCGGTCTATCTCGACTATCTGGACAAGGAAATCGCGCTGCAGGCGCCGCTGTTCCAGGGCAAGACCCGTGTCGAGCAATTGCACTTCGGCGGCGGTACGCCGACTTTCCTGTCGGACGAGCAGCTCACCCGGCTGGTGACCACACTGCGCCAGAATTTCGATTTCGCCCCGAACGACGAGGGCGAATACTCGATCGAGATCGACCCGCGCAAGGTGCAGCCGCACACGGTGGCGCTCTTGGGCCAGCTCGGCTTCAACCGCATGAGCCTGGGCGTGCAGGATTTCGATCCGGACGTGCAGGCCGCGGTGAATCGCATCCAAAGCGAAGCCGAAACCATGGTGGTGATCGATGCCGCGCGCCAGAACGGCTTCAAGTCGGTCTCGATCGACCTGATCTACGGCCTGCCCAAGCAGACCCTGGCGGGCTTCAGCGTGACGCTCGACAAGATCATCGCCGCGCGCCCCGACCGCCTGTCGATCTACAACTATGCGCATCTGCCGCACCTGTTCAAGCCGCAACGGCGCATCGAAGAAGCCGACTTGCCCTCGCTCGATGCCAAGCTCGATATCCTGAGTCTGGCGATCAGCAAGCTGGCCGACGCCGGCTACGTCTACATCGGCATGGACCACTTCGCGCTACCCGATGACGAGCTGGCCATCGCACAGCGCGCCGGCACGTTGCACCGCAATTTCCAGGGCTATTCCACCCACGATGACATTGATCTCGTCGCGCTCGGCGTTTCCGGCATCGGCAAGATCGGCGCGAGCTATAGCCAGAACGTACGCACCACCGACGAATATTACGCAGCGCTCGATCAGGGCCAGCTGCCACTATTCCGTGGCATTGCGCTGACCCGCGACGACGAATTGCGCCGCAGCCTGATTCAGCAACTGATGTGCCGCTTTGCGCTCGACATCCGTGCGATTGAGGCGGAATGGGGAATCGTCTTCGCGGATTATTTTGCGCAAGAGCTGCCCAAGCTGGCCGAATTCGCTGGACAGGGCTTGCTGACGCAGGATGCCGGTCACATCCGTATCCTGCCGCGCGGTCGGTTGCTGGTGCGCAATATCGCGATGGCGTTTGACTGCTATCTGCGCAATGCCGCGCCGCTGGTGCGGTATTCGAAAGTGATTTAGGTCTATTCTCGTGAAATGAATTAACGATTGGCCAGCTTGTCTTGATGTCTTGGATGCTTGAATCAGGCGTTCGTCAGGGAGGCATGATGAAACTCATGTTGGCGGGTTTGCTGATGTTGGTAGCCATGGCGGCAACCACGGCGCGGGCCGATTTGGCGCTCGGCCTGGGGGCGCTGGATCGCAGTGACTACGCCACGGCCTTGAAGGAACTGGCGCCTCTGGCTGAAAAGGGTGATGTCGCCGCGCAAGTCGGCCTGGGCAAGCTTTACCTGTATGGATGGGGGGTACGGAAAAACGCGGCCGAAGCGGCCAAGTGGTATCAGAAAGCGGCCGAGCAGGGCGATGCCGGCGCGCAGAAAATGCTCGCCTATCTGTACGGAAATGGCTTCGGCGTGGAAAAGAACCCCGCCGTGGCGGAAAAGTGGAAGCAGCTTGCCGCTCGTGTCAGGGAAATGCCCCAGACCGATCCGGCCAGGCGGGACCGGCCGCTGCCGATGCTCTCCGTCGCGGGTGGAAAATTATGGGAAACCCATACCCGTCAATGCGCAGACGGGCTAAAAAAGGCTGATTATGCCCAAGCCACGAAAGCCTGCCTCGCGGGCTTGAACGAGGCCGAACGCTTGGGGCCGCGCGACCGGCGCGTGGCGATCAGTGCCTGGATGCTGGCGGCCGTTTACCATGCCCAGGGCCAATACGCCGCAGCCGAGCCGCATTACCGCCGGGCCTTGGCGGTCTCCGAGAAGACGCTGGGGCAGAATCATCCCGAAGTTGCTTCCATTCTCAACAGCTTGGCGGAGCTTTACAGCGCCCAAGGCCGATACACCGCAGCCGAGCCGCTCTATCGCCGCGCGCTGGAAATACGGAATTCTGCCGCGGCCAAGGGAAGTTCTTCGGCCAAGGCCCCAGGCGCCGGATCCGGCCAGTCCAGGCAAACCACCAAACCCAATCCCGGTGCGGGCAGCAACCCGACCACGATGCTGGCCGCCGATGCCCGGGGCCATTTCTTCACCATGGGCAGCATCAACGATGCCCCGGTGCGCATGCTGGTCGATACCGGAGCCACCTGGGTTAGCCTGGGTTCCGAAGAAGCATGGCGGATCGGGCTGGATTATCGCAATGGCACGCCGGTCCGGCTTACCACCGCCAATGGCGTCACGACCGGCTACCGCATCATGCTCGACTCGGTCACCGTGGGCGATATCACGCTTCATCGGGTGGCGGCGGTGGTGAAGGAAGGCAACCCGGGCGTGGAACAGCAAGCCATCGTGATGCTCGGCATGAGTTTCCTGAGCAGGGTGGAAATGAAAAGTGAGGGGGCGAGCCTGACCCTCACCAAAAAAGCGGACTAAATCAGTCACGGTGAGCGAGCAATAAAAAGCCCCGCATCGTTGCAAGGCCAATGTTTTATTGGAGGCCGCTGGCGAATTTGAACGGGGCGCACACGGCCGCTGGTCTGCCGCATGTTTTCCTTCCTGGCCTGCGTCGGTCAACGCATCCGTGTTGAGCTGCTGAAGTTTTTTATCCTTTCAGATCTGCCGTCGCAGAGTCGCAGCGCGTGCTGTCCTGTACCAGTTGGACAAAAGCGTGGGCTGGAATGGGGGGGCTCACAATGTAGCCCTGGATAATGTCGCAGCCGTTATTCCGGAGGAATTCTCGCTGTTCCTCTTTCTCCACTCCTTCGGCAATGACGGTAAGTTTGAGACTGTGGGCTAGGGCGATGACGGCTTGGGAGATTGCGATGTCATCTTCGTCGGTAGGCAATCCGTCTACGAAGGATTTGTCGAGTTTCAGGCAGTCGATGGGGAATTGCTTGAGGTAACTCAGGGACGAATAGCCGGTGCCGAAATCGTCCACGTCGATGTGCAAGATCCCTTTGCCCCGGATCTGCATGAGCAGATCGACGGCACATTTGGGATCGTGCATCAGCATGCTCTCGGTCACTTCCAGCTCCAGAAACTTGGGATCCAGTCCTGTTTCTTCAAGAATTCCCGCAATGGTCGAGGGCAGGGTGTTGCGCTGTAATTGCCTCCCGGAAAGATTTACCGCGACGATCAACGGGGGTAAGGTGGTTGTGGTCTGCCAGGTGCGGATCTGGGCGCACACGGTTTTCAATACCCATGCGCCCACCTGTTCGATCAGGCCCGTCTCTTCAAGAATGGGAATGAATTCAGAGGGCGAAACCAGACCCCGGGTCGGATGCTTCCAGCGCAATAGTGCCTCGGCTCCGACAATCGTTCCGCTGGCGAGATTGAGCTTGGGTTGGTAATAGACGACGAATTCTTCCCGCTCCAGCGCATGGCGCAGACCATTTTCAATTTCCAGCCGATCCGTCGTGATGGTATCCATTTCCGCGGTAAAGAATCGGTAGCCATTGCCTCCCTCTTCCTTGGCACGGTACATAGCGAAATCCGCGGTCTTGATAAGACGATTCACGTTATCGCCATCCGAAGGATAAATTGCGATGCCGATGCTGGGGGAAATGAAGGCTTCCTGACCTTCCAGTAGGATTGGCAAAGCCAAAGCTTCGATGATCTTGCCTGCGACGGATGCGGCGTCTGCCGGCTTGGTAATCTGCTCAAGAATGAGGGTGAACTCGTCTCCCCCCAAGCGCGCCACCGTATCAACCTCGCGAACGCACAGGCCCAGCCGGGTCGAAACTTCACACAGCAGCTGGTCGCCCGAATCGTGGCCCAGGGTGTCATTGATCGCTTTGAATCGATCCAGGTCCAGGAACAATAGCGCCACCAAGTCCTTGTTCCGTTCTGCGCGGGCCAGCGCTTGGTTGAGGCGGTCATGGAACAACACGCGGTTGGGTAAACGGGTCAGGGCATCATAGTGTGCCATGATTTGCAGCCGGTCTTCTGCTT
>Ga0316604_10000908_pt1 | contig 30382 bp, 26 predicted proteins | sample OWC_soil_day20_C_FD_207650 | JGI IMG/M metagenome (GOLD analysis project Ga0316604, IMG submission 207650) | Wetland soil microbial communities from Old Woman Creek delta, Ohio, United States - OWC_soil_day20_CT | ecosystem: Environmental > Terrestrial > Soil > Wetlands | place: USA: Ohio... | reverse complement strand
CGCGTCGCCCGCCCTGACCAGGCTGCCTTGTTGCAACGCATCGGCCACCGCGCTTTCCGGCACCCAGGCCACGCCATATCCTTCCTTGGCCATGTTCATCAGCAACATGGCCATGTCGGCTTCGTAGCACCGTTCAAGGAAATGCGCTGCCGGCGAATCCTTGAGAATGACGTCGACGATGCGCCCCAGAAAGGTGGTCGCGGTATAGGCGAGGTAAGGAATCGGGCTGTTTTTGCGCCCGGGCAGGCTGAACGCGGGTTTGCCGGATGCCAGGGCCGCCGACACCGGGATGAAGGCTTCCGATCCCAGGATCAGGTAATCGAACTTGTCCGGGTCGAGCAGGATCGGCGCGCGGGGATGGTGGTAGCAAAACATCAGGTCGCAACTGCCTTCGGACAGGGCGGTGACCGCATCCAGCACGTTTTCGGCCACGACCCGGGCATTGAACGGGCCATGGCGCAGCTGGAACTGCTTCATCCATTTGGGCAGGAAAGTCATCGAGAGCGTATGGCCGGCCCTCACCTGGATGGCCTTGCCGGGCATGCGCGTTTCCTGGCGGATATCGGCGCGGGCTTCCTGCAGGATTTTCAGCGCTTCGCGGCCCTCATCGCAGAACAGCTTCCCGGCCGGGGTCAACTCCACCGGGTAGGTGCCGCGGTTGACCAGCTCCGCGCCGACCCATTCTTCCAGCGAGCGGATGCGGCGCGACAGGGCCGATTGCGTGATGTGCCGGATCTCCGATGCGCGTGAAAAACTCTGCGTTTGCGCCAAAACCAGCAAATCGTCGATCCATCTCAAGTTCATGCGTCTTTACTCCGCTTCTGTTCTGACTCGCAGTCGATCGCTGCCGGCAACAGCGTAATCGTGCGATACACCCACCGCAAAGGTTAGTCCAAATCCGCATAACACTATGCCCGCTTCTCATCATGAGGGCGAGCTGGCGGCCCTAGAATTTGTCGACTCCCGCAATATTGGACACGACAGTCATGAAGACAAAAACCTTGGGCATCATCGGCGGACTGGGCGAGTTGGCCGGCGCGGATCTGTTCGGCAAGCTGGTTAAGGCGCATGCCAGGCAGGCGGACCGCGCGCCTTGCCATTTCCTGTACGAACAGCATCCGTACCGCGATGCCGGCGTGGCACTGACGCACGGCATGCGCATGACTTCGCGCAAGCTTTACGTGTTTCAAACCAGCCAGGCTTTTGCCGCGCGGCAGGCCGATGCCATTTTGCTGCCCTGTTTCGCAAGCCACGTCTTCCGCGATGAAATCCAGTCCGAGCTTGATATTCCGGTGCTGGACATGATGGATGCGCTGCGTTGCCACGTCGGGAAAACGGTTGTTCCGGGTGGCAGTTTGGGAATCCTGACTTCGGATTTCACTCGCGAGGCCAAGTTGTTCGAGCGTTATTTCGGCGAACGCTACCGCCTGGTCTATCCCTTGCCGCAACAGCAGTCGCGCTTGATGGATGCCGTGTATGGCCCGCACGGACTGCAGGCCGGGCATGCCGATGACGGGGTGCTGGACCGAGTGGAGCAGTCCTGCCGGGATCTGCTCGAACAGCCGGTCGACCTGCTGTTGCCGGGCTTCACCGAGCTGGCCTTGGTCTCGGCCTTCCTGGCGCTGCGCGGGATCGAACTCCCCGATATCAACGAAATTTATGCCGAATTTGCGCTCGCCGGCAGCGGGCCGATCAAACCGCCGCCTTTCAAGCTCGGCATCGTCGGCGGCGTCGGGCCTGCCGCGACCGTGGATTTCATGGGCAAGGTGATACGCAATACGCCAGCGGGGTGCGACCAGGACCATATCAAGATGGTGGTGGAACAGAACCCGCAAATCCCGGATCGAACCGCGCATCTGCTCCACGGCAGTACCGATCCGTCGGTGGCGCTGCTGGCCACCTGCCAACGCCTCGAAGCGGAGGGCGCGCAGGCCATCGCCATTCCCTGCAATACCGCGCATGCGTTTGTCGGGGAGATTCAGCCTTACCTGTCGGTGCCGATCATCAATATGCTGTCGACCACCGTTGCCCATATCCAGCAGCGCTTTGGCCGCACGCAAACGGTGGGTCTGCTGGCCACTGCGGGCACGGTGGCCTGCCGGGTCTACCATGCCATTGCCGAGCGGGCCGGGCTGCGGCTGATCGTTCCCGAGCCGGCCTATCAAGACAAGGTGATGAATGTGATTTATGGCGAATTCGGCGTAAAGGCAGGCTACACCGATGGCCGCTGCAAGGCGGAACTGCTGGAAGTCGCAGCGCATCTGGTCGAGGCGGGGGCGGGGATCTTGATCCTGGGGTGTACCGAGCTGCCTTTGCTGCTGCAGCAAACAGAGCATTATGAAATTGACGGCAGATCCGTCGCGCTGATCGACCCGACCGAAGTCCTGGCGCAGCGCTGTGTGCAATTGGCGAAACCATCTGTCCCGGCTACGGTGGCATTCGGCGAATGACGCCGGGCTTGCCGGCGGTTCGTCAACCATCCTTTCCGGTTATGGCGCCCTGCGCCACGGCGCCTCGCCAGCAAACTGCTGCGTCAGGAAATCCAGAAACGCGGTGACCTTGGCCGACAGGTTCATGCGTTCGGGGTAGACCGCGTAGATGTCCGCCGGCGGCAGCGACCAGTCGTCGAGCACTATGCACAGCCGTCCGGAAGCCAGATACGGGGCAATCTCCCACTCCGAGCGCATCAGGATGCCGTGGCCGTCGAGCCCCCATTGCAGGGTGGTTTCGCCGTCGTTGCTGCTCATTGCGCCGTGCACCTTCACCGTCTCCTGCTTGCGCCCGCGGCTCAGATGCCAGTTGCCATAGGCCGTGTCGTTCTCGCGCAGCACGATACAACGATGCCTGACCAGATCGTGCGGCAGCGCGGGCTTGCCTGCGCTCTTCAAATACAACGGCGACGCGCACAGCAGGCGACGGTTGGCGACGATCTTGCGCGCGATCAGCCGCGAATCGGGCAGATCGCCAAAGCGGATGCCGACATCGACGGCGTTCTCGGTCAGGTTCATCGGCTTGTCGGTCAGCTCCAGCTGCACTTCCACGTCCGGATACGCCTTGCGAAAAGCCGACACGATCGGTGCGACATAGCGCCGGCCGAAACCGAAAGTCGCGTTGATCCGCAGCAGTCCCTTCGGTACATCGCGGCTGCTGGAAACCTGGCGGTCGAGCTCGTCGAGTTCGGTCAACAGGCGTGATCCGGTCTTGAGATAGAGCTCGCCTTCGTGCGTGACGCTCAGCCGGCGCGTGGTGCGGTTGAGCAGGCGCACGCCCAGACGCTGCTCCAGTTGCGCCAGACGCGCGCTGACCGCTGGCGGCGTGATGCCGATTTCGCGCGCCAGCGCGGACAAGCTGCCAAGCTTGACCAGTTCGACGAAGAAACGCAGGTCGGAGACCGAATCCATTCAATCCTCAATTCATCCCGGAAAAGAAACGGACACGCCGCTACTTTTCAATTTAACTTAATTATCAATTAATTTAACAGCCATTTTGCAACCGGTATGCGTATTAAAGTTCGCTCACTCCAACGGTCGGCCCAATCCCGGTGTCGATCATCATCAAGGTAGAGTAGAAATGGTGGCGCGAACGCTGTACCAGAAACTGGTGGATTCGCACACGGTGGCGCGGATCGATGACCAGCATGTGCTGCTGTATGCGGATTTTCACATCATGAATGAATATACGAGCCCGCAGGCGTTCGGCGGACTCGCCGCCCGAGGCGCCGCGGTTCACCGCCCGGAACAACAGATGGGCGTGGTCGATCACGTGATTCCGACGCACCCGGACCCGGTGGCCAAGCGCACGATCCGCATCGAGGCCGCCGCAGCCCAGGCGGCGAACTTCACGCGCAACTGCGATCGTCACGGCATCCACCTGTTTGATGTCACCGATCCGGCGCAGGGCATCGAGCACGTGGTGGCGCCCGAGATCGGCCTGATCCGCCCCGGCATGGTCGTGCTCTGCGGCGACAGCCACACCACGACCTACGGCGCACTCGGTGCATTGGGTTTCGGCATCGGCACCTCCGAAGTCGAGCATGTGCTGGCGACGCAAACGCTGGTGTACCGCGTCTGCGGCAACATGCGCATCACGATCAACGGCAAGCTGCCATTCGGCACCACCTCCAAGGACGTGATCATGTACGTGGTCGCGCAGATCGGCGCACAGGGCGCGCGCGGCCTGGCGGTCGAATTCGATGGCAGCACCATCGCCGGCCTCTCGGCCGAAGCGCGCATGACGATCTGCAACATGACGGTCGAATCCGGCGCCCGCGCGGCCCTGATTGCGCCGGACGCCACCACTTTCGACTACGTCAAGGCGTATGCCACCGACATGCCGCCCGAGATGTTCGAGCAGGCCGTGGCGAGCTGGCGCGAGCTGAAGTCCGATGCCGGTGCCAGGTTCGACCAGCACTTCACTTTCGACGCGGCGGACATCGGCCCGTACGTGACCTGGGGCACCAGCCCGGACCAGGCCATTGCGATCGATGCGCGCATCCCCGCCGCCGATGCACTCGATGCCGACGCGATCAAGGCGCTCGACTATATCGGTCTGAAACCGGACGCCTCGCTGATCGGCACGCCGATCGACCGCGTGTTCATCGGTTCCTGCACCAACGCCCGCATCGAAGATCTGCGTCTCGCCGCCGACGTGATCCGTGGCCGCAAGGTGGCCCCGACGGTGCGCGCGATGGTGATTCCCGGCTCGGGCCTGGTGCGCGAACAGGCCGAAGCCGAGGGCCTGGTCCACGTATTCATTGATGCCGGGTTTGAATGGCGCCAGCCCGGCTGCTCGATGTGTCTTGCGATGAACGACGATTTCCTGGAAATCGGCGAGCGTTGTGCTTCCACCACCAACCGCAATTTCGAAGGACGCCAGGGGCGTGGTGGACTCACGCACCTGATGAGCCCGCCCATGGCCGCCGCCGCCGCCATCGCGGGCCATATCGTCGATGTTCGCAAGGAGAGTGCTCATGACTGATTTTTCCATCATCCAGAGCGTGGGCGCGCCGCTGCCACTCAACAATCTGGATACTGACCAGATCATGCCCAAGCAATTCCTGCTGGGGATCGACAAATCGGGCCTGGCGCACGGTGTGCTGCACGACCTGCGTTTCGATGCCTTTGAGGTGCCGCGTGCCAATTTCGTGCTGAACCAGCCGGCATACAGCGGTGCGAACATCCTGGTCGCCGGCTCCAACTTCGGCTGTGGTTCCAGCCGCGAGCACGCGGTGTGGGGGCTGATGCAGATCGGCATCCGGGCCGTGATCGCAGCGAGCTTCGGCGAGATTTTCTACTTCAACGCAGCCAACAACCGCCTGCTGCTCGTCACGCTGCCGGAAGACGCGGTCAGCGAGTTGATGCGCGAAATCTCCGACCCGGCATCGAGCGGTCTGGTCATCGATGTGGCGCGGGAGGTGGTGATATCTGCGAGCGGCAAGGAGTACGGCTTTTCGCTGCCGGCGCGACAAAAGAGCATGTATCTCGAAGGCCTCGACATGGTCGGCGCCACGCTGAAACAGCTCCCGCAGATCGAAGCGTTCGAGCAGGCGCACTGGGCTAGCAATCCGTGGATGAAGGTTGATTTGCCGACCATGCGCAATTTCTTGCCGAGCTGGGCGGGCTCTCTCGTTTGAGGGCTCGAGCGAAAGTGCGGCCAACGGCAGAAATGCCGCTTTTCCGCCGTTGGCTCCGCTTGCGCTACAAATCCTCGCCGATCAGGGTAAAATCGCGCCTTTTGCGGCAAGCCGTCTCTCTGCGGCAGTGAAAGGAATTCCATGAGTCTCAAATGCGGCATCGTCGGTCTGCCCAACGTCGGCAAGTCCACGCTTTTCAATGCGCTCACCAAAGCCGGCATCGAAGCATCCAATTACCCGTTCTGCACCATCGAGCCGAACGTCGGCATCGTCGAAGTGCCTGATGCGCGCATGCAGCAACTGGCCGAAATCGTGAAGCCGCAGCGCATGCAGCCGGCCATCGTCGAATTCGTCGACATCGCCGGCTTGGTTGCCGGCGCGTCCAAGGGCGAAGGTCTGGGCAACCAGTTCCTGGCCAACATCCGCGAAACCGACGCCATCGTCAACGTGGTGCGCTGCTTCGACGACGAGAACGTGGTCCACGTTGCCGGCCGCGTCGATCCGATCGCCGACATCGAAACCATCCTGACCGAGCTGGCGCTGGCCGATATGTCGGCCGTTGAAAAAGCCATCGTGCGCGAGAACAAGAAAGCCCGTGCCGGCGACAAGGAAGCGCAGAAATTCGTCGCACTGCTCGAAACCATGTTGCCGCACCTGAACGAAGGCAAGCCCGCACGCACCCTCAAGCTCTCGGCAGAAGACCTGGTGTTGCTCAAGCCGCTGTGCCTGATGACGCTGAAGCCGGCCATGTATGTCGGCAACGTGAAGGAAGACGGTTTCGAGAACAACCCGCACCTCGATCGCCTGCGCGAACACGCCGCCAAGGAAGGCGCCCCTGTCGTCGCCCTCTGCGCGCAGATCGAATCGGAACTCGCCGATCTGGATGAAGAAGACAAGCTCGCCTTCCTCGCCGACATCGGCCTGGAAGAGCCGGGTCTGAACCGCCTGATTCGCGTCGGTTACGATCTGCTCGGCCTGCAGACCTACTTCACCGCCGGTGTGAAGGAAGTGCGCGCCTGGACGATCCACAAGGGCGACACCGCCCCGCAAGCAGCCGGCGTGATCCACACCGATTTCGAGAAGGGCTTCATCCGCGCGCAGACCATTTCGTTTGCCGATTTCATCCAGTACAAGGGTGAACAGGGCGCCAAGGAAGCCGGCAAGATGCGCTCGGAAGGCAAGGATTACGTGGTCAAGGATGGCGATGTGCTGAACTTCCTGTTCAACGTCTGATCCGAATGTGTTTTGCCGGTTTCGGCAAGACTGACTGATTTGAACCAGTCCTGAAAGCCGCGTTTTTCGCGGCTTTTTTTCGCCTGTTGGTGCCAGCGGCGCCTGGCGTGAAGTCCTTTTATCCTTCCTTGTTAACTCCACCAATTCTTGTCCATCTGCCAGGGATGAAATGCCTGCCGTGCGGAGTGCCCGGGTGGGTGTCGTGAATCAAGCAGAAATTTTCCAAATCCCCTTGTTTTAAATATTTCTCGAGCCTAGAATTTGTTCGTCCAATACAAGAAACAGGAGTCCGATACAATGGACAAACGGGAGAGCAAGGTTCCCGCACTGCAGCGCGCGGTAGCCATACTCGATTACGTTGCCGAACAGGGAGCATGCCAGGGTAGTGCGCTGATTCCGGTGCTTAACGCGCCCAAGAGTTCGGTTTATCTATTGCTGGAAGAATTGAAGCACCTGCGCCTGCTCTCGCAAGGCCCGGATGGCCAGTACCGGCTTGGCATCAAACTGATCGAATTCGGCGAACAGGCCTCCGGTCAGCTGGATATGCGGGAAGTGGCGCGCCCGCATTTGAACGCGCTGATGCAGGAAACCGGCTTGCTGTGCCATCTTGGTGTGATTGAAGGCGATGCGGCTTATTATATTCTCAAAGTGGAATCGCAAGGCACGATCCGGGTGCGCTCGTGGGAAGGCAAGCGGCTTTCTCTTTACAGTTCGGGATTGGGCAAGTGCCTGTTGGCATGGGCCGATCCGCAAAAACAAAAACAGCTGATTGAAAACTTGCAGTTTGTTCGCGCCACGCCGCAGACGATTACCTCGGCAGAAGAATTGCGCGCAGCCTTGGCGGAAATCCGATCGCGCGGCTGGAGTTACGACGACAGGGAAGACTTGTCGGAAGTGCGCTGCATCGCCTGCCCGATATTCGATGCCAGCGGCAAGATCTCTGCCGCCATTTCGGTGGTGGGAACAACCTTGCAGATATATGACGAAAAATTATCTGAAATCTCGGCCAAGGTGATAGGCACAGCAGCCAGAATTTCAAAGGAATTGGGGTATACCCCCTGACGGTTCAGCCGTCGATGGAACTGGCCATTTCATCGACGGCTTTTTTGCAGCATCACAAACATCTAGAAAGACAGGCAATCCAAATTGCCGGGGAAAGACTGAACGCGCCAGTGCGCGTTTGCTGAGCATGGCATGCGGCATGCAGGGGAACTTGCGCCCTCAAATCCGCAAAGCCTTGCCAGCAAGCGTTCAAGTGGCCTCCAGCCCCTGCCCGACAAAAGTCTTCAAACCGACTTTTTTAAAAATTTCCGTAGGAGGAAATCATGGCTTTGCCAAAGATCAAGCAGGTTCGCGCGTATTTCATGGGTGGTGCCACGGCAGTAAAGGGCAGTGGCGGTGCCGATTATCACGACCAGGGCGGCAAGCACTGGATCGACGACCACATCGCCACGCCGATGAGCAAGTACAAGGAATATGAACAATCACGCCAGTCGTTCGGCATCAATGTGCTCGGCACGCTGGTGGTCGAAGTGGAAGCCGATAATGGTGTGAAGGGTTTTGCCGTCTCCACCGGCGGCGAGATGGGCTGCTTCATCGTGGAAAAGCACCTGAACCGCTTCATCGAAGGCAAATGCGTTTCCGACATCAAGCTGATCCACGACCAGATGATGAATGCCACCATGTACTACTCGGGTTCGGGTGGTTTGGTCATGAACTCCATTTCCTGCGTGGATCTGGCGCTGTGGGATCTGTTCGGCAAGGTACTGGGACAGCCGGTTTTCAAGCTGCTTGGCGGTGCCGTGCGCGACGAAATCAAGTTTTATGCCACGGGCGCACGCCCCGATCTTGCCAAGGAAATGGGCTTTATCGGCGGCAAGATGCCGACGCACTGGGGCCCGCATGACGGCGATGCCGGTATCCGCAAGGATGCCGCGATGGTGGCCGAATACCGCGAGAAATGCGGCCCGGATTTCTGGCTGATGCTCGACTGCTGGATGAGCCAGGACGTGAACTACGCCACCAAACTGGCCCATGCCTGCGCCCCGTACAACCTGAAGTGGATAGAGGAATGCCTGCCGCCACAGCAATATGAAGGCTATACCGAGCTCAAGCGCAATGCCCCGCCCGGCATGCTGGTCACCAGTGGCGAGCACCACGGTACGCTGCAATCGTTCCGTACGCTGGCCGATACCGGCATCGACATCATCCAGCCCGACGTCGGCTGGTGCGGCGGGCTCACCACGTTGCTCGAAATTGCCGCGATCGCCAAATCGCGCGGCCAGCTGGTGGTGCCGCATGGTTCGTCCGTGTATTCCCATCATGCCGTGATCACCTTCACCAACACGCCGTTCAGCGAATTCCTGATGACGAGCCCGGATTGCGCCACGATGCGCCCGCAATTCGATCCGATCCTGCTGGGTGAGCCGGTGCCGGTGAAGGGGCGCATGCACAAGTCGGTGCTCGACAAGCCGGGCTTCGGCGTCGACCTCAACCCTGAGTGCAAACTGACCCGTCCCTACACGCACTGATCGTCCTGTCCGTGGCCTATCCCCTCGCCCGTTTGCGGGCGGGTAGGCCCGGCTTTGCCTGCAATGCTGGTTTTTTCACTTGTATCAACAAGGAATAAGGAATCTAGTCATGGCTACATTACTCGATCAAACCGTCACCAAGATGCGGTGGCGTCTCATCCCCTTCATGCTGACACTGTATGTGCTGGCATTTCTCGACCGCGCCAATATCGGCTTTGCCAAGCAGGCGTATCAGGTCGATACCGGCCTGAGCAACGAGGCCTACGCCTTTGGCGCGGGCATCTTCTTCGTGGCCTATGCTTGCCTTGGCGCACCGGCCAACCTGCTGATGAAGAAATTTGGCGCCCGTATGTGGATCGGCCTCACCACCCTATGTTGGGGCGTGTTGTCTGCAGCAATGGCCTATGCCGATACGGAATGGAAATTCCTCGTCGTGCGCACATTGTTGGGTGCTGCCGAAGCCGGTTTCTTTCCCGGCATGATCTACCTGACCTCGCAGTGGTTCCCGCAACGTACCCGCGCCAGCGTGATGGGTCTCTTCTACATGGGCGCGCCGCTGGCATTGACCCTCGGCTCCCCGCTGTCGGGTGCTCTGCTGGAGTTACATGGTTTCGGCGGTCATCCGGGCTGGTACTGGATGTTCGTGATCGAAGGCTTGTTGGCAGTTGCGGCCGGAGTCTGGACTTTCATGTATCTGGACGACAGTCCGCAGCAGGCACGTTTCCTGAACCAGGAAGAAAAGAACGTACTGCTTCGTCAGCTGGAAACAGAAGAAAGCGCCAAAACCACTTCGCGGATTGCCGATGCGATCCGCAACCCGCAGGTCTGGCATCTGGCCATCATCTACATGCTGATCCAGATCAGCGTGTACGGCCTGATCTTCTTCCTGCCGACCCAGGTCGGGGCACTGCTGGGCAAGAAAGTGGGCTTTGAAGTCTCGGTTGTCTCCGCCATTCCGTGGATCTTTGCTCTGCTGGGCACCTATTACATTCCGCGTTATTCGGACCGTACCGGCGAGCGCCGCAACATCGCTGCACTGACGCTGCTGATGGCCGGTATCGGCATCGGCGTTTCGGCGCTGGCCAGTCCGCTGGTGGCGCTGATTGCACTGTGTTTTGCCGCCGCCGGCTTTATCGCGGTGCAACCGGTGTTCTGGACCATGCCGACCAACTTGCTCTCCGGCGCGGCGCTGGCGGCCGGGATCGGCTTCACCAACATGTTTGGCGCATTTGGCGGGTTCCTTGCGCCAATCATCCGGGTCAAGGCGGAAGCCCTGTTCAACAACCAGATCGCAGGTTTGCTGACCCTGGCAGCGCTGACGGTCGTTGGCGCCGTGGGCATCATGGCATTGAAGAAGGTGCAAACGGCGCCGAAAGCGATGCAGGGCGAAGCCAAGCTCGCAAATACCTGATTCAGTCCAGCCATGAAGGCGGCTGCCTGCACTGACAAGTCATGGCGCTTGCCAGCCGCCTTCAACCGAGGAGAAATACCAATGACCAACCGCATGATCCTGAACGAAACATCCTATTTTGGCGCGGGCAGCATCCGTGCCATTGCCGACGAAGTGGCACGGCGCGGCTTCCGCCATGGCCTGCTGGTCACCGACAAGGCCCTGCTGGGCATCGGGCCGGTGGAAAATGTGGAAGCCGTGCTCCAAACCGCCGGGATTCCCTACACGCGCTATGCCGATGTCAAGCCGAACCCGACCATTGCCAATATCCAGCACGGCGTTGCCGCCTGCAAACAGTGCGGGGCCGATTTCCTCGTCGCGGTCGGCGGCGGCTCCGCCATGGATACGGCCAAAGGCATCGGCATCATCATGACCAATCCGCTGTTCGCCGATGTGTGCTCGCTGGAAGGGCTCTCGCCCACGAAAAAGCCGAGCTTGCCCCTGATTGCGGTGCCGACCACGGCCGGCACGGCAGCCGAAGTTACGATCAACTACGTGGTTACCGACGAGGAAAACCGCCGCAAGTTCGTTTGCGTCGATCCGCACGATATTCCAACCGTTGCCATTGTCGATTCGGACATGATGGCTTCCATGCCCAAGACATTGGCGGCTGCCACCGGCATGGACGCGCTGACGCATGCCATCGAGGGATATCTCACTCGTGCGGCATGGGAAATGACCGACATGTTCGCGCTCAAGGCCATCGAGCTGATTGCCGCCAACCTGCGTGCTTCCGTGCTGGAAAACTCGCCGCAGGCCCGGCAAAACATGGGGTTGGCGCAATATATTGCCGGCATGGGGTTTTCCAATGTTGGTCTGGGACTGGTACATGGCATGGCGCACCCGCTGGGGGCTTTTTACGATACCCCGCACGGCGTGGCCAATGCCTTGCTGCTGCCCGCCATCATGGAATTCAATGCCCCGGCCTCGGGTGAGAAATACCGCCACATTGCTCGCGCCATGGGCGTGGTCGGCACCGAAGCCATGAGTCAGGAGCAGTATCGCCAAGCCGCCTGTGCCGCCGTGCGCCAGTTAGGGCTCGATGTCGGCATTCCGCAAAAGCTGGCGGAAATCGGCGCACAGAAAGATGATTTGCCACAGCTGGCCCACTCGGCGTTCAAGGATATCTGCACCCCCGGCAATCCGCGCGATGTGTCCGAAGCCGAGATCCTCGCGCTCTACCGGCAGCTGTTTTAACCAAGGCTTTGTCCGGGCAAAAAGCTGGCTGATGGAAATCGCCTGCAGCTCGCCAGGACAAAGCCTGACCATCAATCAACCGTCCCAATTACTGGATTGGGGCCAAAAATGACAATCTGACCACAGACCCTACGGATACCACGATGAAACATCCAATTCCTCACAACGCATTCAAAGCGGCAATCAAAGCCGGCCAGACCCAGCTGGGCTTGTGGCTTTCCTGCGCCAATCCCTACACGGCAGAAATTGCTGCAACGTCGGGCTACGACTGGCTGCTGATCGACGGCGAGCACGGCCCCAACGATGTTCCTACCTTGCTTGCCCAATTGCAGGCGGTGGCGCCATATGACAGCCACCCGATCGTACGTCCGGTCAACAAAGACCCGGCCTTGATCAAGCAGATCCTCGACATCGGAGCGCAAACGCTGCTCGTTCCGATGGTCGATACTGCGCAGGAAGCGCGCGATCTGGTTTCCGCCATGCGCTATCCCCCGCGCGGTATCCGCGGCGTAGGCGCTTCCGTGGCCCGCGCGGCGCGCTGGGGACGAATTGAAGATTACGCGGACACGGTTGAAGAACAGCTTTGCCTGTTGGTCCAGGTGGAAACGGTACGCGGCCTGCAGAATCTGGACGAAATCACCAAGGTGGACGGCGTCGACGGCGTGTTCATCGGGCCGGCGGATTTGTCCGCCTCGATGGGACACATGGGCGATGCGGGTCATCCCGAGGTAAAAGCCGCGATTGAAAATGCTATCCGGCATATCCGCTCACTCGGCAAAGCCGCAGGGTTCTTGGCGCCGGATCCCGCTGTCGCCAAGCACTATCTGAATTGCGGTGCCAATTTTGTCGCGATCGCCGTGGATACCATGCTGTTCACCCAGGCTATGAGTGATGCCCTGGCAAGGGTGACCGGTAAAGAGGCGAGCAGTGAGGCCAAGGCATCCTATTGATTGAATCACTACGAACGAGGCTTTCCTTCTGTTTGAAGCAAGGAAGGTGCTCGCGTGTACATGCAATTGAATGGACGCAGATTGCCGAAAAGGTGGCGAAACTGCCGCTCAAGCAGTGACGGCGGCAAGCTCGGATGTCTGTTGTTGCGGCGAATACCGTGCCAGCTGAGTCTGGATTGCATCCAGCACCGGCTGCACGGGAATGTTCGATAGATAGCGCTCGTCGGTATGGACATTCACATCATTGGGCGCAATCAGGGGGCCGTAGTCTGCCGCATGAATGACGATGGCCTTGTCGCTCCACGGGCGCCAGATATCAACGTGTGTGGGTCCGAACAGGGCGACGCTGGGCACGTCGAGCGCGGCGGCCATGTGCATGGGCAGCGAGTCGACGCCGAGGAAAAGCTTGGCCTTGGCGATGGCCGCAGCCAGGGCTGGCAGGTTCAACTGGCCTGCGAGCGACACGATATTGGGATGCGCGGCCTGTGCGAGCAATGAATCAACCAGTGCCATTTCGCGCGGCGCAGGTGCGGCGGTCAGCACGATGCGATGCCCTTGTTCGGCCAGCGTGCGGATGACTTTGGCAAAGCGCTCGTCTTCCCAGCACTTGAAGAACCAGCGCGAGGTCGGGTGCAGCAGGATGTAGTCGCCACAGACGCCGGCGGCTGCCATTTTTTGTTCCATCAACGCTTGATCGGCCGCGCTGATGGCCATGCGGCATTGCCCATCCCGGTCATCGATGGGCACGCCAATATCGCGCAGGAAGGCCAGATTGCGCTCCACCCGGTGTCCGTACGGGGTATCCGGTACGCGCAGCGGAAACGCCGTATGCCACACGATATTGTTGCGTTTGCCGATTTCATGGCCAACCCGCAACGGTGCGCCGCTGATCAGTGCGGCAAAAGCGCCCTGCCAGCGATCGTTCAAGTGCAGCACCCAGTCATAACGGCGCTGGCGAATATGGCGCGCCAGTGACAGCAAGCGCGATACCTGGCGCAGCCCCTTGCCCCCGTCCTTGCTGCGCGGCAGCGCCAGGACATGGGCCAAATCCGGATTGGCCGCGATGACCGGCGCCGATTCGGCAAAGACCATGGCATCGATTTCCACGCCGGGATAATGACGCTTGAGCGCGGCAAAGATCGGCGTTGTCAGCAGGACATCGCCATGATGTTGCAACTGGGTAACCAGGATGCGCCGGGGCGGCGTGGTGCGGGATGCGGTCATGGAAATCCGGAAAATGGCGATGTTGTTTTCAGGTGGAAACAGGTGGAAGGCATGATACCTGTTGCCGCCATTTTGTTCATGAATCTTTGATTCGACAGTTCATTTCTGCGTGTGCTTCAGCATTTGGAGCCATGCCTGCCAGCCTGCATGCACTGCCCGTGTGGTGATTCGCATGATCCCCGATGGGCGCGCTATGGGCTTGCCCTGCCGACCGGCGGTTTCAGTGTGGCGGCGCAGCAATTCTTGTCCAACAATGGAAAGACCTTGTGACGGGAAAGGGCAAGTCATGGCTGAAGTGCCGCGATACTTCCCTCGGGCGCGACTGGCAGAGCTGATCAGCGTGGTGCAGCGCGCGGGTTTTCGCGTGATCGGGCCACGCGTGGATCAAGGCGCGCTGGTTTATCGCGAAATCGATGGCGTGGAAGATTTGCCGCAAGGGCTCACCGACGAGCAGGCGCCCGGGCACTACCGGCTGGCGGCCAACGGCACGCAGCGCCATTTCAGCTGGGCCAACGGCATGAGCGCCATCAAGCCGTTCGTCTACGCGCCGCGCGAACGTTTGTGGCGCGTGGACCGCGATACCCATGGCATCCACTTTCGTCCGTTGATGAGCATTGCGCCGCGTACCGCGATCCTGGGCGTGCGCGCCTGCGATTTGTCCGCGCTGATCCTGAATGACGCCCATTTCCTGCGCAACCTGTATCCCGATCCCTATTACCGCCTGCGGCGCGAAAACCTGTTGCTGATCGCGGTGAATTGCAGCCACGCGGCATCCACTTGTTTTTGTGCGTCGACTGGCGATGGCCCAGAGGTTTCGGGCGGCTACGATTTACTGCTTAATGAGCTGGAAGAAGGCTATCTGGTTCATTCCGGCAGCCCTTCGGGGGACGAGATATTGCAGAAATTGGCGACTGCACGCCCGAGCCGGCGGCAGCTCGATCAGGCGCGCCACCAGCTCGATGCCTGCCGGCAACAGCAACGCGCGATGCCGCCCGCGCCCAGGCTGACCGGGCTCATGAGCCGGCTCGACCATCCGAGCTGGGATGCGGTGGCCGAGCAGTGTCTGGCCTGCGGCAACTGCACGGCGGTCTGTCCGACCTGTTTCTGCCATCGCGAGGTCGAGGCGCCGGCGCTCGATGGCCAGAGCAGCGTGCACCGGCGCGACTGGGATTCATGCTTCAACGAAGATCACAGCTATCTGGTCGGCATGCTGGTGCGCCCGGATATCAAGACGCGCTACCGGCAATGGATGACGCACAAGCTGGCCACCTGGCAGGAGCAGTACGGCCGCAGCGGCTGCGTGGGCTGCGGGCGCTGTACCACCTGGTGCCCGGTCGGTATCGATTTTGTCGCGCAAGCCCGGCGCGTGTTGGAGGATGAAGCATGAGCGTCGCCAACTGCTATCTGCCGTGGGAGGCGGAAATCGTCGAGCGCACCCAGGAAACGCCGGACATCTTCACCTGGCGGCTGCGCTTCACCGATCCGGAAATCGCGCGCCAGTACACGTTCCAGCACGGCCAGTTCAACATGCTGTATCTCTACGGCGTGGGCGAAGTGGCGATTTCGGTGATGTCCGGCGATGGCAGCAGCCTCTTGCATACCATCCGCGCGGTGGGGCGGGTCACCCAAGCGATGATGGATTTGCGGGTCGGCGACCGCGTTGGCGTGCGCGGCCCGTTCGGGCGCGGCTGGCCGCTGTTCGATGCGCGCGGGCAGGATATCGTGTTCGTGACCGCGGGGCTGGGCTGTGCGCCGGTGGTGTCGTCGATCCGCTACGTGGTGGCCAACCGGCCGGATTACGGGCGGCTGGTGATCATGCAGTCGGTGCGCTATCGCCACGAAGCCCTGTGGGCACCGCAATACGATGCCTGGCGCGGCCTGCCCGATACCCAGGTGCTGCTGACTTCATCGCGCGACAAAACGCGCTGGCCGCTGTGGGAGCTGGGCCGGGTCGGCGTATTGCTCGACCAGGCGGATTACGACAAAAACAACTGCTACGTGATGATGTGCGGCCCGGACCAGATGCTGCGCGATACGGCCAAGACCCTGATCGAAAAAGGCGTGCCGGGCCCGCGCGTATTCGTCTCGCTGGAGCGCAACATGCAGTGTGCTGTCGGCCACTGCGGCCACTGCCAGATGGGCGGCAAGTTCGTCTGCAAGGACGGCCCGGTGTTTCCGTTCCCGGAAGTGGCGGCTTTGATGGAAACGGAGGGCTTCTGACATGGAACACAAGCCCAAGATCGCCATCCACAAGTTCGCCTCCTGTTCCGGCTGCCAGCTGGCCTTCGTGAACATGGGCGAAGACCTGATCGAGCTGCTGCAGCTGGTCGATCTGGTGCACATGGCCGAAGTCGGCAGCATGGCGCCGGAGGACCAGCAGGTCGATATCGCCTTTATCGAAGGCTCGATCACCACGCCGCACGATGTCGACCGGCTGCTGAAGATACGTGCCAACAGCGCCTGCCTGATCACCATCGGTGCTTGTGCCACCTCGGGCGGCATCCAGGCGCTGCGTAACAATGCCGACAGCGGCGAATGGATGCGCTCGGTCTATGCCAAGCCGGAATTCATCCAGTCGCTTTCGACCTCGGCGGCGATCGCCAACCATGTGAAGGTCGATTTCGAGCTGTGGGGCTGCCCGGTCAGCTCGCGGCAGATGTTCACCGCCATCCGAACCTTGCTCTATGGCGTGCCGCCGCTCTCCCTGCGGGAGAAGGTCTGCCAGGAGTGCAAGCGGCGCGGCAATGTGTGCATCCTGGTCACGCAGGATGCGCCCTGCATGGGGCCGGTCACCCGCACCGGCTGCGGCGCGCTTTGCCCGTCGTTCGGCGCGCCGTGCTACACCTGCTACGGCCCGGCCGAGGGAGTCAATACGGCGAGTTTCGGCCAGCGCCTGATCGGCCTGGGTCTGCATCCGGATCAGGTCGCGCGCCGCTTTGCCTCGATCAACAACGCCGCGCCGGCATTCAGCGAGGCAACGCGCCTGTTCGCCGGCGAGGAGGGTAAATCATGAATCCCGCCGCCGATCCGAACCGCACGATCGATATCCATGTGCCGGTGCTGACCCGCGTCGAAGGCGAGGGCTCGCTGGAATTCACCGCGCGCAATGGCAAGGTCGAAAAACTCTACCTGCGTATCTACGAACCGCCGCGATTGTTCGAGAAATTCCTCGAAGGGCAGGATTACACCGAGGTGCCGACGATTGCCGCGCGTGTGTGCGGCGTCTGCCCGATCGCCTACCAGATGACCTCGATCCGGGCGATGGAAACGCTGTTCGGCGTGCCGTCCGATCCCTGGATTCACGCGATGCGCCGGGTGATCTACTACGGTGAATGGCTGCAAAGCCATACCCTGCATGTGAACCTGTTCGCCGCGCCGGATTTTCTCGGCTTTCCCGATGCGATCAGCATGGCGGCCAAATACCCGGAGGAGGTGCGTCGCGGCATGCGCCTGCAAGGGTTGGGCAACGATCTGCTGCGTCTGCTCGGCGGGCGCTCGGTGCATCCGATCGGCATGAAGGTGGGCGGTTTCCATCGTGCCCCGCCGCGCCATGAAGTGGCGGACATGGTGGATAAACTGCTGATCGCGCGCGAGGATGCGCGCCAGTTCGTGGCTTGGGCGGCCGGTTTGCCCTACCCGGTGGACGAGCAGGAATTCATCAGCGTGGCGATCCAGCACCCGCAAGAATACGGCATCACCGAGGGCCGGCTGGTGTCCGATCACGGGTTGAGAGTCAGTTTCGAGGATTACCCGACGCATTTTCGCGAATACCAGGTCGCGCATTCCACCGCGTATTACTCGCTGATGGATGGCCGCTCGTATTTCCTCGGTCCGCTGGCGCGCATGAACCTGAACTTCGACCGGCTGCCGCAGCCGGTGCAGGCGCTGGCGCAGGAACTGGGCATCCGCTTTCCTTCGCACAATATGTTCATGAACGTGGTGGCTCGGGCGCTGGAATGCTATCTGGCGGTGGAAGACAGCCTGCGGATTTTGAGTGATTACCAGCTGCCGGCGCGCCCGTTCCTCGATGTCACGCCCCGCGCCGGGATCGGTCATTACTGCACCGAAGCGCCGCGCGGCATGATCTACCACCGCTTCGAGCTGGATGACGCCGGCCGGGTGAGCTTTGCCACGATGATTCCGCCCACCTCGCAGAACCAGTTGCGCATCGAACAAAACCTGCAAACGGCGATGGAGCGCTTCGGGCTCGAACATAGCGATGACGAGTTGCGCCAGTTTTGCGAGCAGGTGATACGCAACTATGACCCCTGCTTGTCCTGTTCAACGCATTTTCTTCGATTGGAGGTGCATCGTGATTGAAACGATCGTGATCGGTATCGGCTCGCCGTTTGGTGCGGACCGTTTGGGTTGGGCGGTAATTGATGCCCTCTTTGAAGCCGGTTTTGACGCGAAGGCCGATCTGGCCTATTGCCGCCAGCCTGCCGAATTGCCGGATTTGTTGACGGGCTATTCGAAAGTGATCCTGGTTGATGCTCTGCTGGGCGACCAGCTGGCCGGAACGTTGCAGCGCTTGAGGCGGGAGAATTTGCGCTGTGCCTGCCTGGGCGTTTCCTCGCACGGCTTCAATGTGTCGACTTCGCTGGAGCTGGCTGAAGTTCTGGATTGCCTGCCCGAACAGCTATTGGTGCTGGGGCTGGAAGTGGGAGAGCCCAACCAGCCGATCAAGCCGGAATGGATCAAGCGGCTGGTGCGGGCGGTACAGGCCGAAGTGGCCTGTACCGTGAGCTGAAAAAGGCACTGTGTTGTATTCAGCAGCGCCCGAGGATCAAGCCGGGTTGAAGCGGATGCGTTTGCCGCGCGCGGCGAAACCGAATGCATCCTCGTTGATGCGGGCCACCAGCTCGAACGGTTTTTCCAGTTCCTTCTCCTGCGTTACCTGACAATACTCGATCCAGTTGCCATCAATCTCGATGGAATAACTACCGTGTTTGGCACGATACTCTTTGCAGAGATAAAGCCATTTCTCAGCCATGACAGGCCTCCATTAAAGTCGAGTAACTGATATATCACGGGTGGCTTGAGGAGAGTGATGGATAATAACTATGGCAACGATATGGTTAATTGCCTGCAGGCTATGACAGTGATTCCTGTCGATCAGGCATAACCGTAAAGTGGGGAAAATGCTGCACAACTGTGCTTGTGACTGGCGCGGGGGTGGGGCGGGACACGATGGAAAGTGAAAAATTCACAAAAGCCAGGCGGTTCAACTTCCGTAACTTAAGAGCCAGTTTTCTAGTGGAAGGCGGGATCTGATCGAGGGCGGAGCAGGCTATTTGGCAGCGCGTTGTGCATCGATCTGCTGCACCAACTCGAGCAGCACATCCAGGCCGTAACGCCACGGACCAAATCCGGATTCCACGTTGATATGCCCGGCCTCGCCGATGTCGACCAGGTTGCTGTGCCAGATGGCGGCCCATTCGCTGGCGCGGGAAAAGCGCATCAGCGGGTCGTTGTGGCTGGCGACCAGCATGCTCGGAATGCCGAGATCCCGGGTGGGAACGCGATCTTCGATCTCGAATTTCATCGGCTCGGCGGGCGCCACCAGCATCAAGCCTGCCACTTGCTCGGGCAGTTCAACGGCGACGCAACAGGAGGCCAGCGCCCCGAAGCTGTGCCCAACCAGGATGGCCGGGCGCGGGCAGCGCAGCAGCAGGCGGGTGATCGAACTGATCCACAGGTCTATGTCCGGCGTGTTCCAGTTGCGCTGCACGACGCGCCGCCAGAACGGCTGGTGATTCTGCCAGCAGGTCTGCCAGTGCTCCGGACCGCTGTCATGCAAGCCGGGAACCAGCACGAAATCGTAGCGCTCGGCTGCCGCTTCCAGTGTTTGATCGGTTTCCTGGTGATAGCTTGATTTCATGGGCCGGGGATACTCAATTACGCTAGGTCGCGGCAATGTGGAAATTGACACGCAAGAATAACACGCTCGTGATCGGTGGTCAGTTCAAAACTGCGGGTTTGGTCTTATTGACCCGCCGCCGGAGAACGGCATTCATAAGCAACACCTGTCGACTCGTTTGGTGGACAGCGTGCCTTGAAATATAAAACCGATTCCTGAATCCGATAAATATTCATAAAAACCCATTCGTGATTTGATGCGATATTTGCCGGGAAAGTACTCCTTCGTCAAATTGCACGGTTTTATGCAAATCCTCCCTTGGTTGTGATCTGGCTCCGCATCGGGAAAATCAATTGCTCTTGCGATAGGCCTGTGCATGATCGCCGAATCCATTTTCTACGCTGCCGTCGTCGCTGGTTCGTGTTGTTCCTGTGCGGGGGTGTTTGTATCTGTTTGAATTTAATAATGTAATTTTTGTTTTCCCGGATTTGTCGCGGCGGGCCTTCCAGTCTGGAACACGGCATTTCAGCCGGGAAACCCGTTCTGCTACGCCCGCCAATTGTTATTGGAATCCTTTAAATTTGTTGAATTAATTAACGCCATAAAATTTATATAAAAATTTTAAAAATCGCATTAACAAGTTGAATGGCTCCGGGTTTGTTGGCAAATTTACCCTTGTTTTGGAGCACCATTTCTGCATTTGCGGTTGACGGGTGTTCGATAACGCATCGGCATGTGGCGATTATCCACATGGAAAAGCGGGACTAATCCGGATGAATTCCGGAAGGCCGCTTTTACCGTATCAAAAAAGAGCGGGCGACAGTGTCGCCGGCATTCCAGGAGGTGAAGATGAGCAATTCGAGCAACAGCGCGGTGAGTAGCGGCGCCGTAGTGCTTGCCGCTGGCCGCGTTCATTCGCTGCCGGGGGGCTGCATGAGCGTAGTAAATAACGGGAGGAGAGAAAATGAGCAATGCTGATTCGGTAGCGATTGAACCAGGAATGGCAGCGGTTGAGCTGCCGACCTGGAAGCGGATCCTGGCCTTCAAGGTACGGATCATTCCATTGAGCGTTTATTTGCCGTTTGCCGTATTGATGGCGTACCTGATGTATACCAACAGGGTTCCGAAAGACATGCTGGGCGCCTTTGCCATCATGGCGTTGTTCGGATTCCTTTGCGGTGAGCTCGGCAATCGCATCCCGGTCCTGAAAAACCTGGGCGGCGCGCCGATCATGGCGACCTTCCTGCCCGCGTACCTGGTCGCGGCGCACTTGTTGCCCGAAGTGGCGGTGGTAACCGTCAAATCCTTCATGAAGACGAGCAACTTCCTGTACGTCTATATCGCGATGGTGATTGTCGGCAGTATTTTGGGCATGAACCGCACGGTGCTGGTCAAGGCGTTCGCCAAGATGTTCGTGCCGCTGACCGTTGCGACGTTTGTTGCCGTGGGCGTGGGCATGGGAGTCGGTCGCCTGATGGGGCTGGATTCGTTCCAGATCTTCTTCTACATCATCGTTCCGATCATGGCCGGCGGTGTGGGCGAAGGCGCAATTCCGTTGTCCATGGGTTATGCCGGCATCCTGAAGATCACCCAGGATGAAGCGTTTTCCCAGATCCTGCCGGCAGTGATGCTGGGCAGCCTGACCGCGATCATTCTGTCCGGCCTGCTCAAGCGCTTCGGCGAAAAATATCCGCAGTATTCCGGCAACGGCAACCTGGTCAAGCTCGAAGGCGAGCAGGAAATCCTGACTGCGGCAAAGGAAAAGCATGCCGCGATCGATCTGCCCGCGATGGCCGTTGGCGCGGTTGTTTCCATCGGCTTCTACCTGATGGGCATCTGCCTGGCCCCGATCATTGGCATTCCGGCTCCGATCATCATGCTGTTCGCCTGTGTCTCGATCAAGGCTTTGGGCTGGTTGCCCAAGGAATTGGAAGAGGGCGCCCACATGATTCATCGCTTCTTCGTGGTCGGCGTGACCTATCCCCTGCTGCTGGCCGTCGGTGTCGCAATGACCGACTGGAACAAGCTGGTGGCCATCATCAGCTTCCCCTACCTGGTGACCATCATTGCCACCGTGGTTTCCATCGTGGCTACCGGCTTCTTCGTGGGCAAGTGGCTGAAGATGTACCCGGTCGAAGCTGCAATCGTAACCGCTTGCCATAGCGGCCAGGGCGGTACGGGCGACGTGGCGATTCTGACTGCATCCGATCGCCTGGTTCTGATGCCGTTTGCCCAGGTGGCCACACGTATCGGCGGTGCTTGCACGGTGACTTTTGCAATCTTCTTCTTGACCTGGTTGCAATCGCGGTAAAGCGCCCAGGCAGCCCCGATCGCTTCATGGTCTGGGCTGCCTAGGTTGTATGCATTCTGTATTTAGTGGAGGTATTCGCAGTGAAATTGGTCAGCTTTCGTACCAAGGAACGTAGAACCAGCTTCGGTCTTAGCACTGAGGGTGGAATCGTCGATCTAGGCCGGCGCATCGGGCATCGCTATGCGGACATCAAGGCGCTGCTTGCCGGCAATGCGCTCGAAGAGATTGCGCAATACCAGGGATTGCCGCCGGATCTTGGCGAGAACGATGTCGCGTTTCTGCCGGTCATTGCGCAACCGAACAAGATTTTCTGCGTCGGCATGAACTATGCCGCAAAACGCGTAGAGTTCAACGAAACCAACAACGCGCCCACCCTGTTCATCCGTTTTCCCGATTCGCAGACCGGCCATGCCTGCCGCGTGGTGAAGCCCGCCCACAGCAGCGAATTCGATTACGAAGGCGAACTGGCGGTCGTGATCGGCAAGGCCGGGATGGCGATCAAAGCGGAAGACGCCCTGAGCCACGTGGCCGGCTACAGCTGCTACATGGATGGCTCGGCGCGCGATTGGCAGCACACCTGGTTCACTGCCGGCAAGAACTGGCGCGAAACCGGCGCCTTCGGCCCGTGTCTCGTCACCGCCGACGAAGTGGGCAATCCGCAGGAGCTGGGCATCCGCACCTACCTGAACGGCATGAAAGTCCAGGACGACAACACTGGCAACATGATCCACACGATTGCCTCGCTGATCGAATACATCAGCACTTTCAGTGCCTTGTCTCCTGGCGACGTGATCATCACCGGCTCGCCCGGCGGCGTGGGCAAGAAACGCGTGCCGCCCCTGTTCCTCAAGGAAGGCGATGTGATCGAGGTCGAGATTGACCGGCTCGGCCGGTTGCGTAACCACATTGCGCTTGAGGCTGATTTTGCCTGTGAAGCTGCCGCTGCGTGAGTCGAATGCAGGATTGATGCCGGGAGAACGAGTGATGCATTGCACGCCGCACCACTTGTTCCCGTGCATCTGGCAGCTGCAAGGAGAGCCTGCCCGTGAGCGATGAAATAGTTTTTTACACCACCGATCCACACGCCAATGTCGCTGAAGGCGCGGAGATCCGGCAGTTGCTGGCGCAATGCGATCTGGATTTCGAAGAGAGCATCGGGCAGTTCGTGCTCGGCCGGCACGGGCGCAGCCTGGTGGCGTGCGCCGGGCTGGACGGCAACATCGTCAAGTGCGTGGCCACCGCGCCCGGCTACCGCGGCGAATCGCTCAGCCTGAAGCTGATGAGCGAAGTGATCCACCTCGCGCTCGAATGCGGCCACCTGCACCTGTTCCTGTATACCCACCCCAAGAATGTATCGTTCTTCGAAGGCTGCGGCTTTTACGAACTGGCCGAAGTGCCGGGCTATGTCAGCCTGATGGAAAACACCCCGGTCGGCATCAAGGGTTATTGCGGCCGCCTGCAGAAAAAACGCGAGCCGGGTGCCAAGATCGGCTGCATCGTGATGAACGCCAACCCGTTCACCCTCGGGCACCAATACCTGGTGCGCCTCGCCGCCAGCCAGTGCGACTGGCTGCATCTGTTTGTCGTGCGCGAGGACGTCTCGCGTTTTTCCTACCGCGACCGCTTTGCCCTGGTGCAGAGCGGGGTGGCCGACATCCCGGGCCTGACCCTGCATCACGGCTCCGAATACATGGTCTCGCGCGCCACCTTTCCCGATTACTTCTTCAAGGAAAAGGGCATCGTCGGCGATTGCTGCACGGCGATCGACCTGTTGCTGTTCCGCGAATACATCGCCCCGGCGCTGGGCATCACCCACCGCTTCGTCGGCACCGAACCGTTCTGCGCAACCACGCGCAAATACAACAACGACATGAAGCATTGGCTGCAGGCCGCCGATTCGGATGCGGTGCCCGTCACGGTGGTCGAGGTGCCGCGCACCGCCTGCGCCGGCGTGCCGATCTCGGCCTCGGAAGTGCGCCGCCTGCTGCGCGCCGGCGACATGGCCCACGTCGAATCGCTGGTACCGCGCAATACGCTCAATTATTTAACCCATAACGATTACGTCACATGACATGGAGACTGTACCGATGAAGATAGTCAAAGAGGCCGTGGCCGGCACGCTCGAATCGAGCGATCTGCTGGTCAAGGTCGCCCCGCTTGCCGACGACAAGGTCGATCTGGTGATCGAGAGCGAAGTGATGCGCCAGTTCGGCGCGCAGATCCGCAAAGTGGTTGAAGAAACGCTGCGCCAGCTTGGGGTGCGTTCGGGCCAGATCGTGATCGAAGACAAGGGCGCGCTCGATTGCGCGATCCGGGCGCGGGTACAGACCGCCGTGCTGCGTGGCGCCGAGTGCAAGGAAATGAACTGGAGTGCGTTGTCATGAAACTGCGTCGTAGCATGTTGTTCCTCCCCGGCGCGAATGCCGCCATGTTGAGCACGGCCTTTGTCTACAAGCCCGATTCGATCATGTTCGATCTGGAAGACGCCGTCTCGCTGCGCGAAAAGGATGCCGCGCGCCTGCTGGTGTTCCATGCGCTGCAAAACCCGGCCTACGCCGACATCGAAACCGTGGTGCGCATCAACCCGCTCAACACCCCGTTTGGCCTGCAGGATCTGGAAGCCGTGGTGCGCGCCGGCGTCGACATCGTCCGCCTGCCCAAGACCGACAGCGCGGCGGACGTGCACGAGCTCGAAAGCCATGTCGAACGCATCGAGCGCGAATGCGGCCGCGAAGTCGGCTCCACCAAGCTGATGGCTGCTATCGAGTCGGCATCCGGCGTGGTCAACGCGCTGTCGATCGCCACCTCCAGCTGCCGCATGATCGGCATCGCGCTGGCCGGTTTCGACTACGTGATGGACATGCAGACCGAACGCGGCGATGGCACCGAGCTGTTCTACGCCCGCTGCGCCGTGCTGCATGCCGCGCGCGTCGCCAAGATCGACGCCTTCGACGTGGTCTATTCCGACGTCAACGACGAAGAAGGCTTCCTCAAGGAAGTCGAGCTGATCCGCAGGCTGGGCTTCAACGGCAAATCGCTGATCAACCCGCGCCAGATCGAACTCTTGCACAACGCCTATGCGCCGAGCGAAGACGATGTCGACTACGCGCAGCGCGTGATCGCCGCCGCCGACAAGGCCGAGAAGGAAGGACTGGGCGTGATCGCCCTGAACGGCAAGATGATCGATGCCCCGATCGTCGATCATGCCAAGCGCGTGTTGCAGAAGGCCCAGGCCTCTGGCGTGCGCAAGTAATCCGGAGACTACACAGATGAATCAGGAAATACGCAACAAGCTGCTGCTGGAACCTGGCCTCGAAGGCATGGAAATGTTCGAGCACTTCGCGCAACAAGCCCCGTATCTGAAAGACCTCGGGCAAAAGCTCTCGCGCAAGATCGTCGCCACCTTGCAGGAGGCCATCCGCCTGTCCGGCCTGCAGGACGGGATGACTATCTCGTTCCACCACGCGTTCCGCGAAGGCGACAAGACCATCAACAACGTGGTGCAGATCCTCGCCGACATGGGCTTCAAGAACCTCACGCTGGCCTCGTCGTCGCTGCTCAGCTGCAACGCGCCGCTGATCGAGCACATCAAGAGCGGCGTGATCAGCCGCATCTACACCTCGGGCATGCGCGGCAAGCTCGCTGAGGCGATCTCCAACGGCCTGATGGAACATCCGGTGCATATCCATTCGCACGGCGGTCGCGTCAAGCTGATCCAGAGTGGTGAACTCAAGCTCGATGTCGCGTTCCTCGGGGTTTCCGCCTGCGATGAATTCGGCAATGCCAACGGCGTCAGCGGCAAGTCGCGCTGCGGCTCGCTCGGCTACGCCAAGGTCGACGCCCAGTTTGCCAACAAGGTCATCATGCTGACCGAAGAGTTCGTGACCTTCCCCAACACCCCGGCCAGCATCTCGCAGGACCAGGTCGACTACATCGTCAAGGTCGACCAGGTCGGCGATCCGTCCAAGATCAGCGTCGGCGCCGCCCGCGTCACCAGCAACCCGCGCGAACTGCTGATCGCGCGCCTGGCGGCCGACGTGATCGAGCATTCCGGCTACTTCAAGGACGGCTTCTCGCTGCAGACCGGCTCCGGCGCATCGTCGACCGCCGCAACGCGCTTCCTCGAATCGCGCATGCGCAAGCAGGACATCAAGGCGAGCTTCGCGCTCGGTGGCATCACCGGCGGTATCGTCGATCTGTTCCGCAAGGGCCTGATCGCCAAGCTGGTCGATACGCAGAGCTTCGACGCCGATGCGGCCGATTCGCTGCGCGATTCGCCCAACCATATCGAAGTCTCGACCAACGAATACGCCAATCCGATCTCCAAGGGCACCTACTGCGACCGCGTCGACGTGGTGATCCTCAGCGCGCTGGAAGTCGATCTCGACTTCAACGTCAACGTCATCACCGGTTCGGACGGCGTGATGCGCGGCGCATCGGGCGGGCACTCCGACGTCGCGGCGGCGGCTAACCTGTCGATCGTGGTCGCGCCGCTGATCCGCAGCCGCATCCCGACCATCGTCAAGCATGTGACCACGGTGGTCACGCCGGGTGAATGCATCGGCGTGCTGGTGACCGACCACGGCATCGCCGTCAATCCGAACCGGCCCGAAGTCGCCGAACGGCTGAAGGAAGCCGGCCTGCCGGTGATGACCATCGAGGAACTCTATGCGCGCTCGGTCGCGATCACTGGTGAACCGGCGCCGATCGAGTTCCTCGACAAGATCGTCGGCATCATCCGCTACCGCGATGGCACGGTGATCGACGTCGTGCGCCAGGTCAAGCCTTGACCGAGGCAACCGTGTGCCGTCCGGGCACTGAACCCGTCACGCTGGAGCAAGTGCTCGAGAGCCGGGATCAGCGCGCGTTGCGGCAACGCGCGGCGCTGCAGGCGCACGGCAAGCCCGTGCTCTCGCTGACGCTGGTGATGCCCGGCCCGGTCAAGGAATCATCGGATGCCCGCTTCCTGTTCTGGGCTGCGGTCAATTCCATCGATGCGCTGTTGCAGGCCAGGCGCTGGCCGATCCGGGCGCGCGAGGTGATCCTGGCGCCGACCGGACCCGAGGCCCTGTATGTGGTCGATGGCGATGCGCGTGACTTGAAGCGCGGGTTGGCCGAGCTGGAAGACGGGCATGCCCTGGGCCGCCTGTGGGATATGGATGTGATCTGCCCTGATGCGGGGGGCATTTCCCGTGCCCGGTTGGGCTGCGCGCCGCGCAAGTGTCTGGTATGCGGTGAGGCGGCGCACGCCTGCGCCCGTTCGCGTGCGCATCCGCTGGCAGAACTGCTGAAAGTGATTGAGGAGAAAGTGGATGGATATCGGCGTAGCGTGGGGCGTTGAAAGCCCGCCATGGAGTACGTCGGACGCCAGTAATGCACGCGCGATGGCGTCTGCCGTGGGGGCCTATGCCTACCTGGCCCTGATCAAGGAAGTGGAGCTGACCCCGAAGCCGGGGCTGGTCGACTGCTTCAACACCGGTGCGCACCAGGACATGGATATTTCCACCTTCCGCGCCAGCGCCGCCGCCATCGCACCGTGGTTTCCGGCCTTCTTTCAGCGTGGCCTGGCCGAGCACGCCGTGCCGGCGCGCGATTTTTTGCCGCTGTTGCGTGGGGATGGCCTCGACTGCGAGCGCGACATGTTCCGCGCCACGAGCGGGGTCAATACGCACAAGGGCAGCATCTTCTCGCTGGGTTTGCTGTGCGCGGCTGCAGGCCGGCTGTGCGGCGCGGGCCTGGCGATCGACCGCGAAGGCCTGTGCAGGGAAGTGGCCGCGATATGCACCAGGCTGGTCGGCCAGGAGCTGGGCACGGCACGCGAGGCGCGCACTGCCGGGGAGCTGCTGTACCAGCGCCATGGCATGACCGGTGCGCGCGGCGAGGCGGCCAGCGGCTTTGCCACGGTGCGTCGTCATGGCCTGATGCCTTATGTTGCGACCCGGGCGCTGGGTTGCGACGAGCGGGCGGCGTTGCACGAGGTATTGCTGCACCTGATGGCTTACAATCCGGACACCAATCTGGTGGCGCGCGGCGGAATGGCGGGCCTGGCTTATGTGCAAACCTACGCTCGTGGATTGCTTGCTGAAGGATGCCAGCGCTCGGCGGATAGGGCGGTGCAGCTGGCCGCGTTCGACGATGCGCTGATCGAACGCAATCTCAGCCCCGGCGGCAGCGCGGATTTGCTCGCGGTCACCTGGTTTTTGTCGCGCTTTCCGGTTTGAGCCGGGGGTGCGGATACACGATATTGATCCGGCCTGAATATGCTTGAAGTCGTCACCCCGGCGGAGGCCGGGGTCCAGGACGAAAGCCGGTGGAGGTACTGGATTCCGGCCTTCGCCGGAATGACGGCAATTTCAAACTTCACTTGGCTGAATCAATATGCATGGCAATTGCATGTTAATGGAGGCGTTATACGGTTGAAGTCCGGTGATGTTTTGAAGCGTTGAGTTTTCGGTAGCAGAAGCAGATCAACTGCTCGCAAGTACCGTAGAGGATGGAGATGAGAGAGTTATTTGGCAGGCTGGCCCGAGCGCTGAAGTTCGAGGTTCGCCTGTTTTTGCTGTTGCTGTGCGTTTCGGCGATCTTGCTCTTCGCCGTGGGCTATTACGTCTCGTGGAAGATGCAGGAATCGCTTTACGAGCAGATCGGCCAGCATGCCGAGGTTCAGGCCAAACAGATCGCCGTGATGCCGGAATTGGTCATGGCGGTGGAAACGCACAATTTGGCGATGATCGCCTCGATTGCGCAAAGGATGAAACAGCGCACCGATGCCAATTTCATCGTGATCGGCGATGAACAGGGCCGGCGCCTGTATCACCCCGTTGAGCCGCCGGGCACGCTGATGCAGGGGGGCGACAACGATCCCGTGCTGCATCAGGGATTGAGCCTGGTGAGCCTTCGCACCGGCTCCCTTGGCGTTGGCCTGCGCGGCAAGGCGCCCATCAGCGATGCACAGGGCAAGATTATCGGCCTGGTCTCGGTAGGCTATTTGCAGGACACGCTTTTCAAGCGCCATCTGGCACAGCGCGGATCGGTCGTCTTATTCCTGGTGCTCGCACTGGGCGTTTTGTTTTTTAGTGCATGGCTGTTTGCAAAAGGTATCAAGCGTCAAATGTTCAATCTGGAACCGATCGATATCTCGCGCCTCGTCAGGCAGCAGGAAGCGGTGTTCGAATCGATCATGGAAGGCGTGGTAGCGGTGGATAGCCGTCATCGCGTAACTGCGGTGAACCGCGCCGCGCGCGAAATCCTTGGTGATCCCCGCGCCAGCAGCGAAATCATCGGCCTGCCATTCAATGAACTGGTCGGCCATCAGTCTTTCGATGAATCCGAAAATGCCAGCAAGGAAATCCGCGACGAGATTTTCCTGTTCCGCAATGTGCAGGTCATCGCCAACCGCGTGCCCATCCAGATCAATGGCAAGACCCAGGGCAGCGTGATCAGCTTCCGGCGCAAGGACGATATCAGCTCGCTCAGCCTGCAGCTCAGCCAGGTCAAGCGTTATGCCGATAACCTGCGCGTGGTCCGGCACGAGCACATGAACTGGATCTCGACCCTTTCCGGGCTGCTGGAAATGCGCCATTACGACGAGGCGCTGCAGCTGGCGAAGATGCAGTCCGAAACCCAGCAACGGGTGCTCGACTACATCTCGGGCACCTTCATGAATCCGCAGATTTGCGGCCTCTTGATCGGCAAGTATTACCGCGCCCGCGAACTTGGGCTGGAGCTGGTGTTCGACCCCGGCTGCCGCCTTGCCGAACTGCCGCAAGGGCTGACGATCTCGGAATGGATGTCGATCATCGGCAATCTGCTGGATAACGCCTTCGACGCGGCACTCAGCGTGGGCGAGCGCAATCAGAAAGTCTCGCTGTTCCTGGCCGATTCGGCGACCGAAGTCATCATCGAGGTGGCCGATACCGGTTGCGGAGTGAACGCGGAATTGCGCAATCAAATATTCGAACGTGGCGTCAGCAGCAAGCCGGGCGGCGAGCGCG
>Ga0316604_10000907_pt1 | contig 30383 bp, 37 predicted proteins | sample OWC_soil_day20_C_FD_207650 | JGI IMG/M metagenome (GOLD analysis project Ga0316604, IMG submission 207650) | Wetland soil microbial communities from Old Woman Creek delta, Ohio, United States - OWC_soil_day20_CT | ecosystem: Environmental > Terrestrial > Soil > Wetlands | place: USA: Ohio... | reverse complement strand
ATCGTCTATGGCGGCCTGAAGGCGGTACTGGGGCTGCGCCTTGATCAGGAAGAAGAATATGAAGGGGCCGACTTGAGCATCCACAAGATCACTTCGACGCCGGAGCGCGAGCCGAACTGGTAGTTGTTGATCCCGTGAAATAAAGTCTGTCGGAGTGAAATAAAGTCTGTCGGACAATTCTAGACAAGAAGCCCCGCGATGTTGCGGGGCTTCTTGTTCATGAGTTGGTTTGGACTAGCTAAATCGAAACTACGCCTAAAATTTCCGCTTATCGGCCAAAGCCGCCCTTGGGCCTCAGGCCAGCACCGGGCTGCAATGCGCCAGTTACCGGCCGCTCAGCCGCTGATGGCAGTCAATGGCCGCTTTCGTCATCTGCGTAGGACGGTACCCGACCCATTTCGGCCAGTCAGCTTTCTCCAAAGCTGCCGGTCAGCCAAACCCTGCTTAGGCAACTTGGAATGCTCAGAAGCGGCCACTGGCGAACTCACCCAATCGGCCATCAGCGGCCATTAGTCGAGCCGCTCGAAAGCTGCCGTACAATGCCATTGTCACTTTTAAGTCGATGCAGGGTTTGACCGAATGTTTAGTACTGTATGCGGGCTGATCGTGGCTTCGGATGTGGCTGAAAAGCAATGGCTTGAATCAATTCATGCCTCCTGGTTATACGTTGCACATTCGAGAAACCCTGCAATATTGCCATCTACTTCACGTTAGCCACCTGGTCATGACTTCACGTCTTGCTTCCATTGCTCCAGATATTGAAAACACGCTTGCGACATTGCCGCAGTCGCGCAGAACGACAATTGCACTGGAAGCCGCGCTATGGGCAATCAAGAAATTGGACGCTGATAGCGAGGAGACCAGTTCGCTTATAACCAGCAACGACCCAGCGCTAGCTGAGTCCTTCGCAAGGCATTACGACGCACTGTATTTCGAAACGGAAGACAGTAGCCCATCTGATTCGTTTAGGTATTTCTGCCTTGCCAGAGCAACAAGCTCCTTAGCATTCGCTCTTACTGCAAATGATAGTGAAGCCATTTACGAAGCAATCATTGCCACCGATGACGTACTCAGTATTCGAGAAATGCTCAATTCATAGTGTGGCGGCAGCTAACAATCCTATCCAGCGGACAGTCAGCCAGCTGCGCTGTCTGCCTGCCGCTGACCTCCAACGTTAGGCTTCCAATATGCTGCCCGAAGAAGAACTCAGTAGAGATTTCAAGAAGACTTGGATGGCATTCGCTGTCTCAAGCATCGACGAGAAGGGGCGCGAGCACCCGCTGCCGATTCGTCGGCGCTACTCGAAGCTTTTTGCACTATTGTTGGCTATGTTCTTGTGTGGATTTGGCGCTTCGAGAATCGGCGGCACCTTGGGCATGCTTGCTGTTGAGTCTGTGCTGGTTGTTGCTTTTGTCATGGTCGTTCTGGTCTACATCCACTCGTCGTCTCGTCGCCGCTCTTGGGCTTCTATTGGTGAGCGTCCGCCATTGGCTCGAGTGGAAATCAGCGGTCTTGCTCTAGGCGTGTCGCTCTTGGCAGGTCTCTTAGCAGGTGTCCTGCTGCTATGAAATGCCATCAGCTTAACCCGGCGCTCAACCTCGCTCATTTCAGTCGCTGGACGCTGCGCGATAAAGCCCCACAGCGCCGGTTAGCTCTACGTTCCTGAGCGTCCGCTTTGCAAACTCGGCAATGGCAGCAATGGGTCGGGTTGCGACCTACCTCTCTTCGATTTCATCGCCTGAAAGCGGACAATGAAATTCCACTTCCCGGAAGCAGCCAATCGTCACCACGTGCTCCCGACCCTTTGCAGTCATTCGCAGCCACCATAGGTCAACGGCAGGTTTCTGGGGCAAGCAGTAGTTCAGTGCGACGCACTTGCAATGCTCAGGAGTTGCTGCTCAAACTCGTCAGGCGAACTCATTAAATCAATCGTCTTAAATCTCATGCGATGCCCTTGCATATCAACATAAGCATCCAAAGCCTGGCCACACTGTGGATGTAGCAACATGCCTTCGCTGCGTACAATTCCTTGGGCATGCAATTTATCCTCTTGGGTGCGCAAGTAAGCATAGAGCTGATACAGGTAGCCACTACGCAGCATCTCTGATTTGTACTGAGAGTCGGTGAAGATGTGAGTGAATTTTGTGTCAATCACTAGCTTGAACTTTCGTCCTGTATGCACCAGTTCAATATCGGTCTGCATGCCCGGCAAATGCTCCGCAACACCTTCTGATGCTTTCCCAACTGGCCAACTCAACTTGCGCCCATGCTGAACTTGCCAGCCCTGTGGCACCAGGGTTATGCGTAAAGCATTGGCCGCAGCCTTTTCAAATAAGCGTCGTACCAAATGCACGTCCGCATCAATTGCAACCGCTTGGTTACTGCCTACCTGTTCGCTTGGGATGACCGCTTCAAATACCATCTTGGCCAAGCTCACCATCATTAAGTCGGCCGTTTCATTGCGACTGACTTGGTCGGTGGCCAGGGCTGCGCGCGAAGGTTTCTGGCTAGACACGCCCAAGCGTCCGAGCATTTGTGATAATGCACGGCACTCATGCATTACCTCTGGAGCATCCAGCATCATCGACAAGTAATCCAGTGCTGCCCGCACTAGCTGATTGCGCGCCGTGTCCATGGTGTGCTCTTCATAACGACAAGCCACACGGCCTTGCTCCAGCAATTGACCTGAGGCCGTGGCAAGCACATCAATACGCCCCCGCACACGCGAAAGCACAGCGTGTCGTGCTTGGTAGCCTCTACTTAAATTACGCCTCAGTCGCTGCTGCACCACCCGGACCAGCAGGCGCGCCAGCAACTCGGGCAAGTCACGTGCAGCTTCTGCTTCTACATTGGCTTCATCCTTAAAGCGCACCAAGTCCGCTGCATATAAAAACAGAAGCCAGATATTGCGCAGAGGAATCGTGGTCGCCACGCCTTCAAGCCTGTTTAAGCAATAGCGCTATCGCCTCATTCGCACGCTCTGGCGTGTCAAACCAGTATTCATTTAGCAGAGGGCCAATTTCTGAGAGCACCACCTCTGCAAACCATGCCTGCGCATCTGCCACCGGCTCATGCGGAGTGACATACGAATGGCCGATTTGAAACTGCGCCCCCAAAGCACGGTCTGCCGCAATTTCTTCGTTTAGTGCTGCCATGCGCGTTTGGATATGTGCAATGGCCGTCTTATCAATACCTTTGTCACTACACCAGTGCTGCCACGCGATATTCAAGCTAGGAGACAGACTCACAAAGGCAAAACGGCGGCGCAGCGCCAAATCTACCAAGGCCAGCGAGCGGTCAGCCACATTCATGGTGCCAATCACATACAGGTTCTCTGGGACATATACCTTCTCCCCACGTGACTTGGAATAGGCCAGCTCCATAGCATCGGCGCGCGAACGTTTGCTGCACTCCAGCAATGTCAGCATCTCCCCCAATACCTGAGCTGGGTTACCCCGGTTTATTTCCTCGATGATAAGTACATGCTCCACATCCGGCTGGGCAATTGCAGCCTGAACCACCTGCAAAAACAACCCATCCGTTAGCGTCAAGCGTCCGTCACCACCAGGTCTGTAACCACGCACAAAATCTTCATACGACAAGGCTGGGTGAAACTGCACCACGCGTAACTGTTCATCTGTTACGTTCTTCTGCCCAATCAATGCCTTGGCCAAGCGCTTGGCCAACCAGGTTTTGCCGGTACCCGGAGGACCTTGCAAAATTAAATTTTTCTTCGCTGCCCAGCGGTTGAGCATACTGTGCAACTCAACCTCTGGCACAAAGCAACCTTCAGCCACAATGTCCGCTACGCCATACACAGTGACAGGTGGCACTTGTTCTACTTCATCCAGAACATCGGCTTCGTCGTCAGCACTACCTCCATCACTTACCATGCAACCAGTTTCGATAAACCGGTCACGCCAGTATGGATGGCTCATAAAAAAGGAATAATCTTGCTGAGCACCATCAAAGGTAAAAGAAACCAAGCGGCGCGCTAATACTTCATCCTCCACCCGGGCGCGTGTAATGGTGGAACGGTAGGTGTAGAAATACCACTCGCGGGGCGTGGTCAAAGGCTCCCATGTCACGTCCACCGTTCGGCCATCACCATGGTTTTTGGTCACCGTACCAATAGCTTTGATTCTCATGGCACTAACCGCTTGCCCCTTGTTGTCAAAAGGGGTGCCCTGCTTGCGAACAAAAGTTGCTTTGATGGCAATACGGTCGCCGGCCTTCATTTTGTTCACCTGTTCGGCAAACTTATCTACGTGGCCGTTTTGCCAAATACCCTCGCGCAAGAAGCGTGGCATTTGGTCACCCTCTCCATCGCCCCACATCGCCCCAACAAACCAATATTGGGTGCTTTCTGGTTCCACATGTTCTTCGGGCGCATTGACTTCCTCTTCGTGCCCCTTGAATTTTGTGGCAGCGCTTTTAAACATGGATACTGCCTGCTCTTCTGTCAGGTCATCGGCTTGGGCACCCAGTTCTGTCAGAGCCCAAACACCATGTTTAGGCGCATACATCCAGCCCGCCTTGGTCATATAAAACCGCGCCCAAGCCGCGCGGTTCTCGAAAGTGGGCTTCCCGTTTTTATTGGTTTGCGCCATGTCTTCCGACGAGAGCCCTTCATGTTCGGCAATGTAGGCATAGACCTGCTTAGGGGTAGCTTGCCCGCCCAGTTGCCGCATGGCGCGATGCACAGGGGCGAAGTAACTGACAAACTGCGGAACACCCTCAATCTTGGTGTGGAATACGGACATGGTAGTAGGGATTCAATTCTTTCTGTCGATGTTAGCCTGTGTTTCGGGTTATGAAATGCAATATGGATTGAAGCAGGCTAAGAACAGCAATAATAACCCACGGTCATTCTTGGTTGCTTTGACCAGGGTTTTTCCCTTCGGCATCCGGTAGCTTTGTAGGCACAGCAGTCACTTAGGTGACAGCTATCTGACAAAAATAAACTTCCGCTTGTGGCCGGTTCGAGGCAGAGCAGGCGTCAATTTAGTTGCCGAATACCGGCCATTCGCCAAGGTTGCAGTACGCCCTGAGCATTGAAATTGGATAGGTGTCCCGACGGCCGCTCATGGCCGGAGGCGGACTTCCAGGCTCCTCACCTGAAAGCGGACACTCAGCAAACCGCTCGATCTCAATGGCCGCTTATCGCAGGAATGGCTGAACTGGCGCTACCGGCCAAAAAGAGACGTTTAACCCCAGAAAAGAAATACGTGCCTAACGACCGGTAACTGCTCTGTAACCAGCCATTCAAGTTACATCGGGCTACTATCGGTGACCAACTTGGTAAGGCACCTAGTATGGGACTTAACACATCTTTATTAAGGCTTCCCGTATCAGCAGCAACGCCTTTTGGCCCCCATCGGCAAGCTGATGCCACCACCATCCGGCAACTGCGGATGGCGTGAATTGATGCGAATTACCGGACTTCCCTGAGCTTCGCTCAAGCGCCGGATGGATGGAATGTCGACGCCTGCGCCGCACTCAATGACGACCATTCGTTGCGCACGATCCCGCCAGACATCCCAGTTGAGTCGCTGCAACGACTGCCGAACCGGCACCCAACGATCGTCGTTGAACATCAGAATGCTCGGACGAGCCGCGCGGCCACAGTTCGGGCACGCCGGAATCTCCCCAAGCCAGGCGCATTCTGCATCATCCGTAAGCGGCGCTATGTCATCGGCTGGCCAAGCGCCCTCGCCACACGGCGCACAACACTGAACATGATGAATCGAGCCATGAATCTCCAGAATCCGGTTCACCTCGAACCCGGCTTTCTGAAACTGTCCATCGACATTGCTGGTAACCACAAAGGCACCTTGCGGCATTTGATCCGACAGTTCCTTCAGGATGGCGAATCCGGCATGCGGTTCGGTCTGCCGATAGAGCGCGAGACGGTATCCATAGAATCCCCAGGCCAGTTTCGGGTTTTGCCGGAAAGCATTGGGATTGGCGATCGATGTAAATTCGATTCCCGCCGTGGCCAGCGCCGGATATGCCTGCCAGAATCCATCGTTTCCCCGAAAATCCGGTAGGCCGGAATCCACTCCCATGCCCGCTCCGGCAGTAATCAGCAGGGCGTCGGCACTTCTGATCAATCGGGCTGCCTGCTCGATCGGGTCGTTCATAGATCATCCTTCCATTCATTGTTTGGCGAGCGCCATTGCCCCGTCGTTTCATCGACCTCTTCGGATAAGCGCTCAGCCATGCGCACCATGCCATACGTCATCTCATTACCCCCCCGGTAGCGAAAACGGAGGCTGCCGAACTTCTCCTTGACCTGGGTAACAGTGATCGGCGGCATCTCGCCCAGCCTAACGGCCCCATCCAGCGCCTCGCACAAGCACGCGATCAGACGAAACCAGCCGTCACCGCATGCGAATCCCCGCCCCATTCCCTAGACTTCGACGGGCAGATACCTTTCGGCGAAGAGGCCGGGAAATCGTCGGCAAAGCTCATGATCCATCATGATCCAGTTCGTGGCGCATCTTGTGCTCCAAGTATCGATCACATGCATCCTCCTTACGCTGACGACAAGAAGTGTCGCACTCGACCAAGCGACAATAAATGTCGCAACACCCTCCTATGATGAGTTTTTCGCCAAGGAGAATTTGCCATGCCCTATCTCAGGGACACGCCGGAAGGATGGTTCCGAAAGCATCGCCGTGACATCCATGTGCTGGAATACGAAATTTCTGAGGATTTCGAAAAGCTGCCCTCCCGCCGGCAGGAAGCGCTCAGGAAGCAATACCGCAAGGACAGCCAAATATTGGATCAATGGATCAAGGCGAATTTGCCCAGCGTCGAACTGACCACTCTGGGGCCATTGGAGTACAGCGGCTAGATCATTGGCGGCCCGACCGTGAAGGTCGCCGACTTCGACGCTGGCGCTCGTGAAGCTTTCGAACAGCATTGGGAGGCCGGGCGCCCCTGGCGGGTGCGAGTCGAACCCTACGCCGACTGGGCTACGAAAATAGAGAGCGACCGCCTCCTGGATACGCCAGCTTGCCCAGAAAAAAGCTGCCGTTGGTGGGATACACCGCAAGGCATTATCCTCCTGAGCACTGACCGGGAGAGCAACTTACTCTCCCGCTACGATGCCGCCTGGCGCCTGAAACAGCTTCGCCCGGAATTCACCAGCGTAGACGTCCTCGCCTATCCCTATGGCGAGTACAACGTCCAGCCAGACGAGGGTAACGAGAAGATGTTGCTGGTCATTGCCTATGGAAGCTACAAGATTCCGGAATGGGCGGGCGAGGACTACAAGAATGACCCGCAGCGGCTCGACAAACTACGCGCTGCCCTGGAGCTGACCCGAAGCCACAAAGTCCGTGTGGTCGTTGACGACTTCTGACACCCTTCAGCGGTACAACTTCGCCATGCGCTTCGCCTGCTCGGCAAACTCGTCACGCAGCTCAGGCGGCCCCAGCACTTCCACCTCCTCGCCAAAGCTCTTCAACCATAGTCGAAGCTCCAGCGTATCGGGCACGCTGGCCGTCAGTCGGACAAAGTTCTCGTCGATATCCTCGATGACCTGATCCTCAGCGATCGGGGTCTCGCGTAGGTGGATTGCCAGATGGCCCATGAAACGGGCTTCGAGCGGCAAGGGTTCATCCCCGAAGACGAGCCCGAAGGCTCCTTGGGCAATGTAGTCATCCAGCGCAAAGCCGGCAGGCTTCGCCACAAGCTGCTCAAGTATCTCGGCGGAATGGATACGCTGCATCGCCAGTTGCCGGATGTCGTCAAAGCCAGCAAACACACAGACCAGATAAATGACCTGGTTGCGCACGACCAGGGCAATCGGATGAATCACGTAGTCGCGCACATCATCGGCCTCGCGGCCATAACTGATTTGCAACTGACGCTCCTGGAGCACCGCCTGATAGACCTTGGCCTGAACGTCCGCATCTATCTCGGGCGCCTTTTGCGGCAACCCACGCGGAAGCACCCGTATTTTCTCGGGCCAGCGCGAGATGCCGTTGCCGTGTTCGTTCAGCACCCGGTGCGCCGCAGAAAACCAGGGCCTTAGCGTGTCGACCGTGGAAGCCGGGAGCAGGCTGCGCAAATGGACTTCCGCCATGTGAAAAGCCAGCGCGACTTGCGGCTCCATGCCGGGAATATCGAACTGCTCGGCCGCCTCCTTCCAGGCCCAGCCTTGCGGCTTAGCCTGATCGGAAGTCAGCGGCAGCACTTCGGAAAGCTGGTTCAGATCGCGCTGAATTGTGCGCAGATCGATATTGAAATCGGCGTCTTCCAGCTTCTGCATCAAATCCGCCGTGCCGATCTTGCGCGGCAAGCGGGGAATCATGCGCAGCATTTTCCATTGGCGCAGCAGTGTGCTTTTCATACCGGGTTTGGTGCGTGGCATAGGCAATCCCTCTATCGAAAAACGACATTAATTGTCGTTACGGAACCTAAGATCATACCAAGCAACACGACAAAAAATGTCGCTTAAGACACCCAATAAATTACCGTAAGCCAACACCATGCCCAAACAATCACTCCGTACAGCCGCTTTCCTGATCACGACCTTGCTCGCCGCCGGGTGCACCTTAGAGCCGCCCAAGTGCTCTGACGACAGCACCCTCGACCTCGTACGCAAGATCCTGCTCAATAAAATGGACTTGAGCCTGAGCGATACCGAAATGCGGTCCATCCTCAAGTTCGAGTATCCCCGTGCCACGGCCATCGACGAAAAGATCAAAAAACTTAGCTGCGAATCGAAGCTGATTGCCGGCGACAGCATCGAGCTCCCCATCACCTACGAAAGCCAACTCGATGACCAGAACCACCATTTGGTCGGGCTCGGCCACATCTCGCTGTGGGACGGCGAAATGGTCGAGGGGGCCGTGCGCGAGAAACTGCAAAGGCAGGCCGTGGCAAAGAATGCATCGCCTTCGGTAACGCCCACTGCCGGCACCGAGCACCCGATCGCCGGGCTCTGGCGCGGCAAGCTGGAAGGCGATGGCGAAATGCAGATCACTGCCACTCGGGATGGCTTTGACATCGTACTCGACGTGTCGGCCCAGAACTGCGCCGGCAACATCGAAGGCAAGGCCCAGTTGATCGGCAAAACGCTCACTTTGCGCAAAAAAGAGAATGACCAGACCTGCACCATCACCGCCAATTTCAGCAGCGACCACGTTACGGTCTCTGAAGACGACTGCACGCTCTACCACGGGATGGCCTGCGGATTCAGCGGCACTCTGGAGAAGGCCAAATGAATGCGCGGTGCCGCCAACCGAAGTTCGATGGCCGCCACTTTCTGGGCCTGAAACTGGCCCAAGAGATTGTCGCAAAACAGTTGGTCGAAGTCCCCGGCGCACAGAGCACCGCCGACCTCAGGGCCTTCTCCAGCATCACCCCGGAGGCGATTCACTATCTTGCGCAGTTCGACTACATCTGGGTCGATTTTGCCATCGGCTATATGGGCAAGGCGCTGGCCCAGGAAATTGTCGCTTGGCCGGCACAAGCAATGAGTTTCAAGGACGGCATGGAAACCTCATCCGAAGCCCTGGCTTGTTTTCGCCTGTGTCCGGCCACGCTGCACTTCGGCAACCTCGGCGATGCCCTCGACCGGGATGCCGCGAAAGCCCTGAGCACCTGCGGCGGTGCGCTGGAACTGGCGGTCGACAACCTTGAGCCAGAAATCGCCGCCTTGCTCGCCAACCACTACGACCCGCTGGAAATCAGCGTTCGTCAGCCTGTTGCGCTGGCCAGCTTCCAGGCACTGGCAGAGCACTACGGCGACAAATGCAAGCTCCACCTAAACCAACCCGTAACGCCGGAACTGATGGCCGCCCTGCATGCCTCCCCGAAAAAGCGCGTCATCGACCTGACCCGCATCGCTCATCGCGCCTCTTATCAGACTTCGCTGCTACTCTGCGACGAGCAGTGCTACCCGGAAATGCTGGCCAGCCTTGATTTACCGCTGGCCATGAATGTAGGCCAGGTCCGATAATCCCCACCTTTAATGCCGACAACATCCCATGGCAAATCTCTCCAAATCCAAACTGCTGGCCTGGCGCCAGTGCCCAAAACGGTTGTGGCTCGAAATTCACCGCAAGGAACTGCTGAACTTCTCGGCCGCCACCGAGGCCACGCACCAGACCGGGCATACCGTCGGCGACATCGCCCGCCGGATTTATGACCCGACAGGCGAAGGGCACTTTCTGGATTTGAAGGAAATCAGCTTTGCCGAACTCCTCGCCCAAAGCGAAACCCTGAGCAAGACCGGCCATCAGGCCATCTTCGAAGCCGGATTCAGCGCCAACGGCGCACTGTCGTTGGCCGACGTCATGCTGCCGGTCAAGCAAGGCCGCAAACGCGCCTGGCGCATGGTGGAAGTGAAGTCATCGACCAGCCTCAAGGATTACTACCGCGACGACGCGGCCATCCAGGCCTACGTCACCCGCGCGGCCGGCGTACCGCTGGTCGGCATCGCACTTGCCCATATCGACAAGACCTGGGTCTATCCCGGCAAGAGCGATTACCAGGGTTTGCTGGTCGAACACGATCTGACCGAGGAAGCCTTTGCCCGTGGCGAAGAAGTGGAAGGCTGGATCGCCGCCGCGCAAAGCGTCGCCCGCAAGCGCAAGGAGCCGGCGATCGGCACCGGCGACCACTGTGCCACACCCTACGCCTGCGGCTTCGCCGACTATTGCAGCAGCCAGGAAGCGCAAGCCGAATACCCCGTGCACTGGCTACCCCGCATTCAAACCAAGGCATTGAAAGAACACCTCGCCCAGGGCACTGGCGAATTGCGCGATGTGCCGGACGAACTACTGAACGAACGCCAGTTGCGCGTCAAGTACTGCACCCTCAACAACGAAATCTGGTTCGATGCCGAAGGTGCCGCCGCCGACCTTGCGCCACACAAACTACCGGGCTACTTCCTCGATTTCGAAACCGTGCAGTTCGCTGTGCCAATCTGGAAAGGCACACGCCCCTACCAACAGATTCCCTTCCAGTTCAGCGTGCACCGCCTGTTGCGTACCGGCAAACTGGAACACCGCGAATTCCTCGACCTCAGCGGCAAAGACCCCTCGAAGAAATTTGTCGAGGCCCTGATCGAAGCCTGCGGCCAGCGCGGTCCGGTCTTCGTCTACAACGCCGCCTTCGAAACCACTCGCATCAAGGAACTGGCCGAGCGCTTCCCGAAACAGAAGAAGTCACTGCTCGCCATCAACGAGCGCATCGTCGACCTGCTCAAGGTCGCCGAAGCCCGCTACTACCACCCCAGCCAGCAAGGTAGTTGGAGTATCAAGAAGGTGCTGCCCGCCATCGCACCCGATCTGCGTTACGACGCGCTCGACGGCGTACAGGATGGGGGGGGGGCGATGGATGCATTCAAGAAAGCGATTGCAAAGGAATGCGCCGAAGGCAGAAGGCATGGGATTGATCAACAGTTACGGGCATATTGCGGGTTGGATACGATGGCAATGGTTAAGCTTTGGAAAAATTTCTCTAACCAAAATTAATGTCTAACTTACGCGCTTCACCAACATTACGACACCAGGCCGACAATACCCATTTTCACTAAGATCACTCCGTAGTCGGGCAGGAAAGCACCACGCAATTAGGTCTGCATCTACCTTGCGCAAAATCACAATAGTTTCCTCTATGTAATCCTCTACTACCTTTTCACCAGCAACTACTGTGGCCTTAACGAATAGTGGGAAAAAAGCCACACCAACTGCCGGCTGGCCATCGTCTGACATTGATTTCGATGCATCTTTCAAAGCCTCGCCTAATGACTTCTCGGCAAGCTCAGCAATTCGCTCAGAATTCATATTTAACCAACGAAACTTAGCCTCAATTCGTTCGGATTTTGTTCCGTGACAAACCCAGAGATCGCAACGCCCATTCTTAGTAATTGGTTCTGCTGTATTTCCCGTTTCAGAAATATCGGGTTCAGATTTTTCATGCTGAAACTCCTCAAGAGCTACTGCACCTGCTCGCCAGGCGGCAGCTGCCAACAGTCCAACGTTAGCTCGTTCAGTAAACCAATACGGTGCTTCACCACCCGACATTCGGCAGTATTTCTCAATTGCAAAAATCCACTCCTCTAACAGCCCCTCCCAGTGACCAAGCGTCTTCTTGCGTTTTACCTGAAAATCAGAAATCGTTTTCATAAGACAAGCTCTCTTAAAATTTTGATTGTATGACAAAAGTTTTTCTCGACGACGTCCGCATTACCCCCGAGGGCTGGGTTCGCGTCTTCTGGCCGGACGAAGCCATCGCCTTGCTGAAAACCGGCGAGGTGACGCATCTCTCGCTCGATCACGACTTGGGCGATGAGCAGCGCGGCACCGGTTACGACGTGCTGCTCTGGATTGAGGAGGCAGTTGCGGTCGACGGCTTCAAGGCACCGGAAATCACCGTGCATTCGGCCAACCCGGCGGCACGGCAGCGGATGGAGGCGGCGATTGCCGCCATTCGGGCGCGAGAGTCTGCGACTGGCTGACCAGAGTCGGCACCGGCCCGGCAGTCGCTGGGCAAAAGCGAAGTAGCCCACACTGCTGTCAACCCGCAGCGCAAAAATAGCTGGGGGTTGCTTGCGACACTTTATGTCGCCATCTCTCATTAGACTGCGGCGATCAATCCACCAGGAGCACCCATGTCTCAATCACCAGAAGTACCGCCAGAGGACGAATGCGAGGGTTTACGTGTCGGCATCGTGGCCATTGGCGGTGCGGGAATTTCCATTCTCACGCATCTGAAACCGCATTTCCCGTTCCCGAGCCGGTCAATTGCCATCGATCTCAATCAACTCCCTCTTAAGAGGTCGAATGCCGATCACACGATCCTTGTCGGAAAGAGCCAACTAAACCCCAAACGTAGCGACCGTGTCCGCTTTCTGGCCAAGGCAGTGGAGGCGCGAATCAGGGACGCTGCCGAGGGCCTTCATTTGGTGTTTCTACTGTGTGGTTTGGGTGGAATGGCGGGAACTTACATCACCCCATTTGTTGCCGACGTTCTTCGCCGGATGAATATCCTGACCACTGCAGCAGTAGTCATGCCCTTCGCTTTCGAGGGCGCATCCCGCCATGCCGTCGCCCGCAAGGGCCTCGCTTCCCTTCGAAACCATGTTGACGCTGTGTTCGCGTTGCCGGGCGTCTTTGAGGTGGGCAAAGATGAAGAGGCGCTTGGACTGGAGGAAGCCATCCAGCAACGGCGTACCTCATTCGGCGTTCTTTACAACGGCATTTGCCACCCATTTCTGACAGACTTCCAACTGATCGGCTTGGATTTCGAAGACTTACGTACTATCCTCTCCCTGACTGGCCAAGCTAGTTTCCGACACGTCGTCGCAGGCAAAGATGTTCCCCTGCAACACGCAGCAAGAGACGTTTTTGAAAATTGTCTCAAAGAGCATGCGGGTAATTTCCGCCCCCAAGGGGTATTTGTGTCATTCGGAATTCATCGTCGAGAAGCCAAAATGCGCGACATCAACGACGTGATCAATGTCATGAAGGACTACATGACCGACGATACGTCGATAGTCATGGGTTACTCACCGAACCCTGATGAGGGACAAGCCGAGTTGGTGTTTGTCTTTACTGGGCTGTAGATATAAAGAGAAACCTAAACGGATAGCGACGCCCACCCGGAAGTGTCTGGTTTCCGATAAAAAAGCCGCCATCGCCAATGCGGGCGTCATCAGGCAGCATAGGGTCGGGTACCGTCGCACGCAGAGGACGAAAGCGGCCATTGACTGCGATCAGCGGTTGAGCGGCGGGTAACTGGCGCATAGCTGCCCGATTCTGGCCAGAAGCCCAAGGTCGGCTTTGGCCGAACAGCAGGCAGGCAAATCAGTCGGGCAATCGAAAATAATTCTGTCACACATAGAGCGCCTGGCACTCCGCCGCTTGGCCGTAGGTTACCTATGAAATATTCCGGGCAGTGTCGAGCGTAGCCATTCTCGATCATTGTTGTAGAGCCACTGAAATCCATTTTGAGGCAATCGACGAATCGCTTTGATCGGCAACTCAGGGTGGTCGCGTAATGCAGCCATGAATTGTTGCCGATGCGTCAGAGTTTCCCTCCGAAGTCTCTCTGCCTCCCAGCGTTTCCGCTGCTCGGGGTGAAGGGAAAGATAGTCTTTGATGAAAGTGCGACGAACGCCAATGGTCTCTGCGATTTCATTCCTGGGGCAACCTTGTGCCAGTAGACGACATAACCGTTTTTCTTTATCCGTGCCGATGATACGGGGGCGGCGCTGCCGATCAATGCGCTGTTTGTCGAGAAAACGTATTGCCGAGGTCGCTGATGTGTCGACAGCCTTTGCGGCCTGCTGGATGGATACCTCGTTAGATACAAGGTGCATTAACAACTGCTGGTTATCGCGCAACTTTTTCTCGCATGCGCGCGTACCTTCTTCCATGAGTATGGCCTGCGTGTCGCGGAATACACGTTGAAACTCGGCGTAGTCGTCAAACAGAAAATTTAGCAACAAAATATGTTTAAGCGGATGCCGATGCCCTGCGGCTTGACGCAACGAGTAGCCAATGAAGCCGCCATTTGCGCCCTGGATGTCGCCACAAAACTCTTTGCCAAAGGAGTCAAGGATGCTCCCGAACTTCGTGAGAAACGCATCTCGCAAGGTGTGTAGTCGAACTGTCCCGTCGAAGGCAACCCAGCCCCGCGATTTTGCCTGCCTTAGATAGCACCAGCGTAGATCACCGTCTGCCATGTGCTGCTCGCTATCTCTTGAAATCGTACTGCCCCAACTCGTTATTCCAAGAAGCGCTTTGCAGTCAGCCGGCACTGGCTTGGTTTTAGGCTCTCGCCGCGCAAACTTCTCCGGTAGAAAGAGTCCGTTGATTGCTGTTCGTCCGAATGACACCTCCAAGGTATGAAGAGGTATGCGATGTGACTCACAAATGAAAGCGCTTGGCAGTTGATGGGCCAATTGCCACCAGCCTGTTCCAAGGCGTTGTACTTGGTCATCAAGACACTCTGGGCACCACTTCAAGGGCGCGACAACTTCAAGCCCGCTTCTGGTTAGTCCGAGAAGTCCGCGTGCTTTCGAGTTCTCGACTCCAAGAAGGCATTCCACGATTGCCGCCTCTTGCTGTATTGACAAAAAATGAGCGTGAAAACCGAATACGGTTCGCAATTTCAGAAGCTTGGTGGTCTCTTCCACCGTTCTTTTGGTATTCGCGGCAAACCGTGCAAGGTTGAATGGAATGTCACGTTGCAGACCGGCGCGAGGGTGCTCGAAAAGCAACTGACTGGTTCTGTGCGGGTCGGTTTCGCAGTTCAGGCGATGGAAACGAACAACCCAACTGTAAAGTGATTCGTCTGGCTGAAAGCACTGGAATACATGGCCCCAGTCCGAATAGGGCGCATCCCTGGTACTTTTGCCAGCCATAGTGATCTCCCGTGGGACCTGACTCCGATAAATGTAATCCCGGCGAATCGCCCAAACAAGTATGGGATTGCAAAATACGTGGAGACAGGGAGGGAGATACTACGCTGCGCGACTGAGTTGCTGATTGTTTGTGCCATTCAGCCAGAAGTCCAATGCCTCAGTCACTGATTCAAAAAATATCGCGAGCACCATGGCATAAATTTGAACGGGGCCCCTTGAAATGGTAATGCAATCAATCGGCCCAAAATGAAACACCGGTCCACGGCTTGGCAGTGTCGGGAACTCCTGTCGCAGCCAAGCTGCTGGGAAGCTTTCCATTACGAAATGAAACAAGTGACGCGGCTGAAACTGACCACCCATGCAAAATCCCCAGCGTTTCGACAAATCTCGAATTCGGCTCCGCGCGACAGTTTCTGACAAGCTTTGGCCTTGCTCGATAAACCCCAAAAGTATCTGGCAATAACGCCTCAATATCGTCGAAGACGTTAGATCAGCGAGGTCCCGCTGGCTGAGAACGGCGGCAGATCCATGCTGCGTCAGTGGGGGTCGCAGGTATTGCTTGCTGCCGCGCTCTCCCCTAAGCAGTTCGACATGGTGTTCATTGCAAATAAGTGAGCCGGGCATCTGATGATCCCGATGCCAGAAGCTGACACCAGCAGTCTGAGATTCATGTTCTGCACAAACTGGGCAATAGCGAGCGTCTCGACGAAATATGCGGGTTCCAAATTTGTTCAGGATGTCCTGGTTGAGCAAGTCCCTATGCCGTTGCGTGACTTTGTCATCGACCACCGCTCTATGCAGGTCAAACAAAGAATGGCGTTCGACGAAGGTGCTGAGGTCAATTCCATTGGCAGTGGCAAGCGCTAACACTGGAGGATGGCGCTTTCCGTCAATCCCATGGTGTAACTGCAGCATGGTGAGAAGCTCATAGCTACTTCTGGCGCCGTTCAGGAGGGTCAAGCGACCTAGGTAGCCACAGACAAACTCTTCGGGGTTTGGTGTTGCGATAACGAGATTTGAAATAGGTAAAGCCATCTATTGGAACCCAGTGATTTGCTGCAAACGATAACACTGTTGAGCTTATCGATAAACGAGTTAAGTTGAAAAAATAGTGATAACTTTAAATTTTTCTATATATACGTGCAATACATTGCATATACAAACATAACTAAATGAAAACAAGCAAAAAATACAAATTTTGTTAGTAACTTTAATGATTGAAATTTCTCGTCTATGATCCAGATAGATCTTCTCTGGAACGAAGGATTGGGCGGTGGCTTCGATGGCAGGTGCAAAGCGAAAAGATGTGGCAAGGCTTAAAAGGATCTACTCGCGACAGCGAGAGGCACGATGGGGGGCTGACTATCTGCCGTCCATTTTCGCGACACCGGCAGAAGCGCCCTCAGTGTCCCGGCCTTCTATCCTGACCCCGGCAAAACTCGGTAGGGACTTCCATGCGCTATCGATCCCCGAGCGAACCTTTGCATTGCTGGCCCTCTACTGTCCGAGTGTCGTCGATATTCATGAGCAAAAGATGCTTCATACCAATCCGGCACCGCATCCAACGTTCGGATTTCCGGGGGGCACTGGTCAGTGCTACCAAGAGCTACCTGGATTGATTGCCGTGGCCGATAAGCTCGGATTGTTGGGGGAATTGCCAAAGCTTCACATTACGGATCCCAAGGATCACACGGTCAGAACGCTGGTTGTTCCTTACATTGGTGATTTTCTTCTGTATTTCCGAGCGTTTGCGTCATCCGAAGTGTATTGCGTCAATTGGTCAGTAAAGGACAAGCTTGATGCTTTCAAACGGCCGACTATCGGTAATAAGGCGAATTGTGAACAGCCTAAAGATGTTGAGCACATCCTGATTCGCCACCAGTTGGAAGAGGCTTACTACAAAGCTGGAAATATTCGAACTATCCAGGTTGCGGCGGAGCAAATTCCGAAGGCGCTTCAAGCCAATCTTGAGATGTGCTTTGTGAATCACCGCAGAAAAATTCCCCAGTCCGAGATCGAACAAGATCTGATTATTTCGCGCTTTCGAGCCGCGATAGCGCAGGGTATTCCCCCTTCTGAAATATTGAAAATAGATGTGGCCGCGGGGCGGATTTCAGTTGCGGACGGAATTTCTCTCTTTTTCAAGTCGATCTGGGAGCGAAAGCTGCGTGTCGATATGTTTCACGATATTTTTATTGATTACCCGGTATTGCCAGAGAAAGAGGATGTTCTGGATCGCTATGCAAGCTGGTTTGCCAAGTGACTTCAAGTGGCTGTCATGTTATTCGAGCACCCGAGGGCTTTGAGGGGCTACTGAAAGATGAGCATTACTACTTTTTGAAGAGTGCTCCAAACGGCCGAGTTTACTTCGTGCATTTTGAAGGGCATGAAAACAACAAGCCGCGGGCCACGTTAATCTGGATTGATCGTAAGGAGTTAGAGACGGCGATTACTTCAGGGTTGATTGTTCGTGAGCGAGGGGGCTACCTCCCACCCTGGCTGAGCGAACTGGAGGGGCAGAGTTTGGCCGAGCTTGACGCAAATCGACCGAAAGCGAAAAAAAGCTATAGCGAGCGAATTGGGCTGCGCTTAGTCCATCTTGAAATAGCTTTGGCAAACGAGTCGCGGATATGGGAAGCGGAAGATCCAAAGCAGGAAATCAATCGCTATGCGGCGCTGTGTGAACCGAGGCAGCACGAAACGCGGTTCAGATTGAGCTTCCTTACATTTCTGGCATTTGGCAGAAACCGGATGGCGCTTCTGCCACCATTTCATCGTGCGGGGCACTGGGAGCGCAAGTCCTCACATAAAAAATATGGCCACCCCGCATTAGCTAAAGGGAGGCGCACGGGGCGAAATCTTGATGACGAAACGATCAAGAAAATGGTTGATATCTTTCCGAAACTTGCAAAGGTCGGAAAAAAACTATGTGAGATTTACGAAGAGATCATGCGTAAGGTCTTTAAGTGCGAGGTGACAAAGTCATCGAAAGGCGTTCGCTGCTATCAGAGAGCAGATAGCAAGGCTGTGCCAACCTATAATCAGTTTCGCTATCGCATCATGCAGCGGTATGGAATCGAGTTTGCCCACATCCGATTGTATGGCCGCGTGCGCAGCCGCTCGAAATCTCCTTCTGAAGGACGTTTTTCTGAGGCGGTCGGTAATCTGTGCGAGCGGATTGAAGCGGACGGCTATTACACAAAGGAAAATCCAACACCGCTTGTCAAGGGCGATAAGTTGATTCCGCTTTGTGTGGTGACCAGTCGTGATGTGCTCTCCGGTGCGAAGTTGGGTATCGGTTTTCACTATGGAAAAGAGCGAGCCTCGGCTTATCGGATGATGTTGTTTTCGATGGCGGTCCCGAAAGTCTTTTTCTGCAGCCTATTTGGTATCAAGATTTCGGAGCACGAATGGATGAACCAAGGCCTTCCGCCATTTCCGATCTTCGATCGTGGCCCAGGTGCAAAACGAAACCTCGTTGAAGAGTTCGAGAGCAAGTTTCCCATTCGTGAAATGTCACCGTCTTACCAGGGGCAATCGAAAGCAACTATCGAGTCTTCACATCCACGCTCCAATAATATACCAGGGGCTCCAGCTTGGTTTAGGAGTGAACTGACGCCGGTTCAGTTGGCTAAGAAGGAGATCTGTCGATTGATGGGATTTAATGATTCACCTAGCTCCGAGGCCCGTATTCAGGCTGATCGACGTATGGCAGAGGTATATCCGACGCCCAATGCCATATGGAAACATTTTTCAGGCCGTTTTAGGACCTCAGAGCAACCAATGTCCATTGATGATGCGGTTCGAAACTTTCTGACGCCAGTCGAAATCAAGGCATCGAATCAGGGTTTTACAATGCATGGCCAGCCCTATAGCTGTGATACCACGGTCGCGCAAAAGGCGTTGAATGGTATTGCCCGAAATGGCCAGACAATTACGTTAAAGGGGTACGCGCTTGATATGTGTGTGCGCTATATCTGGATCGAGATCGATGGGGCGGTGCATCTTTCAGAAGCGAAACTGATCTTTCGGGACAACGAAGAAAAGTTATTCATTACCTTGTCGGAGCTTATTGCTTGGGAAGAGGCGCGCGCGGCTATCAACTCGGAGATGCAAGGGCACAGAGAAGCAACGCAGACTGAGTACGCTAGGCGATTTGAGGAAAGCACTGGCGCAAAATGGGATTCGACTGAGCGCGTTTCGGGTAAAAAGCCAGCCAAGTCGCGAAAGGCTGCTTGATGAGTCGTATTGAAAGTCCATGGAGTAGTCGGTTTGAGCCCCTGATAAGCGATGAGGAAATTGTCCGTCGGGCCAGAGTTGTTCTGCCCTCGCTCATCGACCTAAGGAACATGTCAGTCGAGCAGGCCTGCGCGCAGTTGAATGGATATTTTGACAAAATTTATGTGCCGACCGAGCAAGGAGTGAGCATTCTGCGTCAGTTATTACAGGTGGCGCACGCACATTGCACTATGAGATACGGTAGTGATCTCGACTTCGCGCGCCACGTGCATGAGCAAAGTGCGCCGTTGCCGAATATGTTCCCTCCGTTTTGTCTGAGTGGGCTACCCGGGGTTGGGAAATCAGTGCTCATGGATGCCTTCCGCAGAATCTTGCCCGAACGTTCGGTGATCAGGAATACGGCATGCAACACGGATTTTCCATTGGTAGCGTCGTGGTCAATTCAGATCAATGCGAATGCCTCCCCTGTGGCAATGTTGTCGGCCCTCTCTGGTCTCGCAGAGTCTGCTGTCGGAGATCTACTGAAACGCGCCAGAAATCGGGCATATAGGGATGGGGTTTCGTTTTCAATTGCAGATGAGTTCCAGTTCGCCAGTCAAAGCGCTGGCGCTAACGCAAACGTTACCAAGTTGCTCCTCTATCTGGGCTTGCTGGGCATTCCCAATATTTACATCGCAAATTTCAGCTTGTTGCGGAGATTGTTGAGACGTCCGAAGGAGGATCGGGACAGACTGCTATCGCGTTTGCTGATCCTTAGGCCGGTGCCAAAGGAAAGCGACGATTGGCTTGCTATGGTCCGCGCTTATAAATCAGCAGATCCTGACATGTTTGTTTTTAATGAACGTCGATGTGCCGATGAACTACACAATCTCACCGCAGGAATAAGTCGAACCTTGGCAAGATTGCTTGTGCTTGCCTATCGCAACGCACGAAACAGCAAGTCAAAAGTCGATCTAAACGCAATATTCAATGCTTATTCGTCCACTGAGTTCACACTGGCGCGGCGAGACGTAGAAGCAATCGCGCGGCAGGTTATTTCGAGCAAGCCAACCAAGGGGGGCGAGGATTTTTGGTGTCCTATAGAAGGAGGAAACCTTATCCAAACGCAAACTCGATTGGATGCCTCTGGAGCTCAAGTCGCCTCAATTTACTCAGCACTCACCCGCAGTGAGCAACAAGCCGTCAAATTGATCAATAAGCAACTCCAAATCAATCCTTGCACTGAAAAGGTCGTCCCCATGAAGCGGCAGACAAAGGTTACCGCTGAGAAGCTGGCCGAAGATACTGAGTGGCTATTGGACGGACTGTGACCAATAAATGAGAGGTGCAGGCATGAGCAATTTACGCATGGATCGTCGCCAACGGGGAAATGCGCAATCCTTGGAGGTTATGCTCAAGCGAGCGCAAATACAATTTACACAACGAATCCAGAAGTCGCTTGAAAGGCTCGTGATGCAGCTAATGGCGCGCCAAATTGCACCCGGCAATTCCGAGATTGCTTTGGGCGAGCAAGGTCTTTCAAAATCATCTGTTCGAAAGGTCTGACAGTGCGAGTGCAATACGATGAGAACAGCGATGTGCTGTACCTGCGTTTTTCCAGTTCTCGGCTAATGAGGAATCGTTCAAAGGATCCGTTGATCGAGGTTTGGTTTGACGCCGATGATCGATTGATTGAGGTGACTGTGCACGCTGCAAAGGCTTATAAACACTGGCCTATCGAGGAGTTATTGCTTACCTCCTCAAAGCAGGCAGCAGATTAAGTTTTCGTCTGGGAGCACTTAGTCAATGGCAATCTTGGTCTTGCTGCCCGGGCTCGATGGAACAGGCCAATTGTTTTCCGATTTCATTGCCGCCTTGGGGGCTTATGTAGAAGTTATTGTGGTCTCCTACCCCAACGACATACCGTTGGATTATTTGGAATTGGAAGCGATTGCGCGCTCGCTGTTGCCACAAGATAAGCCATTCTTTCTTCTGGCCGAGTCGTTTTCCGGACCAATAGGAATCAGCATAGCTGCCTCGCCTCCCCCTGGCCTGCTTGGGTTGATTTTGTGCGCTTCCTTTGCACGCAATCCTTTGCCGGCACTTGCACCGCTACGACTTGTCCTGCCGACCCTTCCGGTGGCTGTACTACCGATAGCATTGCTCAGTTTTTTCCTACTCGGTCGTTTTTCAACACCCGCGCATCGTTCATCGCTTGCGAGGTCGCTCGTTCTTGTTGCACCAGCGGTACTCAAGACACGCGCTAGAGAAGCGCTTTCGGTGGACGTTTCAGACTTGCTTTCAAGGATCACGATTCCTGTGCTTTACCTTCGAGCCAGCGAAGATCGTGTCGTACCCAGAGCCTCTTCGGAACTAATCGTTTTGCAGCTTCCGAAAGCTAAAGTCGTTGAATTTCCGGCACCGCATTTTTTGCTTCAGGTACTGCCTACTCCGGTGGGTTCAAGTGTCGTTGAGTTCATGCAATTTTCCGAAAATGGCGAGCGGGATCAAGCCATCGCAGAACTACTGGTCTTGGTAGAGAAAATTGTTCAGGAGTCTGGCGACCCCAAGGGTTTCAATGCTGCAGCCTGGCTAAATCAATGGCTAGCGACCCCTTGCCCGGCATTGAATTCGGCTATCCCATATGAATACTTGAAGACTTTAAGCGGACGGAAGCAACTGGCTGTGCTGCTCTCAAGAATGCAATCCGGCGCATATTCTTAGCGGGTGGATATGAAGAGCTCAAGAGCTTGCGGTGGATACGTCTTCATATGGAATTGGTTTTGGATGAGCCGCTATGATTGTTTTTTTGGACATTGATGGGGTTCTGCACCCCGATCCCTCGATAGCAGAGGAGGCCTTCTGCCAACGACACTTGCTATGGTCGATACTGTCTGCGCGGCCAAATGTGCAAATCGTGATTTCCTCCGACTGGAGATTTCATCACTCACAAGCCGAGCTTGCGGAATTCATTCTGCGCGACGGCGATCCTTCGCTAAAACCTCGCTTTATTAGTATGACGCCGGTGCTTCCGGGCGCCAAGCATGAATACGAAGGGCGTCAGCAGGAGTGCCTTCTATGGCTGAATAGCAATCACGCCAGTGATCGCCCCTGGTTAGCCATTGATGACGTCGCTGGCAATTTTACCTATGGCTCGCCCCATCTAATTCTAGTTGACCACCGAACAGGTCTGACTTTGCCCGACGTTGAACGGGTGCTTTCACGCGTGCCTATAAATTGATAAATCTACAACGATGACTAAATCGAATCGTCGCAAGCGCAAAGCCCTTCTGGCAGCGCAACAACAGGAAAGGATGAGTCGTGTCGGCATTGAGCATGTCACCCCGACCGACGGCAATATCTTCCTGGACCTCGGGTTCCCTCCAGAAGAAGCAGCGCTTCTGAAAGCCGAGGCGGACGCCAGGATCGATGCTGAGCGAGCCGTCAAAGCACATAGTAAATCTGTAGAACTGCTGGATGTTGTCAGCCTGCCCGGCGGACGACGCGGCACTGTGGTCGAGGTCCCCGATGCCAAGCACGCCCTGGTTGAAATCGTAGGCGCCAGCGGGGTAACGCAAGATCTGATTGCGATTGACTTCGGCGGCCTCGAGGTCGTGGCGAAAGCCTCATCCTCAGCAAGACCACTTCGGTGTGCCGACTCAACATCGGTAAAACGGCTCACCACGAGGTTGAACATAGCCAGGTCTCGAACCTGATGGGTGTTCTGTAGGTGAATACGGATCGCCCAGATGTCCTTTGGCTTCAGCAGTGGCTTCTGGCCGACTAGCTTGACTTTATTCCAAGGCTCCCGGTGTTGATCGGATTCCATGTCAGACTCCTTCTGTTGTTGATCGGAGTTTGATTGTTATCCTGCGGGTCGAACGTCGGCTTACTGGCGAAGAAGCCTACTGACCCTGCCGGCCATCAGTAGCCCATTCAGGGAGCCTGGCTGAATTGGTCCCCCGTGCAATTTGAGTCATACTTTGATTCATGCCGAACACTAAGCCATCTATTGCGGAAATATTGGCGTCCATGCCCGATGTCGGTGAGGACGCTGATTTTGCGCGAGTTGACGACAGTACGGACAAGATGCTCGCGGCGAGGCAAATGCAGAAGCTCATGACGAGCGCGCCCAGCGTTGAACAGATGGATCTAAAAGCATTGATTGAGGATGGCCGGGCAGGTGGCGAGATACTCGACGCAATGATCGATCAAATGAACAAGGTGACAGCTAGCGCCGAGGCTGCCATTGACGACGCGCTGGCCGAAGTCGATAGATCTAACCAGCGAATCGAAAGTATGGAGCGGAAGGCGAATGGAAAAGCAACGTAAGAAGCCAGTGAGTAAGCTAAGGGGCCTCCTTCATTGTCCAGACCAGCCTCCTGTACCGGTCGAAGAAATGTCAATTCTGGCACCCCGAAATATTCGCAATCGCTATACCGCTATCGAATTGATGGCGCAGTGCGATCCGAATGCAGAGATGGCAGAGGACCTGAAGGCGTGGGATCAAATGGTTCCGGTTGGACGTGAAATTATCCAGTAACCCGCCCGTTGGAGCTCAACTAGGGTTTCTTAACCGGCAGGGGTTGCTTCAAGTTTGGGCTGCCACACACAAGGCAACTTATTCAGTGACTGTTTCGTGAGCAAGGACCGGGAATCGCGGTGTTGCAATGACTGCTTAGTAGCAACAGCCTGAACGCGTACTCCCGGCCAACTGCAGTCGGTCGCGGTCCCTACAAACCGGACATTCAAATGGCCGCTCCGCTCAGATAGCTGCTATTCATCACAGGTTTGACGGAGCTGTTTAATTTCAATTCAACAGGATAGCTGCGACACAAAATGACGCTAGTTGAACAATAATGACATCCAAGATGGATTGCTTTCCTGCCATCTACCTCAACAAATGGAATCGGTCATGCGCTCATTTTCAAAATCAAAACTCCTTGCCCTGCGACAATGTCCAAAGCGCCTTTGGATGGAAGCTCATCGCCAGGACTTGCGAGAAGACTCAGCCAGCACAGAGGCAAGTTTCCAGGTCGGCTTTCAAGTTGGCGACATTGCGCGCCAGATCTATGATGCCAGGGGAGATGGGGCGTTAATTGACGTCGGAGGCGAAGGCTTTGACCGAGCATTCAGTCGCAGTGCAGAACTACTTGAAACCGCTCAGCCCATTTTTGAAGCCGGTTTTTCAGCCGGTGGCGCACTGGCCTTCGCTGATGTCATGCTGCCGGAAACAAAAGAAGGAAAATTGGCCTGGCGAATGGTCGAGGTGAAGTCTTCGACCAGCGTCAAGGATTACCACCGCGACGACGTGGCTGTTCAAGCCTACGTTGCCAAGTCTGCCGGTGTTCCTCTTGAAGCCATTGCACTGGCCCACATCGATAGTTCGTGGGTTTACCCCGGGAACAGTGATTACCAAGGTTTGTTAAAGGAAAACGATCTCACTGCAGAGGCCTTCGCCCGGCGTGAAGAAGTTGAAAGCTGGATCACTCAGGCACAAAACATCGTTGCTGAATCTGCCGAGCCGGCCATCACTATTGGCGCTCACTGTGACACGCCATTCGAATGCGGATTTTTCGGCTATTGCAGCCGTGATGAGCCGAAGCCCGAGTTCCCGGTTTACTGGCTCCCGCGATTTGCCTCTGCCAAGGTTCGGGAACTGGCTGCCGAAGGTGTGGATGATCTCAGGCACGTGCCGGACGAACTGCTTAACGGTAAGCAACAACGGGTCAAGAAACACACCCTGGCCGGCACAGTCTTTTTTGATGCCGAGGGCGCTGCCGCAGACCTTTCGCCACATCAACTTCCAGCGTATTTCCTGGATTTCGAAACCATTCAGTTTCCCGTCCCGATCTGGAAAGGCACCCGCCCGTACCAACAGATCACATTCCAGTTCAGCCTGCATGTTTTGTCAGTCGAGCGCAAACTTGCACATACGGACTTTCTTGATCTCTCGGGTAACGATCCGTCCGAAGCTTTCGCGCAAACATTGGTCAATGTCTGCGGCCAGCACGGGCCGGTATTCGTCTACAACGCCGGATTTGAGAAGGCTCGCATTCGCGAGCTTGCCGAGCGTTATCCTCAACTGAGCGAATCACTGCTCGCCATCAATGAACGCGTGGTTGATCTTCTTCCTGTGGCAAGGGAACGCTACTACCACCCCAGCCAACAAGGAAGCTGGAGCATCAAGAAGGTGTTGCCGGCGGTCGTTCCCGAACTTCGTTACGATACCCTAGATGGTGTTCAGGATGGTGGGATGGCTATGGAAGCCTTCCTGGAAGGCATTCACCCAGACACGACCGTTGAACGCAAATCTGAAATCCAACAACAACTCCTGGCCTACTGCCAACTCGACACCTACGCCATGGTTCGCCTGTGGCAGGTTTTTGCCGGCCGAAACGACCTGAGGCTGTGAACCATGCCCAAACGTCCTGACTCTCTCGAAACGCTTCAGATCGCATTGGAATTGATACAACGCATTCCAAAAGGCCGTACCGTCACCGCAGCTGAACTCCGGCAACAGCTTTCCGATGCCGGATTTGAGCGTGATATGCGGACCATCCAGCGACAACTGGAAACGCTGTCGGAGTATTTCGACATTGACCGGGACGACAGCACCAAACCTTACCGCTATTGCTGGAAAGAACGGGCAAAAGGCTTATCCTTGCCAAGCCTGAGTGCCCAGGAGTCATTGTTACTTACCCTGGCAGAGCAACAACTGCACAATCTGCTTCCCGCTCGGTTGATGAAATCCATGGAAGGTTTCTTTATCCAAGCACACCAGCAACTTGGAGCCCAGGACAGCACAAAGCGCGAGCGAGAATGGCTAGAGAAGGTGCGCGTGGTCAGCACCAGCCAGCCTCTATTGCCGCCGAAGGTTGATCCTGATGTTTTTGAACAGGTCAGCAATGCGCTTTTCGCCAATCAGTGGCTGACTGTTGAGTACAAGAACGCAGCGGGTAAGCAGACCGAAAGCCGGATCATGCCATTAGGCTTGGCACAGCAAGGGCCTCGCATGTATCTGGTGTGCCGATTCGACGGCTATGACAACGAGCGTAGCCTCGCGCTACATCGCATTCTGTCAGCACGGGCCTCAACCTTCTCTTTTGAGCGCCCCAAGGATTTTGATCTTGAGAAATACGATAGCAACGGACGCTTTGCCTACGGTGATGGGGAATTTGTTCGACTGAGTTTCAGCATTGAGAAAGAAGCGGGGCTACATTTGCTTGAGTCGCCGCTTTCGGCTGATCAGCAGGTGGTGGAACTTGAAGATAGCTATGAAATTTCAGCAACTGTTGTCGATTCTGCGATGCTGGAATGGTGGTTGAGGGGGTTTGGAAATGCCGTTGGCGGTGTAAATAGAACCGCGGCATCATGATCTAAAAATATCTGAGCAACTGTATTTACAAAGACAAGGGGAAAGAAATGGCAATATTTACCGAAGCAGAATTGCAGAAAAGGGCTTTCTACCGAATTGCCTGGGTCTTATGGCATTTCTGGGAAGAGCAGAAAGATGATCCAAAACAAAGGGCTTCCGTCCACAGTCGGTTGTTTGATACCTTGATTCATAGGCCGTTGATACTCATTGGTAAATCCATAAATGGTGGGGGGCATTTCGAACATCTGGTTCCTTGCGCACTTCTACGTGATCGCGCATTCGAAATGTTTCACTATGGCAATAGAGGAGAAGACGCAATTGAGGACGTAGCTTTAATGCTCGAACGATTCCTTCGCGTCGCACATATCACCCGCGAGGAAGCGCGACTACTTGATCATGAGCTTGGATTGAAGACATCGATGCCGGAAGACTGGGATTTTGAAACTGGATCCGTTACGCGACGCTTGGAAGAGGCGAAGATCGCGTTGCACATAGAACGAAATTTTTCGACGGCTCAATAAAGCGACTTCAGGGGCAACTTAACCAAGGCGGAATGCGACACATGATGTCGGACGGATACACATACTGTTTCCATTACTTCATTGGAAAGCACGGTAATGAATCGCCGCACGTTTGTGAAAGCTCTGTCAGGGCTGCTTGCCCCAACGGGACTGCCAACAAAGGGATTTGCAGGAGAATCTTCTTTAACAGTTGAGGCCGGTAGCGCCGAATTACTTGTCCTGACAAAAGATACGTTTGATAGCGAAGAGTCTCCCCGTATTGGGGTAGTTACGGTAGGTGGAGCGGGAAGGGCTGTGCTTTTCAGCATGTACGACAAACTCCCCCACCTCCGCCGTTCAATAGCCATCGATTTCAATCCTGCTTCATTAGAAGTCGTAGCAGCAGATCGAAAGGTTCTGCTTGGCGAGTCGGCTGCGATTCGCCATAGAGATACTGAAGTACCGCGGATTTTTCATGCCAATAAAGCCAAAGCAGAAATTCACGAAGCCCTTGCCGACCTCGATCTGGTATTCGTAGTAACCGGAATAGGCGAAACGGTGCGCACGGTGATCACGCATCTTGTTGCTGAAGTGCTGAGAGAAAAGCAAACCCTATTCGTTTCGGTGCCAAACACTGTTTTTGAATTCGGGGGGAAGACGACGTTTGAGCAGTTTTATCGTGGAATTACATCCCCGCTTTTCGAACCTGGATTGATCACAATCGATCTTGAAAGTGTCGAGGACGTGATATCTAGCGGTGCTCTCTTGGCTCTAGGGTGTGGGAGCGCCAGCGGGGTAAATGCTGCAGAATCTGCTGCGCTTGCGGCAATCTCTCACTCCTCGCTGGGAATGCAACGTCTGCGTTCTGCATCAAGCATTCTTGTCTCAATAGAGGGACCTCCTAGGATGTGCATGAAGATGAGAGATATAAACACCATCTTGAATGCTATCAGGAGCTCTATCGAAGATGCTGCCCATGAGCAGCAAATTACCTTTGGTGCGACGTACAACGAAAATTTAATAAACGAATATCGGGTCACCATTTTGGCGGGAGAGGAGTCGAGCGCAACTCTCTCCCCATTCCGCGGGGTCTGAGATCACTACGGCGCATCCAGCGGGAGACGGTTCTTTCGCCGTTCAACTGATGCCGTGGCTCCGCATATAGCCAACGACCTTGGCAGCGGAAAACCCTATCGCGATTTTCGGACAGTCCAAGCCGGCGGCGTCACTCCGATACGGATCTCCGCCGTGCCGTACCAGCAGGTCGAACGCCCAGCCGGAATTGTTTTCGGCCGCGAGCATGATTGGCGTACGTCCGGGTGCCGGATACAGGTGAAAGCTGGCTTTTCTAAGAGTGGCGTTTGCAATCAGCGAAACATCAGCTGCTCAACCAAGTCTGCATCATTGATGGCAATCGCCGAGGACCGGAAATCGGCCGTAGCTGGGCTCGGGATTCGAGTGCGGCGATGGCTGGTTTCGCCTGATCGCCTGCTTGTGCATCGCATTGAACGAGGCTGTCGCCCGGGATGAGATGCCGCCGATCGTCGTTACCCAGGTTAAGGAAAAATTCGGCAGCCTTCGCTTTCGTTACCGGGGTGGTAACGAACTGACATACGGTATGGTGCGCATGGCAGAGCGCTTGTCCGAAGAGGTCGAAGAGACGACGGGGCTATGGCGCCCGAAAGACAGTGAATGTGAGAATGAACGATGAGTGATCTGATTGATCAGGCAGCTCGACTAATCAGCTGCGCCGACGCTTTGCTGATTACCGCCGGGGCAGGCATGGGCGTGGATTCCGGCCTGCCGGATTTCCGGGGGAACGAGGGGTTCTGGAAGGCTTACCCGGCGCTGGCCAAGGCGGGAATTCAATTTACTTCCATTGCCAATCCCAATGCCTTTCGGAAAAACCCGAAGCAAGCCTGGGGGTTTTATGGACACCGCCTGGCACTCTACCGGCAGACCGAACCGCATGCTGGATTCAGCATCCTGAAGGAGTTGGCGGATCAAATGCCGCAAGGCGCCTTCGTGGTTACCAGCAATGTCGATGGACAGTTCCAGAAAGCCGGGTTTGACCCGAACCGGATTCTGGAGATTCACGGCTCAATTCATCATGTTCAGTGTTGCACGCCATGCGGCGAGCGCGTCTGGCCAGCCGATGACATTGTGCCGCTTACGGATGATGCGGAATGTGCCTGGCTTGGGGAGATTCCGGCATGTCCAAGCTGTCGTCGCATGGCCCGCCCGAATATTCTGATGTTCAACGATGATCGCTGGGTGCCGGTTCGGCAGTCGTTTCAGCGGCTCAATTGGGATGTCTGGCGAGGTCGAGCGCAACGAATGGTGGTCATCAAGTGCGGTGCGGGTGTCGACATTCCATCCATCCGGCGCTTGAGCCAAGCCCAGGGAAGTCCGGTAATCCGCATCAACCCACGCCATCCACAGTTGCCGGAAGGCAGTGGCATCAGCTTGCCGATGGGGGCCATGAACGCGCTGGTGCTGATACGGGATGCCGGCAGGTTTAGGAGTGGAGCAGACCTTTGACCGATAGCTATTCGGCGAGTGCGAACTCGCAGGTTTGACGCTTCAAATTTAGGATGGGTTGAAAAGCGCTCCGCATCTGGCTTCGACAGACTATATTTCACGGAGAGAAATGTTAAATGCGTAAATCCATGGGTCCGACAGACTTTGCCCTCCTTTTGCTAATTTTCGACCATGCGAAAATGCGAGGTTTTGGAGCCACTGCTCCGACAGACTTTATTTCACGGGATCAGTTGGTAGTGATCGGAAACAATAAAGTCTGTCGGGCGAGAATAAAGTCTGTCGGACAGTAGATGAACAAAGCCCGGCATTTGCCGGGCTTTGTGTTTTTGGGCCTTCCGCTGTTCGGCCAAAGCCG